>Ga0075121_1001290_pt1 | contig 15699 bp, 13 predicted proteins | sample AntAceMetag02UKG_FD_69793 | JGI IMG/M metagenome (GOLD analysis project Ga0075121, IMG submission 69793) | Saline lake microbial communities from Ace Lake, Antarctica - Antarctic Ace Lake Metagenome 02UKG | ecosystem: Environmental > Aquatic > Non-marine Saline and Alkaline > Saline | place... | reverse complement strand
ACGGCAGCGGGAACCGGTGGCCTTGTTGGCCGCCAAGACAAGAAAAAGAAAGGCGCAGATTCTACCTTAAATTAGTCGCTCCGTGGTCTAAGATTGGGGGTAAGCGCACTTGAGTGAGTCGACCTATTTCGACATATGGTGGCACACGAGCTATTGCGCCCAATAAATCCGCGGATTGAGTAATATCTTTTAGTGATACATAAAGGTCATTGGGGTAAAGCAATATTTTATCTGCGCTGTCCCCTCCATAAGTCCGTAGCTTTGACCCTTTAAAACCACCATTACGGGCAATTGACCCCAACCCTATTAACCACGGGCCAGGCTGGTCCAACAGCATCCCCTTATATGTGTTTCCCCTCTGCAAGCTAACATAGTTATCTAAGGGAATACCTGCTTCTTTACTCCCCATAACCCAACCCCCTCAAGTTTTGGCGGATAACTTTATCGAGCTTGGCGGACTCTTCCATCTGGGCGTAGAGCGTCTGGCTCATTTCGGTCATCTTGGTTTCGAAGGGAATACCGTCGTTTTTGAGCGGCGGCGCGCCAACATAGCGACCGGGCGTTAGGACAAAGTCGTGCTTGCGCATATCGTCTAGTTTGGCGGATTTGCAGTAGCCGGGTTGGTCTTCATAGGCGCCATCTTTCTTCTCCCCGCGCCAGGCATGATAAGTTTTGGCGATGTCGGCGATGTCATCAACGTCTAGTTCTTTTTGGGTCCGGCTGATCATAGAGCCGATGTTGCGGGCATCGATGAAGAGGGTCTCGCCTTCTCGGTTGCGGGTTCCTCGTTCGGCGTCGACTTTTTTGTTTTTAGTAAGGAACCACAAACACACAGGGATTTGGACGGTATAAAAGAGCTGGCCGGGCAACGCGATCATGCAATCGACGAGGTCGTTCTCTACCATCTTCTGGCGAATGGCCCCTTCCCCGGTGGTATTGGTGCTCATGGAGCCGTTGGCCAAGACAAAACCGGCGATGCCGTGTTCGGACAGCTTGCTGACCATGTGCAAAATCCAGGCATAGTTAGCATTGCCGGTCGGCGGGGTTTCGTAACCGCTCCATCGCGGATCGTGGACCAGTTCGTCGGCCCCGCGCCAGTCCTTCAGATTGAAGGGCGGGTTGGCCATGATGTAGTCGGCTTTCAAGTCGGGGTGTTGATCCTTAAAAAAGGTATCGGCGGGGACTTCCCCGAGATTGGCCGAAAGCCCGCGCACCGCGAGATTCATCTTGGCCAGCTTGTAGGTGGTGGCGGTGAACTCCTGTCCGTACACCGAGATGTCCTTGGTGTTGCCATGATGGCTCCGCACAAATTTCAACGACTGCACGAACATGCCGCCGGAACCACAGCAGGGATCGTAGATCTTGCCCTTGTAGGGTTCGATCATTTCGGCAATCAAATTCACCACGCATTTGGGCGTATAGAACTCGCCCCCCAGCTTGCCCTCCGAGGCCGCGAACTTGCCGAGAAAATATTCATAGACGCGGCCGACCGTGTCCTCTTCCTTGTCCTTCACCGTGTCGATATTGTTGATCGCATCGATCAGGGCCGAGAGTTTGCTGGCATCCAGTCCGAGGCGGGAGAAATAGTTATCCGGCAGCGCGCCCTTCAGCGAGGCATTATTCTTCTCCACATCCTTCAACGCCGAATCGATCTTGATGGCGATATCGCCCTGCTTGGCATTCTCCTGGATATGGCTCCAGCGGGAGGTCTCCGGCAGATAGAACACATTCTGCATGGTGTAGAACTCCACCTGATCCACGTATTGTTCTTTCCCCTCCGCCATCAGCTCCGCGCGACGCTCCTCAAACTTATCCGAAACAAACTTCAGGAAAATCAGACTCAGCACCACATGCTTGTATTCCGACGACTCCACACTCCCCCGCAGCCGGTTCGCCGAATCCCAAAGCGCCTCTTCCAGGCTCTTCTGTATCTTCTTCGCCGCTTTCTTCGCCATAACATTCCTTTTCTGGCAATACCTGCACAGCCGAGTTGAAATTCTAGTCCCCTAAGCCCCTCCCCGTCAATGAAAACGCCATTTTCAAGCTGTCCAGTGTTTGTCGGTAACCCATTGACTGAACCCAGGGGGCACCCGATGAATTTTATATAAATCGAGCCCGGAAAGGGCCGAAAATCGCATTTATTCAGGTTAATTGACCCATTTTGGGCCTGTGGGGGCATAAAACCTGTGTTTTTGGCTTTGCGGGAGGGAAAACGACCCACTTTTTAGAGGTTTTTCACGCTAAGGCGCAAAGAGCGCAAAGGTTCAGAAATCTGCGGAAAAATCTCGTCCTTTGCCTCATCTCGCAACAGAACCCGACGAGGTCGTCGCGTCTCCATTTCAGAGCAGAAATTGACATTTTTAGGCTTAAAAGGACCATTTTATGCCTATCTTAGCCACTTTTAGCTCATTTTTGGCCTTTTATGACCAAATCTGTGTTCACCACGCCGCAGGCGTGGCAAGTCTGTGAAACAGGCAATAGATGAGTACCGAGGCCGAGTTCCTGCGGAACGATGGGTGAATGCAAATTCTATAGAGTCACGCGTTGCGTGGCGAACGAGTGAGTTGTGCGAACGGAGTGGCAACTGCAGAGCTCAAGTTCCGTTTTCGGAACGATGAGCGAACGCGAGATCTATAGCGTTTCGCCGCAGGCGGAGCGAATGCGGGAGCAGAGCGACCAGAATGTCAATCTGTGGACAAACCCCTCTTCGTCTGTCCCCCCTATCCTTTTGATGCCAGCTCAACCCTTGAGAAAAAACTGGGTATAGACGAATCCGGCGGACATCCCGATGAAGAAGAGGATGCCCAGCCAGCTCAGGACTTTCAGGACCGGGCCGGGGCGATGTTCTGCGGGGACGTTGTCGCCGGACATGACCCAGAAATTAATCACGGCAATCACGGGCGTGGTCAGGAACGAAATGATCGCAGCAAAACTCAGCAGCTGAAGCAGGTTGCTGACGTATCGAAACAGAATCAGCGAGGCGATGGCGACGGACACCAGAATCCAGATCCGATGAACCGCGTTGAATTTCGTCTGGAGACGGGGAACAATCAGGGTGGTGCAGGCGGCCAGGGCCCGCGGCCATCCATCGATGCAGGTGAGCGTCGTGCTGAGCATGGTGACAAAGGCGGCAAACAGAATCAGATGATGCGACCACGCGCCGATATTGGTGGAATACATTTCGACCAGTTGATGAGAAAACGCGATGCCGCTTGCGGAGAATTCCTGACCGCTGCCATGCATGACCAAGGCGCCGAGGGCGAGGAAGATGACGGCGAGAACCACTGCGACGATATACCCGAGGTGGAAATCGATCCGCGTCTCCTGAACCGAGGCAAAGTGTCCGGTCTGTTTTTCCCGGGAGAACATCCAGAGCGAGGACCAGGCCGACAGATCGAGTGGCGCGGGCATCCAGCCCATCAGCATAATCAGGAAGCCGAAGGAGCCCCACATCCAGGGGGACGGCGACACAAATCCCGGCTCCGCGACGGGCCCTTTCATGAGGGCGAGAACCAGAGCGGTCACGGTGGAGAGGGTCAGAAGCAGAATCACCACCTTGGAGACGGCATCCAGGAGGCGGTAATGCCCCAACAGAATGACCAACGTACACCCCACCATCAGGAGAATCGTCAATTGGGGAAGGCCCAGGCCGCCCCCTATCCCGAACCCGCCGAGCAAGGCGGCCGTGAGCATGGAGACCCCCGCAATATTGATGATGCCTGTGAGGATATTGATCCCGAGAAAGATATACACATACCCGATGCCCTTGCGGCGGTAGCCGGCCAGGAGGGATTCACCGGTTGCGGCCGTATAGGTCTGGCCATAGAGAAAAAACGGATACTTGAACAGATTCGCCAGCAGGAGAAGTCCGATCAATTGCCAGCCATATTCGGCTCCGGCGCGAGTGGCCCACACCAGGTGAGAGCCGCCGATGGCCGCACAGGCCACAAGCAGCCCGGGGCCGATGGCTTTGCGGAGATTACTGCGGGACGTGCTGTTCATGGTGGAAAAACGCTAGTTGAAGCAGGGCAAAACCGTCAACACTAAAGCCCTTCGGGCCGAGCAGATGCCCCCGGAGAAAAAGTTCTCTCACTGAGTCACTAAGACACAGAGAAGAAAACGGACTGTTTAACGCAAGCGACGCAACTGGCGCAAAACAAACAAAGGATGAAGAGGCAGGATGGCGCCGCTATGCGGCGGACGGACGGTTCAGTTGTGCCGTGGGGACGCATTCCATGTGATCCCCGCGACCCAGATGAATCGTCCTTGGCCTCGACCCGAAGGGCCGAGACCTACCTGTCTCCGGAAGAAATCTGTCCCCACCTCAATAAGAGTCGGAATCCGTGATGAAGAATCCGCTTCCCCTCTCTGTGTCCTCTGTGTGTTCTGTGGTGAAAAGGCTCTTCACCGGCCCCGTGACATCGAGGAAAGATTGTCATTCATCCGGTATCCGCTATCCTATTCATGGACGTGAGAGTTTTAATCGGGAGGAAAATTCATGAGTGACAGCATGCCGAGCATCCAGTTCAAGTGTCCCCACTGCAGCCAATCCATCGAGCAACCCATTGAGGCGATCGGCCAGTTGATGGAGTGTCCTTCGTGCAACGAGACGATCGAAGTGCAAAAGCAACGGGCAACGAAACTGCCTCCCCCTCCTAAACCGCATCATCTCCCGCCCCGGGGTGTGCCCAAACTGAAGGTTCCCATGTCTTCTAAAAAGCAAGGACAGCTCTCAAAGGGCAGAGTGTACAAGGTGTTGACGACCCGCAATAAATGGTTTGCCGGGAACTCGGCCCCGGAGAAACTGGAGGAAGCCATCAATTTTTATGCCACAAAGGGGTGGACCGTTGTTTCTGTCTTGAACACGGGAATGCCGATGGGCCCCGGAAGCCTTCAGCAGGAAATCATGGTCGTGATGGGGAAAAATAAATAGTGCGCTTCGTATACCCGTGGGCCGAACCAGACCCGTGTCGTTCTCCTTAGAGCGAAATCGACCGGGTGAATGTCGAGGTCTCTCCCCCGCCACTCTTCAGCACCAGTTCGGTCTGGTTGAAGGACAGGATGGTGCTGGTGGCCTTGCGATTCAGGACCTGCTCATCTTCTGAACCGGTAATCTGCAAGGTGATGGTTTGCCCGTCGAGGGCCCACGTTCCACTAATGGAACCGGTGACGCCTTCAGAGATGGTGTTGCTGATGAAACCGCCGGGACGAACCAGAGCCTTGAAGCTGCCGTCATCGCGAAAGGTGATGGTTTCATTCATGCCTTCCACGGTGCCCTGCCAGCTGCCCAGGATGTCCGTGGCATAACTGGATTCAACGACCGGTTTGACGGGAGAGCAGGCGGCAACACCCAGGATCAGAATGAACAGCAGGCCGATTGATTTGAAGGTCAGAGGTTGTTTCATGCTGAGAAGCATGGCAACGAAAAGGTGTCGGGTCAAGTGCACAGAACGGAAAACGAACCTGAGTTTTCTCCGTACAATGGAAATAGGCATAGAATCAGCCTGAAAATCAAAAAATGGACGCCCCAAGCCCTGAAATGCGTTGGAGGGGGGGACATGGGGGGCTGTATTAAATCAAAATAGGCGATTTTGAATCCAAACCAGACTTTTGGCGCAAAAAAATGACTTAGGGGACAGATTTTCGAGAAAACGAAGAGTTACTCGAACGAGGTGCCGATTTTCGAGTTGAGCGCGGCTTCGGCAATGCTTCGTCCATCGCGCAGGCGGGGGGTCACCCGCGGCACCCACATCATGCGGCGCTTGGCACGCAGGACCATGTGATGCGACGGGAGGAAAAAGAGAAGGGTATCGAGGAAGCTCGAGAACCAGAAAATTGGGATAAACGCCGCATACACGGCTGCGGCGCGGCGCAAACGGCGCTCATTCAAGGCCGCCGGCTCACAGGAGGCCGGAATCACGCCGGCAAACAGTTCGGCCAGCAGGTTGGCAAATTCAGAAAAGAAACGGCCCACCCCGGTCGTCTCCTGCACATCAAAGCCATCTTTCAGGACTTCGAACAGTTCGGCGGGCGTGAAGCCCGGATGCGCCATAGGGCGCGTGGGATCCGTGAGCCCCGCCAGCTTGCGAAACGTATTGATCAGACTCTTGCGCTTGCGGCGCACATGAAGGATCAGGCGCGTCTTGGAACCCATGATGCGATGAAGTTCGGCCATCAGCTCTTCCGGATTCTTAACATATTCCAGCGTTTCGCTGGCGAGAACGGCATCAAAGGTGCCGGCCTCGAAGGGCAATTCCGGCAGCGCAGCCAGATGAATGTGCTCAATACCCGCTTCTGATAGTAATTCGGCCTGCGTTTCAGTCACGGCTAGGCTGTTCCAGGCCGCGCCTCCACCGCCGCCGGCATTCTGCATCGCCACGCTCACGGAGTCATCGCCGGACATCTCCAACACCTGCTCGCCGGCCACACTGTCCAGCAACCGCATCATCCGCGACAGCAAACGCCGACGCAGAGGAGAACGAAGAAAAATCTTCATCCGCAGCTGGACAATTTCAGAGTGAATTCCGGTTTGGGGTACGTCGCTCATATCGGCTTTGAAATATGCCCCATCCGCCCCCCCCTTGTCCAGCCCAGACCCTGTCAGCGCTCAATTTTGAGGGAAAGGAGTCGCTGCCATCAAGCCGAAGTCCGAAAAATCCAAGCCCAAAAAGAAGCCGGGGTGGCATAAAACTGAATCGGATCTCTTTTCGCGATTCGCGCCGTCTCCCTGCGCGATTCTATAGCGGGTGCAACCTCACCGTTCGGATCGGACTTGGGGTTTTCGGGCTTCGAGGTTTTTCTTCTCTATTCCACGGCCCATTCCTCTGAAAACGCCCCCCCTCACATCCTCCGCTTTTCCTTGCCACCGGCCGTATCGCGGTGCATCATTCAAAAAATGTTTTCTGTCCGGGAGACGGATTCCCTTTAACCACCGTTCCTATGGGAGCACAGGCCATGATTCGGACCTTTGTATTCAGCCAAGGAAAATTGATCAACCAGGACCTCTCTTTAGATCTCCTGCGCGTTGTGCTGTATGATGACGATGTTCAGGTTTGGGTGGATATGGAGGACAGCACCCCTGAAGAGAACAACGCAATCCTGAAAACCGTGTTTGATTTCCATCCCTTGGCCATCGAGGATTGCCTGGCCACCACGGAACGCCCCAAGATCGACGACTATGAGAACTATGTGTTCATGGTCATCCATGCGGTGGATTACATCAACAGCCTCCATGTCTTCCAAACCACTGAGGTGAATGTCTTTGTGGGCCACAATTTTCTCGTCACCTTCCATGACGAGCCCCTGAAGAGCATCAATCTGATCTGTGGCCGGATGCAGAAGAAAGGGGCGTCGATCCCCCGCACACCGGACCTGCTGGCCTATCAGATTCTGGATCAGCTGTTCGACAACTATCAGCCCGCCCTGAACGAACTCTCCTCTGAGCTGGCGGCATTGGAACATCGCGTGCTTCTGGGCGAGAGCCAAGACGTCCTGTCCGAAGTCGTCAATCTGCAGAATGAAACCCAGCGCCTGCGTCAGATCATGGCGCCGCAGCGGGATGTCTTCACCCGGATGATGCGGGGCGAGTTCACCAAGGTGATCCGGCCGCACCTGGTCCCCTATCTGCGAGATTTGCTGGACAACCTGATGCGGATTAATGATCTGGCCGAGACCTATCGGGAATCGCTGACCAGCACCCTTCAGATTCATCTGAATCTCCAGCAGATGCAGGTCAACCGCGTCATCAAGGTCCTGACCGTACTGGCAACCCTCTCGCTGCCGGTCGTCGCCATCACCAGTTTCTACGGCATGAATTTCAAGATGGCGGAATTTGCCCTGCCGGCGGAATTTGCCCATCTGTATATTTTCGGCATCAGCGGACTCCTGATTGGATTCCTTTATTGGCTGATGCGCCGGCACAACTGGTTATAACTGCAAGAAAGGAGCCGCACATGCGCCGGACCCTCCCCCTCATTTCCATTTTTCTGCTCATCGCCTTTGGAGGCTCGCTGGCCTCTGCTGAGCGCGTCCAGTTCCAACGCCAGAAGTTTGATCGAAGCCGTTTCCAGCGCGCCGGAACCACAGCTCCGGCAGCCCCCGAAACGGCTCCGGCCGTGGTGGAAGAGGAACCCCCGACCACCGAGCCGACCGGCCATTCGTCCTGGCAGGGCGGCACCGAGCCCACAGGCGGGACCTCCTGGCAAACAGGTGCCGCCGCGTCTACAAATCAGGGCGTCAGCATTTTTTCAGCGAATCCCACCCTCTCGGACAGCGAGCCGCCGCCGACCTACTGGCCCGGCGCCACCGCAGAAGAGATTGCGGCCTACAACAGCCCCCTCTGGGATGAGGTCCCCGGCAAGTGGTTCAAGAAAGCCAAGCAGTTCGAAGAACTCCAGGCCCTGCAGAAAAAGACCGGCGCCTGCATGATCATCTATTTCAAGAACCCGACCATCCCGAACCAGAAGGGCCTGTGCAACTGGTACGAAAAGACCGTCACCAAAAACATGAAATGGCGCAAAGCGATGCGGCATTACATCAAGCTGGAAATCACCCTGCCGGGCCAAAAGGTCACGCGGGCCCTAGCGGAGAAGTTCATGGCAAAGCACACCCCCAATGTGACCGTTCTTCATCCGGGAGCCACCCGAGGCACCTTTTTGAAGTTGTTTGATTATGAGCAAGGCGGGCGACCGGATCCGCACGAGGCGGAAGATGTTCTGAAGCAACTGAAAGAAGCCAGCACACCCGCCTACGCAACAATCATCAAATAGGGCCGAGACGTGTACACTGTCACCCAGTTTTGGGCTATTGCCCGCCTCACGGCTATTGAAGCCATCCGGCGGCCGGTCTTTCTGCTGATTTCCCTCTCCAGCATCACGGGCATCCTGCTGCTTCCCCTGCTGCTGCACTATACGCTGGGCGATTCGGCGCGCATCATCCGGGATAGTGCCTTCGCCCTGTTCTTTGTCGGCGGCCTGCTGCTGGCCGCGACCGCCGCCGGTGAAACCCTCTCGCGTGAACTCCGCCGGGGCACCGCCTCTACGATTCTGGCCAAGCCAGTTCCCCGCTCCCTCTTCTTTCTGGCCAAAGCGGTCGGCATTTTTGCCATCCTGACCCTCTTTGCCGTCGCCGCCCTGACCGCGACCCTTCTCTCCATCCGGGCCGGGGGCAGCGAACTGCAGTTGGATTGGGCTGCGGCCGGTCCCGCCCTGCTGGCCCTTCTGACTGCGCCCGCGCTGGCAGGCCTCTGGAACCACCGGACCCACCGCCCCTTCACCTCGGCCGCCTTTTGCCTGCTGCTGGGCCTTCTGCTTCTGGCCCTGATTGTCTCGTCCTTCTTCGAGACGCCGCTGGACCATCTCGTCTTTCCCCATCAATTCAGCTGGGCGATCCTGCGCGTAGGCTTTTTGCTGACTGCCTGCCTCTGCATGGTAGCGGCCCTGGCCGCCAGTCTGGCCACCCGTCTCTCCATCACCCCGGTCCTCCTGCTATGCGCCGGCCTGTTCTCCCTGGGCCTCATGGGCGACTACCTGCTGGGCCCCCACCTGGCCACCTCGCTCTCCGCGCGGACCCTCTATGCCCTCCTGCCCAATGTGCAGGCCTTCTGGGTGCTCGATGCCCTGGATGCGGCCCGCCCTATACCCCTCGCCTATCTCGCCGGCGCCACCGCCTATGCGGCCGCCTGGTCCGCAGCCTGGCTGGCTCTCGGCGCCGCCTCCTTCCAACGTCTGGAGATCTCCTGATGAATACACCTCCCGCCATCCATGCCGACCAGCTGGTTAAAACCTTCCGTGACTTCTGGCGGCGGCCCCGCGTCGAAGCCGTCCGGTCGATCTCTTTCGACATTCCCGCCGGGCAGGTCTTCGGACTGCTTGGGCCCAACGGCTCTGGCAAATCCACCACCATCAAGATGATTCTCGGACTGCTCTTCCCCACCGCCGGCTCGTTGGAGGTCCTCGGCGCCTCCCCCCGCTCCACCGCAGTCAAGAGCCGCATCGGCTATCTCCCCGAGGAATCCTATCTCTATCCTCACCTCACGCCCCTGGAAACCCTCACCTTTTATGCCCGCCTCTTCGATCTGCCCAAAGCGGAAGCCCGCACGCGCATCGAGGAACTCCTGGAGATGATCGGCCTGTCTCATGCGCGGAACCGTCCAGTCGGCGAATTTTCCAAGGGCATGGCCCGGCGCATCGGCCTGGCCCAGGCGCTGCTCAACGATCCCGATCTGGTCATTCTGGACGAACCAACGGCCGGCCTCGACCCGCAGGGAACCCGACAGGTCAAGGACCTGATTCTGGCACTCGCCAAACGCGGAAAAACCGTTCTGCTGACCTCCCATCTTCTCGCGGATGTCGAAGATGTCTGCGAACAGGTCGCCATTCTCTATAACGGACGCATCCTCGCCCACGGCACGCTCGATGCCCTCCTGACCCAGAAGGATAAGACCACCCTGACCTTCCCGACCCCCGGCAATCCGGAAACGCTCGGGCAGCTCCTGGATGCCGCCCGGAAGACACTTGGATCCGAACCAGGCGTGGCGCATCCCCGCCAGCCCCTGGAACCCTACTTTCTGGATATTATCCAAACTGCCGCCCAGGACAGTGACGGCCCCGGTTCCGGCGCGACCCCGACCGCCCCCCTCGCGCCCTTCCTTCAAAAATAGGCGCTGCGCTTCTCTGATTGTTTTCCCGCGGCCATCCGCTATCATCTGTGGCAATGTCTTCCCTCGACAACATCCGAATTGTGCTGGTCAATCCCGTCTATGGCGGAAACATGGGTTCCGTGTGCCGCGCCATGGCGAACATGGGGCTTTCCGACCTTGCCGTGGTCCAGCCGCGCAGCGGGATGAACATGGATCAGGCAGGTAAAATGGCCTGCCATGCCAATGACATTCTGAAGAACCGGAAGATTTATCAGACCACTGCCGAAGCGGTGGCGGATTGCGGGCTGGTGGCCGGCACATCCAACCGGGGCGGGCTCTATCGCGAGCACTCCAAAACTTCCCGCGGGTGGGCACCGCGACTGCTGGAAGCCGCCGCCGACACCCCGGTCGCGATTCTGTTTGGAGCCGAAGACAACGGCCTCTCGCTGGAAGACCTCGCTCTGTGTACCCAGTTTATCCGAATCCCCTCCTCCGAGAACTACAAATCGCTCAATCTGGCGATGTCCGTGATGTGTGTCGCCTATGACCTGTTTGTGGAAGCCGATGTCTTCGATCTCCCAACCGAACGCTCCGAGGAATGTGTCTCCTCGACACGCGAGGCCATGTTCGAGAAATGGCGTGTCGGCCTGCTCGGAATTGGATTCATGAGCGAGGAGACCTCCGATCACATGATGCTCGGCATTCGGCGCATCCTGTCGCGCGGGACCCTGACCGCCAAGGATGTGCAGATTCTCATGGGGATGGCCGCCCAGGTCCAGTGGGCCGCCGGGGAACTGGCGAAACACAACTCATGACCAGCGACGCACAACATGTTCTGTCTGTGATGGTGGTCGCCCTGAACGAGGCCCAGCACCTTCCGAATCTGAAAGAAGCGGTGGACCATCTCCACCTGCCCGACGGCTGGCATGTGGAAACCATTCTCATCGATGGCGGCAGCAAAGATGGCTCCGTCGAGATCGCCCGGGAGGCGGGCTTCGATGAATGCCTCGTCTTTCCCGGTGCCACCATCCCTATCTGCCGGAATCATGCCCTGAAGGCCGCCCGCGGCTCCGCACTGGCCTTTCTGGACGGCGACTGCGTTCCGGAGCGGGATTGGCTGATCGAGGCCGAACCGTGGCTTCTGAAGCCGATTCCGGTCATGCTCGGCTATCCGGTCCAGCCGCCAGACAGTGGAAACTGGATCCACCGAAGCTGGCATGCCCATTGGCACCATAAAAACACCGCCTCCCGGCAAGGCGATCCCGAGCCAGTCACGACCGACGCTTTCCGGATGATCACCACACGCAATATGCTATTCAATCGCAAGCTGCTGGAGATTATCCCGCAATTTGATGAAACCTTGACCACCGGGGAAGACACCGATTTCGCCTTCCGCGCCACGCAGGCGCAGTGCGAGGTGGTCGCCCTGCCCTCCCTGCGCGTCACCCACCACGGCGAACCCTCCACCCTTCGCGAGTACTACCGGCAGCAGCTCTGGCATGCCAACCGCAAGGCCTATGGTACGATTTTAAAAAGCTCCGGTGGAAAATCCGGCGCCAATGCCATTCTGTTTTCCATCGCCTTTTTGCTGGGCCTGATTCTGGCGGTTCTCGGTCTGGTGCTGGCCGTCCTGATCACGCCCTGGGCGCTTCTTCTCCTCACGCCGCTGGTGGGCGTCACGGGGTTGCCGGCCCTGCTGATCGCAGACCGCGCCAACTCGCCGGTCCTGTTTATTCGTCTGACCATCCTCTACTTCCTCTATGGTCTGGCCCGCTCTGTGGATCTGGTCGGCCTCTCGCCGCAAAAGAAATCCTGGAAGAGCTGAGTATGACCTCCACCCCTCAACAGCTCACCAGTCTGCAGAACAGCGGCGTCAAGGATGTCGTCAAACTGCGCCAGCGCTCCCACCGCGATAAAGCGGAACTCCTGATTGTCGAAGGCTACCGCGAGGTGAAGCGGGCGCTCGACAACGACATCCCGGTCGAGAAACTGTTTTATTGCCCCAACCTGTATCAGGGAAAGAATGAGCCGACGCTGGTTGGCCGCTGCGCGGAGAAAGAGGTGCCACTCTTTGAATGCTCGGAAATCGTGTTCCGAAAGATGGCCTATCGCGACCGCCCTGAAGGATTGCTCGCACTCTGCCCGCAGATCCACCGCACGCTGGACGATCTGGAACTGCCGGAGGTTCCCTTCCTGGTGATCGGCGAGCATATCGAAAAGCCCGGGAATCTCGGCACGATGCTCCGCACGACCGATGCCGCCGGTGGCGATGCCCTGATTGTGTGCGACCGCTGCACCGACATCAACAACCCCAATGTCGTCCGCGCCAGTATCGGGACCCTATTCACCGTCCCACTGGCGGAAGCCACCACCGAGGAGACCCTCGCCTGGCTTAAAGCCCGCGGGATCCGCTCACTGGCCGCCAGCCCCCACGCCACAAAAAACTACACCGAAGTGGATATGACCCAACCCATTGCCATTGTGGTCGGTGCTGAACAATTTGGCCTGAGCGAGGCCTGGATGACGCAGGCCGACGAGCTGGTCCGTATCCCGATGCTGGGTCAGGCCGACTCCCTGAATGTCGCCGCCGCCGCCACGATTCTGCTCTACGAAGTCGTCCGCCAACGGCAAATCAAAAGAAATTCCTGAATCGTCCCATTTTCTGGTTGCAAGATTAGCGGTATTCGTTAGAGTCTGGTTCTGATTTTTGAGTCACGGGATCGTAGCTCAATTTGGTTAGAGTACCAGACTGTCGATCTGGGTGTTGCGGGTTCGAGTCCCGTCGATCCCGCCACTTGAAATCCGAGCCTCCGAGGAATCGGAGGTTTTTCTTTAGCAGAACGGGGCGTTCCCGACCCCTCCGCCTTACGGCGGGTGTCGGGATGGTAGAGCGTCCCTGAAGTGTGGATACCGTTTTATAACGGGGCGTGGCTCAGCCTGGTAGAGCGCTAGCTTTGGGAGCTAGATGTCGCTGGTTCGAATCCAGTCGCCCCGACCATCTTTTAGGCCCGTGTTTATTGGCTGAAACACACTTCCCATATTTTTTACGGCTTCGGCCTCAACCCCTCAATATGTGCGCATTATGGCAGACTTACGCGCCCCTTTTGTCAATTATTGTCAACGCACGCCTGATTCTAAAGGGCGGAATGGGTTTCATGCGCTGGGCAAGTGTTGACAATCGTTGACAATTTGGCCCGAAGATTGCCCCAGCACCAATCCCATTGGATGCTCTGTCCGATAGGTTGTTCGTTGATACGGAAACGCCTACGCCACTATCGGCCCCGCTCCCTTGTCCATAGACAGGCGAAAAGAAGCACCCCTTAGAGCGCATCCTAGAGGCAAAAAGCCCCCAGCCGTGAGGCCGGATGCTGTAAATGTCTCAACTACATTGTGACTTCAAAAGAGCCATGACAATGTGGGCATAAATTTGTCCCGCCAACTAGAGAGCTTATTTGAAGGAGTTCGTTACAAAGGGGACAGGCAATCGACTCGGGAGCCGGAGGTTCGCTAATTTCATCGCTTGGTGCATCCGCCACCACCGCTTCTTCTTCATTAGCCACGGACTCCGCCCCCTCAACGCCCTCATTTTTAGCTATGGGGGCTGGCTGACTTTCGGACTGGGCCTCATCTTGCATGCCGCCATCGGGTTCAATGCTCGCAGCAGGCTTATCATCAGGTGCTGGTGGAACATCCGGTGGAGGGAGCGGATTTGGGTCGGCCGGTTTTGTCGTTGAAGTTGCCAGTAACTTTGCAATTTCAGGATCTGGCTCCCTGATGGATTTTTCTTGGGCCGCCTTCTTATCCATGTTGAGTGTTTCCCTGTACTCGCGAGCTTCAGCGGCCATTGTCCATTTTACCTCGAGCCCTATTTTTTCTAAGACCTCTCTAATAGACTTGATACCGACCCTGAAAAACTCTTTTCGTGAATTAACTCTATTTACCTGGAAGTCTCCAAATACCTGATGAAGTGTAGTCTCTAGCTTAGGGGCATCCTCGTTATATATCATTGCGTGTACATCGAAACCGAAAGGAACACTAGCGTCACCCAGCTCTTTAACACGATCCAATGGCTCCAGACGTCGAGTTAAACCTATCTTGAATACATCCTCACCAAAGGATCCCACATTTGAGATAACATAGACATGACCACGCCGGGTCTGTTGAGCCATTGAAAGTGCTCGCTTATTCCGCTCTTCAGCCTCTTGGTACTTCGCCTCAAGCTCCTTAATCTTACTCTCATAACCGGCCCGCTCTTCCTGACTCGCGTCTTTGAGTTTTTCCTGAGCTTCAGCCATGAGTGATTGCAACAGCTTCTCTTCTTTTTCTGCCTGCTTAATCGCTTTCTCGTATTCCCGGCGTGCCCGCTCTTCTTCCTGCATTTCCTGCTTAATCCGCCGTTGCTCTTCACGCTCTTGTTTTTGTAGCTCCATAACGGCGACAGCCCATTTAAGCTCATGCTGACGCGCTTCAAGATATTCACAAAGGATTCGTGCATTCATGCATGCCTCACCATTTTTATTCACCAATGCATATGCGTCGATCATCTCCTGTTTAAGTTTTCCTAGATTATTGTTCCTCACCTTAGAGAGAACGGTATCAGCCCTCCCGTTAAACGCCATTAATACAAATTCTAGTGCAGTTCGTTTTTTTTCTGAATTTGGATAGTCGCAGGAAGCGGCAGTTCCTGTTGCGACCATCAGCCGACTTCTAGCACGCGCTGTCTTTAGATCGAGTCCCGCCTGCTTATAGCTATACTCTTCAGCCAGATTATCCAATGCGTCATGGTTTGGAATTAGATATTCGTCACCATATCCATCGATAGCGTTACGCATGGCTTTGACCGTAGCTTTGAGCTGATCCACATCACGGAGGGCTTGATATGCATCTCCCCCAATTTCTTCGGCCTTGCGATTGGCTTCACTGATAATGCGAGATGACTCTACAGATGCCCGACTTAATAATGCGCTTAACCCCGATTTTAGGACCACTAGCTTAAGTAGAATCTGCGTCCCGAAAATGGTACGAAAGGACGGATGCAGATGGAACGAAAACGCAGGACT
>Ga0075121_1001286_pt1 | contig 15717 bp, 7 predicted proteins | sample AntAceMetag02UKG_FD_69793 | JGI IMG/M metagenome (GOLD analysis project Ga0075121, IMG submission 69793) | Saline lake microbial communities from Ace Lake, Antarctica - Antarctic Ace Lake Metagenome 02UKG | ecosystem: Environmental > Aquatic > Non-marine Saline and Alkaline > Saline | place... | reverse complement strand
TAAATCCAATGATAAATCTTTTGGAAATCCGGCTCCTGGCCTTGCAAAGTGGCTTAAAGTTGTATATAAAGTTTCAGGGCAAGAAAAGAGTAAATGGTTTTTCCAGAATCAAGATGTAAAGTTTCCTGAACTTAAAAAAGCAGTTGTTACTAAGAAAATAGAAACCGTTATTCCTGGTGATTCTAAGGTTATTGTAAAGAGTGCTCAATATGGTCTTTTTAAAGAAAAACCTGAAATTTGGTATACAGATAAGGTTGCTTTAAAAAATAAAAAGCACCAAAAATATATAACCCAAACAAGTGGTGTAAAATATGCAGATTCTTGGAAGGGTGATGAAGGTGCAGTATTTACTTTGCGTAATCCAATTAAGGCAAATAGCATTAAAGAATTAGATGGTAAAGATACTGTGCTGTTCGAGTCTTCTGATAAAAAATATTTATCTATTGGTAGTGGTTCTAGACAGCTAAGTTTTGTGTCTTCTTCAGGTGCTTTAAGTCAGTGGAATATTTTAAAGAAATCTGTGGCTTCGGGTAAGAATGTAATTAATAATGATGAGTCTGTTTTAATCCAGAATAAGGGTAAACCTTCTCAATATTTGTTTTCTTATCTTGCTAATTTTCCTGTTCATGATGCTCGTCCAGGGGATGATGAATCTGTTTATGAAATCGAAAAAGCTGTCGATGGATCTCCTCAAGTGAGCTTGTTAGATAATGTAAAACAGTTAGTTGCTTCAGGTAAACCCTTCAATGTATCTAATGTAATTGCTGGAATTAGCGATCCTGCTCCAGGATTTGTAAAATGGTTAAAAGTAGAATATTCATTTGCAGGGAAAGATTCTGTTAAGTGGATAAATACGGCATCAGCCAGAGTCATAGGTTTTGGTGCCCCTAAAGGATTTACGAAAGTTTCTGGTCCCTTGGCATCAGTTGCTGTTGGTGATAAAGATGGCATGATGGATGTTTGGGGTGTTCATGCTTTAGGTGCTGTTTATAAATGGGATTGGTCGAAAAATAGTTGGCAAACAATAGGTTCTACATCTATTGGTAAAGCGGCACAAATTGCTGTTGCAAAAGAAGATGGTGTTGTTATCTGTTTAGGTAGCGATAAATCTATTTTTAAACGTACAAAAAATAGTTGGGTTAAAATAAAAGGTAGTTTAGATAGAGTTGCCTTAGGTTCAAGAAAAGATATTTGGGGCATAGTAAATGGTGCAATTTATAAAGCCTCTGATCCTAATGCTGAAATTAAAGATGGAACATTGGATATTGCTTGGCAGGGTGTTGCTGGTGTGCCAGGTGTTAGAGTTGCCGATATTGCTTTAGGTAAAGATGGTTCGGCTTGGTTTATTGGAGAGAAATCGAATGTTTATAAGCGTAATGGGAATTCTTGGACTCTTATAAATCAACAATTGAATAAAATTTTTGTTGGTGATAGTAATAATGTTTGGGGCATAGATAGTTCTAATAATTTACTTTATTCAAAAGATAATGGTGCAACATGGCAACAAAAGGGTAGAAAATTTGCAGATGGTTCTGTTGATGCCAAAGGTAACGTTTGGTTAATTGCTTCTTTAAGTACTGGTGGAGGTGTTTATACAAACGTAGATATACAAAAGGTTGCAGCCCAGCTTACAAAAATCAAAGATGCTCAAGAGCAAATGACTAAACTTCAGGCTTCATTAAAACTAGCTAAAGAAGAAAATGATCAAGATATGGTCAAAGCTTCAACAGATAGAATTGCTAAGTTGAGGCCTATTTTAAAAGAACGCACATTAAGAAAGCTTCGTAAGGAGTTACAGAAGGCTCAAGCTTTGGGTGAGACTGCAAGAGTTGAATCAATTAAAAAACAGATTCAAGAAGTTACTGGTGTGGAAGTTAAATCAGAGCTTGAAAATCTAAGCGTTGAGTATAGAAAAGAGCGTGCAAAGCCTAATTATGATGTTGATAAGCTTCTTCGTTTGAAGAAGAAGATAAAAGAGTTGAAAGGTGAAAGAGAAAAAGTCTTTGATAGTAAGATGAAAAATGCTCTAGCTCAAAAAACATTTAAAGAAAAAGTAGAAGCAGTTGCTCAGTTGCTTAAAAACGCAAGCCTTTCTTCCGTAAGAATAAATAAATATATTAAAGTTTTACAAAATCTTGTTGCAAAAGTAAAAGCTGAAAATCTGACAGATCTTAAGGTTTTCTTAGAAAAAGTTAAGGCTGATACTAAGTTTGTGAAAAATGAAAAGATCAAGGATGCTATTGAAAACCTGATTACAACAGTCAATAGAGGTTTGAATGTGCGTGCTTTGTCGCAGAATATGGAGAGAGCAAGACTTGCTGGTGACACTAAGAAAGCAGCAGCTATACAGGCTCAAATAAAGGGAATAAAGGTTGGGGTGCCAAGAACAGAGATAGACAAACTAAAAGCTAAACTGGAAAAAGAGGTAGCCAGAGGTGACCAAGCTGATATAGCAAAGATGAAAGAGCTAAAAGATCAGATAAAAAAACTCGAAGAATCTCAGGCTAAAACTGGTTTGCAAAAGTTTGTTAACAATATAAAACTGGTACAAAGTTCAAAAGACTATATTCAAAAAATTCAGATTCTAACAAAAATACTCAAGAATGCAGGAGCTTCAGATCAAGTAAGAACCATGTATCTGAAAGCATTACAGGATGTTGAAAAAACAACTACTGGAAAGAGCTTGTCTAAATTGCAAACTCTTTTGGTTCAGGTTAAGTCCAATGAGCGTTTTATAAATAAAGACAGAAGACGTTTTAATCTTATTGATGATATGGCAGAAAAAGTTGCTCGAGGAATTAAGTTATACAAATTAAATAGAGAATTAGAAAAAGCTAAGATTCTAGGCGATACGCAAAGGGTTGCACAAATACAAAAACAAATTTCAGAAGTTAAGGCTTCTGTTCCAACAACTGAGATAGATAACTTACAAGCAGAATTGATTGCAGAAGCTGCAAAACCTGATGCTGATATCGAAAAAATGAAAAAGCTTAAAGCTAGTATTCAAACGTTAAAAATAGCACGTAACAAAGGAATAGTATTAGCCTTTAATAAGAAAATACAAAAGGCAAAAGCAATAGTTCAATTTGCAACAAAAATTGAAAGATTTAAGAAACTATTGCCTGAAGCAAGTAGTACAGATATTACAAGAAAACTTTACATTGATTATTTAGTAGAACTTGTAGCATCAAGAACTCAGCAACAGTTGGATTCACTTAGAGAACTTTTAAAGTTTGTGCGATATAATGAAAAGTTCATAAATGGAGATACAGCTCGTGAGACGACTATTAATAACCTTTATGCACGTTGTCAAACAACTGCATCTAGATTAGAGAATATTAATAATCTAGCAGTTGTTATTGGTCAAAAAGCATTAACAACTAAAGAAAGAACTGAATTTATTAATGTGGTGACCAGGTTAGTACAAGATAAGATTCTTATGACTTTAAAGGAACAAGAAGCTCTTAAGGGGCTTATTGGTGGGGCACTACAAGCACCTTTATTTGATGCTCAAAAAGCAGCTCTACAAAGATTATTAACAAGCCTGCAGCAAGTTTCTACTGTGGCACAAGAAGTAGCAATTCTTACGCAGAGACTCAAAAATAGGACTGGTTTGAATACACCTTATGGTAAGCAAGCTTTTATTAATGCTTTGATAAAGGTTTCTAATCAAATTGTAAAAGCTAAAAAACAAGGAGAGTCTTTACAGGGAGTTGATGATAGTTTTGTTAAACTTATAAATAAGATTATAAATGATTACAGTTTGCCTTTCACTCCAGAACAAAGAAAACAGGTTACTACCGTAATGTCTAACATTAGACATGTTGTTGTTGCAAAGGTTCCAACTCAAGATTCTACATTTGCCGAGAAACTTAATTATGCTTATAAACTTGTAACTCGTGATAGTTTCAAGTCCCCAGAGAATGCAGCCAAATATTCAGAGAGAATAGATGGTCTTATTCCTGCATCACAAACAGCAAGAGAAAAAGATAAAGATAAACTAGCTGATATGTTAAGATTTCTTCAAAATATTAAAGGTTTGACAGATGTTCAAAAAGCAAGACTACAAGGTTTTTATAAGCAGGTTAAAGTTCCAAAGACACTTGAAGAACGCGCTAATAAAATGATAGTTAATGCTTCTGCTGCTATGGCATCAGCTGACAAGGCTGCAAAGTTTGTCTTGAAATTACAAGAGCTTTTAAATGATATTGTTGCCGCAAGAAAGCTTGGCAAACCAATTCCTGCTGTAGCAAGACTTGTTACAACTTTGAACACTGTGAAAAATATGCCGGCGTTTGTGAATGTTAAACCGCAGGTTGACGCGGTTATTAGTGTATTGCAAAAAAAGGCTGTAACGCCTGCAAAAAAAGTTACACCTGCAAAAAAAACTAAAGAAGATGTAAAGCCTAAAAAAGAAAAAGAAGAAGATTTTGACATCCCTGGTCGTGAAAAAGTTTCAAGCGGTGGGAGAAGACGTTAATTAAGATATAAATATATTTATTAGAATAAAAAAGGAGAGGATCTATGAAAAAACGGATATCAATTTTTGTGATGGTATTGTTTTTGTTGAACTTACCAAGTTTGATTGCTCAAGAGAATGCGGCTCCAGTGAGTGCTGCTGTACAGGCGCCAACAGTAAGTTTTGATGAATTTTCAACTGGATTAAAAAGTGCTCTTGTCATGCTTCCAGGCAGTGTAAAATTAGATAAGTATAAGCAACTGCGAAAACAGGCTGTTGAGCTTGGGCAAGAAAAACTTTTTTTTGAAAATCTTCAAGAATGGGTTGCAATAAGGAAGGCTGTAGAATTACAGCAATTATCTGAGTTTTTAAATTTTACAGCATACAACCCAGCATTTGCTACATTTAGAACTCAGCTAATTGATTTGGCAGGCAAGGCTCGTCAGCCAATCACCTACGCTGATAGGATCAAAAGGCTTGATAAAAAAATCGAAAAAGCTACAGTCTCTGAAACCAAAAAGAAAGCTTTTTTAGCTGAAAAAGATATAGTTATGAAAAAAATGAACAATTTTTTTCAAGAAAGAGGCGGTAAGACTCAAGCAGAAATAAGTAGTTTGCAAGAGTTTTTTAATAATGCTAAATCCAGTGCTTTATTTACAGATCCAAAAGATGTAAGAATGATTGATATTTGGATTAAGAGTGCTTCAACATCTCCAACACCTTTCGAGCAGGCATCTTATTTGTGGCAAAAACTTAAATCTGGTTGGGCAGCAAAAAATAGAGATATTTTTTTCAAATCATTAACTTCTTTAAAGAATAGTATTGATAAAGCACACAGAGCAAAAACTTTAAAGATGGGACCAGATTTAATTAATAAACTTTTAAATGCAATACGTTATAGTGATGCGTTTACCAGTGAACAACAAAAACTAGCTACTGCTTGGTTGCAAGAGTTAGATAACATTATACAACCTAAGGTTAGTGATGAAAAGCTAACTTATGATCAACGTTTAGATAAGGTTATTGATATGCTTTTAAATCCTAATACATTTATTGAAAGTAGCTCTCGTAAGTATCTATTTAGATATCTTCAGGATGTAATTAATAACAAAATCTATGCAAAACCAGGAGGGTTGAAAAAATTAGAATCAATTCCTTTATTTGTACAGTGGAACGATCAGTTGACGCCAAAAGAAAAGGCTAAAGTTGCTTTATTAATAACTGAATCTAAAGCTGTAGTTTCCTATCCTGATCAAGTTAAGACTCTAATCCAATACCTTAGTAAGGTTGCCGCAGATCCAAGTAAAAAAGGTAAATTATTAGAACGAGTAGAGGCCTTAGTCAATAGATTTGTATCAGAAATAGTTGCAGGCAAAAAACCTCTAGGACAGGCTGAGATTACAAACTTATTAAATATAATAAAAATAAATCCATTATTTATGAATGATAATAAGATTGTTGAGAAGATTAATAAGATGGTTGCTTCTATTACTGGTGCAAAACCTGGTAAAACAGCTGAGCAAATAAAAAAAGAAAAAGCAGAACAAGTTAAAAAAGCGATAGAAAAAAAGAAAAAAAAAGTCCAAGAGGTTCCAAAGTTTAGAGGAGGAGGTAGAAGAAGATAAGGGTTTAATGTTTTAGATTATGAGAGAAAGGGAATTTATGATATTTAGAATTTTTAAAAGAATATTTTTAGCAGCTTTTGCTGTTTTATTCTTATCTAATAGTTGTAGTGCCGCAATAATGGTTGATGGTAAGCCATTACAATATGGTACAGAAGTTGCATTGAAGACTGTACATAATCGTTGGGTTACAGCAGGCGGTGCCCCAACCTACGATACAATTAATTCTCAGCCTGCCGATACCGCGCATTTAAAAGGTTGGGAAAAGCTTACATTAATAGATCCCAATAATATTAATAATAAAGGTGATATTAATAATGGAGCTCCAGTACTAATTTATTCTTCTGCGCACAAAAAATATATTATGGCATGGGATGCTGCCTCAGGTTCTAAGGTTACAAATAGTTCTACCAATGCAAAAGGTTCATGGGAGAGGTTTATAATACAAGATCTTGGTGGAGGTAAAATTGCATTCAAGACTGCACATAACAAATTTTTAAATGCACGAAGTGGTGATGAGGGATGGAAATTTTCTCAAAGAGACATAGTTGGACGTTGGGGAGAATTTGAGATAGTAAGAGTTGGCAGTACTGCTGCTCCCGTAGTTGTGCCCCCAGTAAAACCAGTACCAAAACCTGCTATTGTAAGTCCAGTGCCAGCTCCTGTTCCAGTTAAGCCAGCAGTTGTAACACCTGTACCCGCAAAACCGGGTGCAAAATCATCTGCAACTTCTTCAGTAATTAAACAAAAACTAGAAAAAGCCGGTTTTAGCCATGCTCCAGGAGCTTTATCACAAATATCTTGTGGTAAGTTTCCAGATGGTAAAATGTGGGCATGGGGTGTCAATGCTAATCAACAGCTTTATCAATGGAATGCCAGTAAGAATGGCTGGGATAAGGTTCCGCGAACTGCTGGAATAGAAGTTTCTGTTGGTGATGACGGAGATGTTTGGCATATAAATGCAAATTATAAAAAAACTCAGCCAAATATTTATCATAGGGCGTCTAATGGAGCGTGGTCTATTGTTTCTGGCATGGCATTAAATATTTCTGTTGGAAATAAGGATAATGTTTGGATAATTGGAACGGATAAAGCACCTTATAAATGGACGGGTAATTGGTCTCGTTTGCCTTATAATTTAGATAAAACTCCATTAAAACAAATATCAGTTGGCGGTGATGGAGCCGTATGGGCTCTTGCAGAACAAGATGGTCGAGCCTATAAATTAGTTGGTAATAAATGGATAAAGAGTACTGGCTTTAATCTTATAAAAATAGCAGTAGGCAACAAAGATAATGTTTATGGAACTACCAGTGGTGGATTATTATGGGGAAATAAGAGTCCAGGATTTACAGCTGATTTAACTGATCAATGGACCCTATTTAAGAAAATAGAAGGTCTTAAAGATATAACTATAAATAATGCTAAATTTATGTGGGTGCTGACTAATGAGGCAGGAGGTAATATTTTTTATATAGCTCAGGCCCCACTAATTCCTGGGGTTGCTCCAACCAAAACAGCAAAAAAAGAAACAAAACCAGGCAAGCCAGGTGAAAAAAAATCGGCCCCAACAGAAAAAATGACAGTTCTAAGTGTTATTACTATAGCAGGTAAGCCACTTAAGGCAGATGCAAAAGTTTATTTAAAATCTGCGCATAATAAATACCTTAGTGCGAGAGATGCAAAAGAACAGTGGAATGTAAATCAAGCTGATAACATTGCTGGTTGGGAGAAATGGACGATTAGTAAGGATGGCGATAAGTTTGTCTTAAAGTCTGCACACAATAAATATCTTAGTGCAAGAATGGCTGCTGAAAAGTGGAATGTAAGTCAAGCTGGTGAAGTTAAAGGCTGGGAGAAGTGGATAATTGGTAAGGCTCCTAGTGGCAAATACGTTCTAAAATCTCCGCATAATAAATATCTTAGTGCAAGAATGGCTGCTGAAAAATGGAATGTAAATCAAACCGATAAAATTGCTGGTTGGGAAGAATGGGAGATCGGAAAAGCTCCTAAAGAACCAAAAAAAGCGGTAGTTCCAACAAAACCTACTAAGCTAGTTTTACCTAAAGGATTTAAAAAAATAGACGGTGGTCTTACAATGATTGACCTTGGTTTTTCCAAGGATGGCAAGCCTCTTGCTTGGGCTATAAATGCCGCCGGTCAAGTTTATGAAGGCAAAGAAAAGACCATTCAATCAGGTATGGGTATGTCTGCAACCACCTCAACTAAATTTGTTTGGACTAGAAAGTCTGCCGGAGGCAAAGGTGTATCTGTAGGTGCCGACGGAACAATTTGTGCACTACATACTTCGGGTACTGTTTATGACGTTGTAGATGGGAAATGGATTAGTTTAGGTGGCAACTTTGATCAAGTTTCTGTTGGTAATAGAAATGAAATTTGGGCAAAAACTGGAGAGTCTCTACACAAATATAATAGTGCAACAAAGAAATGGGATAAGAAGTTTGATGGCTTTAGATATTTCTCTGTAGGAGCTGATGGCACAATCTGGGGTATCTTGAAAGATTCCCGTGGAGCCAGAATAAAAGCAGGTACAACTGTTGTAGAAAATAGTCTTGGAACAGGTCTCATAAAAATATCTTGTGGTAATGCTACAAATGTTTGGGCATTGACCAATGATGGTAAGTTATGGATGAATTCCAAGGCTGATGCTGCAGTAGCTGCTAATAAATATATAGCAGATAGTTGGCAGAAGGTATCAGGTTCAAAATGGACAGATGTTACTGTAAATAGTGGTGGCTATGTTGCAATTTTGGGATCAAAAGCTATCTCTGGTGGTCATCCTGTTTATTATAAAGCTGGTGGAGCACGTTCTGCTATAACTCCTGCAAAACCAACAAAGGCTGGGGAAAAAGCAAAACCAGGAGTTGCTGGTAAAATAGCTCCAGCATTAACACCAACACAAGCTCTTGCTCAAGCTGCAGCAAAACCTGCGCTTGAAAAGCTTGCGTTCTATCAAGAGATAGTAGACTGGGCAAAGAATAACAAAAAGGTATTTAATCCAACAGAACAAAACAGTTTTGTATGGACACACATGTGGCCACTTTATAATGCAAAACAAAACTTACCTAAAGAACATCCAGATCTAGCTCTTTTGATGAAAGTCTTAAAAGAATCTCATGACTATGCACCAATGGTTGGAAACTATGCAACAGTAATGCAATCTAGCATGATCAATCCATTAAAAGCAAAAGGGATTGTTGCTTCTGCTATAGTAATTCCTGCAACAGCTAAGTTTGCAGATCTTTTAAGTAAGGCTTTAGCCAAAAAAGATTTGGCTAAAAAGATTGCTACTTATAAAGCAATTGTTTCATGGGCAAAGAGTTATAAAAAGGTGTTTAAGCCAGCAGAACAAAGCTTCTTTGTTTGGAATCATTTATGGCCATTATATATGATGGTAAATGCAGAAGGTGATGCAACAAAGAAGAAAGCTTTGCAAGCAAACTTGTTAGCACTTCTTATAAAAGCAAAAGCATATGCTCCATTGGTTGGAAGTTTTGTTACTCCTGTTCAGATGAGCATGATTAAGCCTTTACAAAAAGCAGGAGTTGCTGTTCCAGGTAAAAAGGTGAAACCAGCCGCAAAAGCAAAACCAGCTGCTCCAGCAAGAAGAAAAGTAACTCCCCGAAGACCAGCGGCTAGAGAAGAAGATTGGGGTGCTTTAGAGGCTCCAAGAAGATCTAGCGGAGGAAGAAGAAGATAAGCAAAAGCTTTAAAACATAATGAAAAAGCGGGACTCAATTATGGGTTCCGCTTTTTCATTTAAGAAATTATTGTACTTCTAATGTGACAGGTTCTGTTTAGTGATTTTACAATAAAAAGCGAAAGATTCAAGAGGGTTGCGACAATAGGTTCATTACCTTTTCTATAGGGATTAAAGCTTCTTGAATGTCTTGAATGGATTTTAAATCTGTTAATTTTATGGAGCTTTTAATATTAAATGGTCCAATGCTTGTTCTTTCAAGTTCATACGTAGTCGCGCAGCTATTTAATTTTTGGGCTATATCGTTTGCAAGGCTACGAATGTAGGTACCTTTTGAGACAGTAGTGTCGATTGTAAAAAAAGGAGACTCAAAGTTAATTAATTCTATGTTATCAATATTAACCTTGCGACTCTTTTGTTTTATGATTTCTTCTAATTTATCTTGTTCTAATTTATTTTCTCTGGCCAGCCTATATAAAGGTTGTCCGCCATATTTAAGAGCTGAATATATGGGAGGCACTTGCATGTAGCTGCTGCCTAGCTCTTTGATTGCTGTTAAAATATTCTCTGTTTTTATATTACTAGATTCTTTTGTTTGTATTATTTTGCCCGTGCAGTCAAAAGTATCTGTTAATTCATCCAATTTTGCTTTAAATATGTATGATTTATTCAGATTCATTAAAGAGCTTATTAGTCTTGTTGCTTGTCTGCTTATGCATATAATTAACAAGCCTGTAGCGAAATTATCCAGAGTTCCAGTGTGTCCAATTTTAACTTTTTGTTTTATTATTTTTTTTAGATATCTGATACAATCAAATGAAGAAATATCTTTTGGTTTATTAATCAAAAGATAACCTGTTAAATTATCCAACATAAGCTTAATTTCCTGATTTATAAATAAATGTTAATCTTTGTTTAGTTTAAAATAATTTATATTTTAATGCGAATGAATAGGTAGTAATAGTGAAAAAACGATATATTTTTTTTAGTTCAATAGTAGCTTTTATTATAATTGTTGTTGTAAATCCAAAATTAAGAACTTTTTTATCACAGTCGGGCACTTTTGTGTTGGGTTTTGTTTCTAGCCCTAAATCCGTTGGTGCGATTCTACCAAGCTCTCCTTATCTTGCGGAGAAAATTACTAAAAATATTAGAAAATCAGACAAGCCTCTTAAAATATTAGAGGTTGGTGCTGGTACTGGCGTTTTTACTACTCTTATTGGTGCTAAGCTAAAACCGGATGATATTCTTGATGTGATTGAGCTTAACTCTAATTTTTGTGATATTTTAAAAAGGAGTTTTGAAGAAGAAAGAAATATCAAAGTTCATTGTGTATCAATTATGGATTGGAATCCCGAATATCAATATGATTTCATAATATCGGGACTACCTTTTAATGCTTTTAATCCTGAATTAGTAAGAAATATTTTGGATAAATATCAAGAATTAATAAAGCCAGGTGGAATGATTTCTTACTTTGAATATATGTTTCTAGCGAATATAAAGCGTATTGTTTTGTCTGAAAAAGAAAAAGCAGAGTCCGAAGGAACTCTGCTTAATGTAACTGAATTTAGAAATAAATTTAAGGTTCAGCGAGATAGGGTTTGGTTAAATATGCCTCCTGCCTATGTTTATCACTTGAGTACCGTTTGATTACTTAATTCAAACTTTCTTTTAAATTAAGTAATTTTTTCTTTATAAAATTAATTTTTTCTAATAAGTCCTTAGGAATTACTTTGACTTCTTTAATGATTTCTTTTGTTTCTAGGTTAGGTATTTCTGGGGGTTCAATTTCTGTTTTATGGGCTGGACTAATATTATTACTTGATAGGGTTTCTAGCTGTTTCTTTGCTCCAGGAATTGTGAATTTTTGGTTATATAGAAGATCTTTAATGTGTAGAAATGTTGTCAAGTCGTTTTCTGTATAAAAGCGTTGACCTCCTCCAGAACGATCTGATTGAAGTTGAAACTCTTTCTCCCAAAAACGAATAACGAATTTTTTTACTTTTAGCTCTTTTGCGAGTTCACCGATTCGGAATTGTCTCTTGTTCATTCTGGATTTTGACTGTTGCATTTTTTTCTCCTTTTTTTTCAAATGTCATAAGTATTTGATTTGGTTTTATCAAATCTCCCTTTATAATTGGAATAGTTTTTATAAATGCGTCATTTTTGGCTTTTATTTCATTTTCCATTTTCATGGATTCAATAACTACAAGCGTTTGATTTTTTGTTACAAGTTCGCCTTCTTTGACATTGATTTTTATGATTCTTCCACTCAAGGGGCTTTCTAGTTGTCTATCAAAGCCTTTTTCTTCGATGGATGTTTTTTTTGCCGGAAGAAACTTATTCCCAAGATTTATATTAAAGCTTTTATTAAAATTATAGATATACACGGTAAACTGGTTTTCTACTTTTGTTGTTACTTTAGCCTTAAAGATTTTGTTTTCTATTTCAAAAAAAATTATATTATTTTTTTTGTATAATTCTAATAACTTTATTCCCACTCTTGATTTCTCCAGTTGCTACCGATTTTATTTTTGGTCTTATTGGTGTTGTTTTGTTTGGTAGCTTGTTTGAATAGTTCTACTGCTATTTGTGCTATTTTTTGTTGTTCGGTATTGTGTGTTTTGCTTGTTGTTTGATTTATTTTACTAATATATTTATCACTGCTTAATAGTTGTGTATGGAAATTACCTGTTAGGAATTCTTCTGAATTTAAAACTTTTTTTAAAAAATCAATATTGGTTTTAATTCCATTTATCTCAAATTGATCAAGAGCTTGCAGCATATTGCTTATAGCTGTTTTTCTATCGACTCCCCAGGTAGTTAGCTTTGATATCATAGGATCAAAGAAGGGTGTGATCTCTTGGCTTTCTTCTAGATTATGATCATTGCGCAAGAAAGGGCCCTTAGGTAGTCTCAAATTATAAATATTGCCTGAGGCTGGTAAAAAATTATTCTCAGGATCTTCTGAATATATTCTGCATTCTATGGAATGTTTATTTTTTTTAATATCTACTTGTTTGTAAGCTAGTTTATTTGATTCTGTTATTTGTATTTGTAGATTTACTAAATCAATTCCTGTTATTTGCTCTGTTACGCTATGCTCTACTTGTAAGCGGGTGTTCATTTCTAGAAAATAAAATTCGTTATTTGGTGTTACAATAAATTCAACAGTGCCGATAGTTTTATAATCTACAGTTTTGGCTGCTAAAATCGCAGCTTCGTACATTTGATCCAAAACTTTTTGAGGTACAAAATTGCATGGGCTTTCTTCTATGATTTTTTGGTGTCTTCTTTGTATGGAGCAGTCCCTTTCATAAAGATGTATAAATTTTTTAGAATCCCCGGCAATCTGTATTTCTATATGTCGTCCATTTTGAATATACTTTTCTAAAAGGAGCTTTTGAGATCCTGTTAGTTTCTTGGCTTCTTCTTTGGTCGAATTAAATATTTCATATAATTTATCGGGAGTATCGATACGTTTTATTGCTTTCCCTCCACCACCAAGAGGATCTTTTAGTATAATTGGGTAACCTATTTCATTAAGGATTTTATCTTCTAATTCTTTGTTAAGAGTTTCTATATAAAAACCTGGAATAATTGGAACTCCTACTTTTTGCATAAGTTTATGGGCGCAAATTTTATCTCCCATTAGGGCGATACTTACTGGCGTTGGACCTATCCAAATAATTCCGGTCGCAATAACTTTTTTAGCAAAATTTGAATTTTCAGATAAAAAACCATAACCAGGATGTATGGCATCAGCTTTAGCCTTGATTGCAATTTTTATAATTTCATCTTGTGCTAGATAAGCTGTTGCTCCCTCTCCGGATAATTGGTAGGATTCGTTTGCTGTATATACGTATAGTAAGAATTTGTCCTGCGAGCAATAGATAGCAACAGTTTTTATGCTTAAGGTTTTGCAGGTAAATTGTATTCTAGATGATATTTCTGACCTGTTTGCGATCAGTATTTTTTTTATTTTTTTCATAATCTAATATTGGCTTCAAGTTAAAAAACACAAACAATAAGAAACAGTATAATAAAAATAGATTCTTTTAAAAATGGGTATACAAAAAGAAAGCGTTGCCCTAAAAAACAACGCCTTCTTTTTTGTGATATTTACTCTAGCTATTCATATTTCTATAATCCAGTATACCAGATTTAATATCTAATGATCCGCCAGGTAAAACTTCAAGTCTTAAGTCGTTATCGGCTGATGAGCCATCACCAAATGTTATTGCTTGTGAAATACTTGTGCTTCCTGTGCCTGCTCCATTTTCATTGTATGCGAAGTTTTTATGATCTAAGACCAAAGTACCTCTTGTTAGTTGCATTCCGGTGTGTGTAGTTTTTAGTGTTGCTCCGTGTAAATATAATCTAGATGTTTGATCTTCCATTTCAAGTGTATTATTTCTTGCGATTGCTGGAGCGTAACTGAAGGTTGAATTGAAGTCTAACATTAATGTTGAGTTCTTAGCGATTCTTGAGTATTGCGTTGTTGTATATACAAATTGGTTTGTTCCGCTAATTATTACATCATCATGTATATAAAGTTGTGCAAGTGAGAATGTGAAGTTCCTTTCTAGTTGCATTTCTGAATTTTTTAGAACAAGTTGTGTTCTTCTTTCTCTCATGCAGAAGGAACTTGTGTTATCGCCGAAGTCTTTTACTTTTTGTATGTTCATATTTTTCAATGTTAGTGTTACATAGTTGTCTAATTTAAGTTTAGAACTTCCTTCAAGTATTAAGTTATGTCCTTGACCGTCCATTATTCCACTTGTTGTTATTGTTAGTTCTACTCCGTCAGGAATTACTAGATCATTACCAAAGACTATTGCATGTTCTATTGGACTGATTTTACCAGAGGATTTTATTGTTGTTCCCGAGGAGAAGATTACATCTCCACCAGACATTACTAATGTTCCACCCTTGAGATCTATTGGGCTAGCAAAGAATGTGAACCCTGCATTCAGGTAGATATTAGGATCTGTACCTTCTTGTGTACTTATTCCTCTAGAGAGATAAAAGGCTTCTGGATTATCGACTGTTCCGCCAAGGTCAATGTCTGAGTCTATACCTTCGGATGTTCCTTGCCCTGCAGCTCCTATCGAAACGCTTAGGGCCACAATATTTCTGGAGTTGGCTCTGACTGCGCCTTCAAGTTCTGAAAGATCAAGAGCTCCCATTCCAAGTATTGCATTACTGTTGTATTTTATTCCCCTAGAGTTAGCTCTGACGGCACCTTCGAGTTCTTGTAGGTCGAGAGCACCTAGGTTAAGAATTGCGTTAGAGTTATATGCGATACCTCTAGAGTTAGCTCTGACGGCACCTTGAAGTTCGGAGAGATCGGTAGCACCTTGAGCAAGTAGGGCATTAGAGTTGTTGACGATGTTTCTGGAGTTAGCTCTGATGTTACCTTGTATTTCGGAAAGGTCGGTAGCGCCTTGAGCCAGAAGAGCGTTACTGTTGTTCTTGATGCCGTATAGTAATGCATTAGAGTTGTTGTTGATATTTGTTTGGTTAGCTAGTAATGCGTTGGAGTTATAAGAAATGCTTCTGGAGTTGGCTCTGATGTTTCCATCGCTTTCATTAATTTGGTTTTGAAGATCAGTGTCAGCGGCTAGAAACGCGTTGCTGTTGTACTGGATATTTCTGGAGTTAGACCTGACTGCGCCTTCGAGTTCAGGATTTAAAGGGTTGATTACGAGTAACGCATTACTATTATTTTTAATACCGTATAGTAAAGCATTGGAGTTGTAAGAAATATTTTCTTGATTAACTAATAATGCGTTGGAGTTATAAGAAATGTTTCTGGAGTTAACTCTAATGTTACCAGAGTTAATATCTATTTGTCCTTGTAAGTCAGCGTCTAATGCGAGTAAGTAATTACTGTTGTATCTAATACCTCT
>Ga0075121_1001270_pt1 | contig 15854 bp, 10 predicted proteins | sample AntAceMetag02UKG_FD_69793 | JGI IMG/M metagenome (GOLD analysis project Ga0075121, IMG submission 69793) | Saline lake microbial communities from Ace Lake, Antarctica - Antarctic Ace Lake Metagenome 02UKG | ecosystem: Environmental > Aquatic > Non-marine Saline and Alkaline > Saline | place... | reverse complement strand
AAATATGCTAAATTATTACTTAAAGTTTCAACAGCAATATAGCATAATAAATTTGCTAAGACAGGTTCTTTGGTTTTAAATTGGTCAGCTTCAATAAGCCTTAAACTAGCAATCATAAAAGCTTTTTTGATATATTTATTCTGATTATTTTCAAGTTTATTCATTGCTTCCTTAAAGGAAGCCAAATCTATAAAATTTGGCAAGTAAAAATCATGAATTTTCTCTAAAATTTGTTCTTCAGTCATAATATTTTCTTTCATCTAACGCCAAGGATAAGCCGCTAGTATCACGAACACCAGTCAACCTTCATCCGTTGGTTAGATTGCTTAATCTTGCAAAAAGACAATACAGCGCGACAAACAAGGCTGGATTTCCTAGATTTTAATTCCCCCTTTGAAGGGGGCAGTTTCGCCACAGGCGAAACTGGGGGGATGTTGTCATTCGCAATTTCCTTAATTTTATATTCCAAAGCGACTAACACTCCAGCCATATTTTTCTTAACATCCAAATCATTAAACCTGACAAACTTAACTCCTAAATCCTGAAGTTTTGATTGTCTATCCATATCATAATCATATTTATCATTGTGACTGCTTCCATCAATTTCAATAGCCAGCATTAGTTCGTGACAATAAAAATCTACTATAAATTGGTCAATGGGAACCTGTCTGTGAAATTCATAACCAATCTCCTTGCCCTTAATTTGCTGCCAAAGCAGGACTTCTGACAATGTACTATTGTTTCGCAGATCTCTAGCGAATTGTTTTAGTTCGGAGTTGTATGGTATCACAACATCCCCCTTAATCCCCCTTCAAAGGGGGAATTTACTCCGTTTTACTCTGGTGATTTGCCGTTTTTTTCTACTGTTGCATGACCGGCAAGCTTAAGTGTTATGTCATCAACAATAGCGTAGATACATGGAAGGACGATTAGGGTTAGAAGGGTGGCGCAAAGAATACCCCATACAATTGTGAGAGCCATAGGTCTTAGAAATGGGTCGTCTCCCCATATACCATAGGCAGTTGGCGCAAGACCCAGAGCCGTTGTGATTGTAGTGAGCAGAACAGGTCTTAATCTTAATCGTCCGCCCTCTATGATAGAAGCTCGTCTAGTCACTCCTTTTCTGCGCAGGTTATTGATGAAATCCACAAGCACAATGGAGTCGTTTACTACAATACCGTTAAGGCCTACAACACCCATCATCATAAAGAAACTTATAGGAAGATTGTGGAAGAAAAATGCCCATACAACGCCTATTAAACCAAAAAGGATAGCCGTCATTACAATAATGGGCTGAACCAATGAATTAAAGTTAGCAGCCAATATCAGGAATATTAAGAAGAATGCAAGAGCGAAAGCTTTAAGGAAACTGTTGGTTGCCTTAACGTTTTCCTCCTGCTCCCCTCCATATTTTATGGTGTATCCCGGATAGTTCTTCGGGATATCCTTGAACTCCTGAGCGAGAAGCTGATTGGCCTTTAAGGAAGTTATCTTTTTGGTGTCAACATCAGCGCGTATCGTAACTACCCTCTTTCCGTCCAAATGACGGATACGGGTCACTGATATTCTGTCTTCAAGATGAGCGACTTTTTTTAGAGGGATAAGATTGCCGAATTTATTTGGAATAAGTATTTTTCCAAAGGCTTCTTTTTTATTGCGAAAATTTTCGGGGAAACGAACAAGCACATCAATCTCTTCCTCAGCTTTGGTAGGTTTAATGGATGTGGCCCTTCCTCCTTCAAATGCAGAACGGATAGTGGAAGCTATATCTCTTACTGAAAGATAGGAACGCGCTGCCTGTTCCTCATCGATTACAACCCGAATCTCGCCTCTACCTATTTCATAATCAGAGGCAATATCTGATACGCCTTCTGTCTTGTTCAGGAACGGAAATATCTCATTGGATATCTTTTCTAATACTGCAAAGTCGTCTCCACGAATTCTAACCGCCACAGGTTTTCCAATAGGCGGACCTTCTTTTTGTTTTTCAAAATAAATTTTCTCAAATCCTTTTACATCTTTAGTTTTACTCCTCAAATACTCAATGACCTGATCAACATTTCTTTTGCGCGCAGTATTTGGAGTAAGGTAAACAGCAACCTGCGCTACATGAGGTCCTGATTTTCCGTAAGGGTCAAACATCCATGTATCGCCATAGTAACCCACCTGAGTTGTATAGGCATCCAGCTCGTTTTTAGGAAGCTGAGCTACCTGCATCTCAATCTCTTCTATTAACTTGTTTGTAGTATTGAGGTTTGTACCTGACGGAGCTTCAACACGTATAAAGAACTGTTCTATGCCTTCGGATCCAAAAAGGACAAAAGGCATCGTCTTTCCTACCCAAAAAGTCAGAATAAGAATCACAATAGTACCGGAGAGCACCCAATAGCGTCGATTCAGGGCTTTTTTAATTATTCGTGTGTAAGATTTGAGTAATGTCTTGAACCATGGCATATCTTTCTTTGAGCGATATGTCTTGCTTTTACCCGGCCGCATAAAGTCCGCTAAGTGAGAAGGGAGAATTACCAGTGCTTCAAACAGTGATGCGCATAAAGCGATAATCACGACTATAGGGATACCGTATATAAATTTACCTATCATTCCCTCTATAAGTAGAAGAGGACTGAATGCTACAATGGTTGTGATTATTGTGGCTGTAACAGGTTTGGCCACTTCCTGCGTTCCAACGATGGCTGCCTGCCGAGGATCAAGCCCCTCCTCCATATGGCGCGCGCAATTTTCCGCGACAATGATTCCATCATCCACTAACATTCCTAAAACTATGATAAGTCCAAACATGGTTATAAGATTCACGCTTAAACCCGTAAATGCCATAATTGTCAATGTTGCGCAAAAAGCAATTGGAATTCCCAATGCAGTTAAGAATGCTACCCGATAGTGAAGGAATAACACAAGAACACACATGACAAGAAATAATCCAAAAATTCCATTATTTTTTAATACACCCAAACGCCTTGTAATATAGAAAGATATATCATTAATATAGGAGACCTCTAATTTGGGGTCTGCTTTATTAATGAAGTCATTCGTCTTATCCTTAACAATCTTAACGAGTTTGACTGTATCTCCCGTTGATTTTTTTATTACAGTTAGATTGATTGAGCGAGTACCAAAGCTTTTATTTATAACATCCTCTTCCTTTAAAGAAAAAGTAACAGATGCGATATCCTTTACACGCAGCCAATTGCCAAGGTCGTTAGCGCGTATGATTACGTTTTCAATCTCCTCTTTTTTATGAAATTCGCCTGTGGTACGGATGCTGAATTCTTTTTCCCCGCGCAGTTTCCCGCCGGGGATACTGATGTTTTTCTCACGCAAAGCGCCCATTACTTCTTCTATGCTGACGTGGAAGTCTCTCATTTTGTCGGGATCCACCTCCACCCACACTTCTTCATCTCTCCAGCCTCGTCTGGCAATAGAAGAAACATCGGGTATATCCTCAAGTATATCCTCAAGATTTTCTGCGTACTTTCGAAGTTCAGTCTCCGGCAAATTACCGCTCAATGCGATTTCAATGGCGGGGATCTCACCGGTAGTTATTTCTGTTACAACCGGATCTTCAGTGTCGGCAGGAAGACTCTGAACTTTATCAACAGCTTGCTGAATATCAGCTATTACCTTGTCTTTGTCTTTTGCATCCTGGCTGATATTTATCATAATGCTGGAAACGTTTTCATCAGATATGGATTGTATCTCTTCAATTCCGTTCACACTTTTCAACTCTTTTTCAATCGGTACTGTTACCAATTTTTCAATCTCTTCAGGAGGCGCACCGGGATAAGCAGTGCTGACAATAACTGCATCCATTGAAACATCGGGGAAAGCCTCTTTTCTTATTTTATAGATATATAATGTATAGAAACCCGCAATCAGAATAAAAATAGATATGAGATTAATTAAAAGAGAATGTTTGACTGAAAATTCACTTAGTTTCATAACACTCCCTTCCAATATTTATTAAGCAGTGTATTTTTTGCCAGATCTAGGTCAATAAGACTAATCCTGTATTTGAATAATGATGACGCCAGATTCAGGCGGGCTTGTAGTATATCTTCTTCATAACGGATAATAATATCCGAACTTGAACGTCCGTAACTAAGATTCTTCATTTCTTCTTTCAGCTTATTTTCCTGCAATTCACTAATGGAACTAAGCAGCTCAATCCGACTCTTCAGACTGTTTACCTCTTTTACTTTATTGTTTATCTCTTTTAATATCAGCCGTTCAGTTCGTTTAAGGAAAAGAAGAAGCTGGTCTTTATTTAGTTTTGCTTTTTCAAGGTCTGCCTTTGCCGAGCGGTTTCCAAGCGGTATTCTGAAGATAATTCCCGTGAAAAACTCATAGTTGCTTTCCTCGGCTGTTTCGTTCCACGTGTCCTGATAATTTGAAGCCAGTCCATTCTTTAAAAAACTTGCCTCTAAATCAATTTCAGGCCATAAAGCATTCTTTTTTATTTTTATATCTATGTTTTGCGATTCAATACTGTTCTTTATTATGCCATAGTCCCTGCGATGCGAAATTGCTTCCTCAAGTATTTTATACATATCGACGCAATGCGGAGTGGTAACCAGCGAGTCAACAGGTTGCAGTTGAATGTGAGTATCTTCTTCGTTCAGCAGGAATAACAGGTTGTTTTTTGCGATTTCCTTTTCGAGATGAGCTATGAGCATTTCGTTTTTTCTTGTGCGCATATTGGCTTCAACTGCAAACAAGTCTGTTTTTTCAACAGTTCCTCTTTCATAATTTTCTTTGTATATTGAATATAGCTTTTCGGCTTTTTTAAGCATGTCTGATTTTATATCGAGTTCCTTTTCTTTGAGAACGATGTTCCAATAAGCGGCTTGAGCTTTATAAAGAGCCTTTTCGATTTCATCCAAAGAGGAATACTCTGCATTGTCTATATTGATTTTTGTTATTTTAATCCCAGATCGGTCGGTTAGACCAAAAAAGTTCTTCCCTAATGATTGATTTAGAGAAAATTTAATATTTGATCCGTTATAGTTATTTATCGCTGAAGAAGCGGAATTGGAATCAACTAACGAGTGCTCTGCATCTATTTTAAGGCTCGACCCCGTCGGAAGTTTTTTCTCAACGCTAAGTGAATATTTATTTGTAGTGGTTTTTGCTCTTGAGAAGGTTATTGGAGATTTTCTCTTATCATCATCATGGCTTGCTCCGGAATTCAGAAATGTATCAAAGATTGATTTTGCCTTTCCAAGAGATGTTCTTTCTTTATAGGCATCAATCCTTGCAATCTGGATATCCAAAGAATTTTGAAGCGCTAATCGTGTAACATCAGCAATTGAAATCTGTTTCAGTGAAGACGTATTCTCAGCGAACTGTTCCGCATACGAACTTTGTAGTAGCAGAAAAAACAGTACTATTATTAGAACAGCCTTATTTTTCATCTCGGAATAACCTTCGCATCAGTCTTGCTAATTAAGCAATTATACACTATTTTGACCAAATAGTCATTCGCTTTTGCCCAGAAAACATATCCCCCTGATTTCGTATGCGGCAAAAAAATCCTCCTTTGAAGGGGGATTTAGGGGGATGTTATTGCGGGGGGAATGGTAGAGACGTTGCAATGCAACGTCTCTACGTAATAATATCTATAATTAATTTTGCCGTATCGCTGGCGGCAAATGGCTTAGCTGCTGCTTTTGCTTTTACTCTCATATGGTCCAGTTCTAAAGGATTGCTTAATAACGTCTGAACCGTGCCTTTGAGCTGGTTTATTCTTTTTATTCTGCACGCTGCCTCTTTGCTTATTAAATAATCTCCGTTTGTTCTCTCCTGCCCGGACATAACATCTATTAGAATAGCGGGCAAACCCTTAGCTAGCAGTTCGGAGACAGCAAGCCCTCCAGGTTTGGTTATAGCTATATCGGATACTTCCATAAATTCATCAATATTATTAACATATCCGAAAATTTTAATTGAGACATTTAGCCCGGGTGAAATTTTATTGAGCTTCCTCTGTAAAACTTCATTCTTGCCGGCTACAACAATGAGCTGAAGTGCCATTTTTGAATTATTAAGACGCTTAACTATCTTTTTGATAGGACCTAATCCCCAGCCACCGCCAATTATTAGAATAATGGGTATGTCTTTCCTCATTCCAAACTGTGTCTTCAGAGCCAGTTTGTTCTGCGTTTTGGAAAAAGACGGATGAATTGGAATTCCGAATGCATGGATTTTATCCGCTTTTATTCTATGGCTTATAAATTCCTTCTTTATCTCATCTGTAGGTACAATAAACGCATCTACGTATTTACTAAACCAATAAGGATGAACATCAAAATCGGTTATTACAGCTATTAACGAAGCAGGAATTTCCCCTTTTGATTTGAGTATAGAGACAAATCTGCATGACAATGCATGAGTGCAAACAATTATGTCAGGATCAAAATCAATAATAACTTTTTTGTATTTTTTCATTAACGGTATGTTCAAAAAATGTTTGGCAGAATCTTTATCAGTATGCTTTTTTCTATAATTATATAGGGATTTCAACACACGCCGTATTAACTGAATGCTTTTTATGTATGTTTTCGTAGTTATCTTTTTGGATGAAGGAGATAAGTAACCAAAACAAGTTTTTGTTTGAACATCAAAGGTTTCAATGCTTATTCTGCAAAGAGCTTCTTCCATTGCCTCACTAGCTCTCATGTGTCCAGAACCTGTAGACGTTGTAAGGAAAAGCACGTGTTTTCGTCTCATTAAAATAAATCCTTCGTGTGTGTAACTATATTTATTTATAGTTTTAATGTCAAATGAGAAAAAATGAAATAAAAAAGTCCGTGAACGCAAAAAACTGTACTTGTCCAAATTTAGGGGTTTTGGTAAAATAATTTGTCATTCAAAATAGGAAAGTATGATTATGAGCAAGGGTAAATGGAAAGTTGCTTCGAAAGAAAAACAATGTCTCTATTGTGGAGCTGCTTTATCGTCTGAAGCTGTTGTCTGTACGAATTGTGGAACGTATTTAAAAACTGGTAAAAAGATAACTGACGTGAAGGTCAAAAAACTAGAGAGGAAAAGAAAGACATTTCCTGTTGGAGTAATAATTCTTTTACTCATTATGGCAATTAGTGGATTCATGGGGTACAAATTTTTTTCCGGTTACGGCAAGAGAAGGGAGAAACGCATATCAAAATCATTCCAAATAAAACTGGCAAAAATTGCCGTGCATAACGCTGATTGGGATGCCTGCCAAGTCGCCGCAGAGAAGCTCACTGACCAAGCCTTACTGGCAAAAGTTGCAGTGGAGGCCAAGTATGGGAACGCCCGCTACGCCGCCGTCAAAAAACTCACCGACCAAGTCTTACTGGCAAAGATAGCAGTGGAGGCTAAGAATTGGAACATTCGCCAAGTCGCCGTCAGGAAGCTCACCGATCAGATCATGCTGGCGAAAATCGTCGTGGAGGACAATAATTGTCGCGTTCGCCAAGCCGCAGCAGAGAAGCTCACCGACCAAGCCATATTGGCGAAGGTTGCCATGAAGGACGAGGATCGGAACGTTCGCCAAGCTGCAGTAGAGAAGCTCACCGACCAAGTCATACTGGCAAAAATAGCCTTAAAAGACGTGGATTGGAACATTCGTAAAGTTGCCGTGGAAAGGCTAACAGGTCAGATCATGCTGGCGAAAATCGTCGTGGAGGACAATAATTGTCGCGTTCGTCAAGCCGCCGTCAAGAAGCTTATTGACCAAGTTATACTGGCGAAGGTTGCTATGGAGGACGAGGATCGGAATGTTCGCCAAGCTGCAGTAGAGAAGCTCACCGACCAAGTTATACTGGCGAAGGTTGCTATGGAGGTCAAGTATAGGAATGCCCGCTACGTTGCCGTCAAGAAGCTCACCGATCAAGTCATACTGGCAAAAATAGCCTTAAAAGACGTGGATTGGAACATTCGTAAAGTTGCCGTGGAAAGTCTAACAGGTCAGATCTTATTGGCGAAGGTCGCTGTGGAGGATGGGGATTGGTACGTTCGTCAAGCCGCCGTCAAGAAGCTTACCGACCAGACCTTACTGGCAAAGATTGCCGTGAAGGACGGCAATGGACGTGTCCGTCAAGCCGCCGCAGAGAAGCTCACCGATCAGACTATAGTGGCAAAGCTCGCCGTGTGGTCCAAAGATTGGTGCGTTCGTCGAGTCGTCGTCGGAAAACTTACCAACCAAGTCTTACTGGCAGAGATTGCGGAGAAGGACAATAATGGGCGTGTTCGTCAAACCGCCATAGAGAAACTCACTGACCAGATTATATTGGCAAAGTTCGCCGTAAAATCCAAGGATAGTGACGTTCGTCAAGCTGCCGCAGAGAAGCTCATCGATCAGGTCTTACTGGCGAAGATTGCCGTGGATGACGGGAATAGACATGTTCGCGAAGCCGCCGTCAGGAAACTTACGGATCAGGTCTTACTGGCGAAGATTGCCGTGGATGACGGGAATAGACATGTTCGCGAAGCCGCCGTCAGGAAACTTACGGACCAGGTCTTACTGGCAAAGGTTGCCGTGAAGTCCAAGGATGGATACGTCCGCCAAATCGTTGTCGAGAGGCTTACCAACCAGCTCGTATTGGCAAAGCTTGCCGTAGAAGACGAGAATAAGCACGTTCGCGGAGACGTCGTGGAGAAGCTCACAGATCAAGCCATACTGGCGAAAGTTGCTGTAGAAGACGAGAATGTGTACGTTCGCCAAGCCGCCGTCAAGAGGCTCACTGATCAGTCCATACTAGCGAATATTGGCATGTGGATTAAGCCGGAGTTGACCTTGCAAGTGAACGATCAGACCATACTGGCGAAGGTTGCCGTGGAGGCCAAGGATGAGCGCGTTCGCAGAGCTGCCGTAAGAAAGCTCACCGACCAGACCATACTGGCGAAAGTTGCCGTGAAGGATAAGGATGTAGACATTCGCCAAATCGCCGTAAGAAAACTCACCGACCAGACCATACTGGCGAAAGTTGCCGTGAAGGACAAGGATGTAGACATTCGCCAAATCGCCGTCAAAAAACTCATCGACAAGGTCTTGCTGGCAAAGATTGCTGTAGAAGACGAGAATTGGGGCGTTTACTGTGTGGCATGTGCAAGACTAAAGAAACTCGGCGTGCCTCCGGAACGTATGCCTCCTTTACGCAAACAACCTCGGTCCCCGTATTTGTATCTTCCGTATCATTATAGTGGTGGAGTAAAAGTGTTGGGTTATTAAAGCAGTAAATGAGACAGAGTCCTTTTCTTAAACTTAAAAATAGCGCATTGTCAGGAATTTTATTTTGAAACATAAAATTGGGGAAATTGCAGACGGCAAGGGGATATAAAAAGTCCACTTTCTAATTGACAAAGGCTGCATAATTGAATAGAATTCAGGTGCGTTTTCGATAAATGCAGGGGTCGGATTTGTCCTACCCGAAACAACTAACATAGGGGAAAAAATGAGAAAAAATTATCTTCTAACTCCAGGGCCGACTTCTGTTCCATCTGATGTGCTTTTAGAATTGGCTAAGCCTGTTGTGCATCACAGAACTCCGCAGTTTGCTGAAATATTTCACTCTGTGATTGAGGGATTAAAATATGTTTTTCAGACGAAAAATGATGTTCTTGTATTTGCTTCATCAGGCACAGGAGCTATGGAAGCAAGTGTTGTTAATCTTCTATCGCCAGGAGATAAAGTCCTGACAATTAAAGGGGGTAAGTTTGGAGAAAGATGGGATGAAATATGTAAAGCATACAACATAGAAACTTTCCCGATAGACGTTGAATGGGGTGAGCCTGTTAATCCTGAGAATGTAAGGAATATTTTAGAAAAGGAGAAAGGCATAAAGGCTGTTTTTGCTACATTAACAGAAACCTCGACAGCTATTGTGCATGACATTAAGACGTTAGGCAGTATTGTTAAGGAGTTTCCGGCTGTTTTAGTAGTAGATGCTGTCAGCGGGCTTGGAGCAGTTGATATACAAACTGATAATTGGAATGTAGATGTAGTAGTAGCTGGTTCTCAGAAAGCATTAATGCTGCCCCCTGGATTGGCGTTTGCAAGCGTAAGCGATAAAGCATGGGATTTGGTGAAAAACTCAAAATGTCCTAAATATTACTGGAGTTTTGCAAAGGCAAGAAAATCTTTAGCAACTGATCAGACTCCATATACTCCTGCTGTCTCGTTGATAGTTGGCTTAAACAAGTCTTTGGAAATGATAAAAGAAGAAGGTCTTGAAAATGTGCTTGCAAGACACAGCAAATTGGCTGAAGCTACGCGGGCTGCAATAAAGGCTATGGGGCTTGAGCTTTTAGCTCCACAATCTCCTTCGGATGCAGTAACAGCCGTTAAGGTTCCACAGGGAGTGGATGGTGTGGTTTTGGTAAAGACCTTAAAGAAGAAATATGATGTTATGATCACCGGTGGTCAAGCACAGCTTAAGGGAAAGATAATAAGAATTGCTCATATGGGTTATGCGGATACATTTGATATTATCATAGTAGTCTCAGCCTTAGAAATGGCTCTGGTAGATTCCGGATATAGTCTTGAGCTTGGTAGAGGCGTAAAAGCTGCAGAGGAGGTTCTGAAATGAAGGTATTAATAAGCGATGTTTTAGCAAAAGAAGGAATAGAAATTCTTAGAAAGAGCAGTATAGATGTTGATGTAAAAACAGGCATGTCTCCTGAAGAGCTCAGAGATTGTATCGGAGATTATGAAGGCTTGGTTATAAGGAGTAAGACCAAGGTTACAAAGGATATAATTAAATCTGCAGGGAAGTTAAAGGTAGTTGGCAGAGCAGGAGTCGGCGTGGATAATGTAGATATACCCGCAGCTACAGAACGGGGTATCGTTGTTATGAATACACCGGGAGGTAATACTATTTCAGCGGCAGAACATACACTCAGCATGCTTCTGGCTCTTTCCCGAAATATTCCTCAGGCAAATAAATCTTTAAAAAGTGGACTCTGGGATAAAAAGAAATTTATGGGGACAGAGGTATTTGGCAAAGTATTAGGCATAATCGGATTAGGGAAAATTGGTACGGAGGTTGCCAGTCGTGCTCAGGCATTTGGAATGCGTGTTGTGGCATATGATCCATTTATTTCTGCTGAAAAGGCAGATAAACTAGGCATAAGACTTGAGACTTTTAAGGATGTGTTAAAAAAGGCAGATTATATAACAGTTCATCTTCCTCTAACGCCTGATACAAAACATGTAATAAACGATAAAGAGTTTGATTTGATGAAACAGGGAGTAAGGATTATCAATTGCGCGCGCGGAGGAATAATAGATGAAGACGCTCTGTGCAGAGCTATAAAGTCAGGTAAAATTACAGGAGCGGCTGTGGATGTCTTTGAGACAGAGCCTTTGCCGGCAGACAGCCCTCTTTTATTGTATGAGAATATCATAGTTACTCCACATTTAGCTGCTTCCACCGAGGAGGCTCAGATTAATGTTGCTCAAGATATTGCGCATCAGATAATAGATGCATTGGAGAACGAAAATTATTCTAACGCTGTCAATATACCTAGCATAGATCCTAATGTGTTTAAGGAGATAAAGCCGTATTTCAATCTGGCGGAACGATTGGGTAAACTACAGCGGCAGTTGGTTGACGGGCATATAAAAGTTTTAAAGATTGAGTATTGCGGAGATGTTACAAACTATGATGTTACTCCTATAACAATAGCCATAATAAAAGGTTTGCTGGAGCCTGTGCTTCACAAGTCAGTTAATTATGTAAATGCATCTTTTATTGCGAGAGAGAGAGGAATAAAAGTTGTAGAGAGTAAGACCAGTAGGGCAGAGGATTTTACGAATTTAATCACTATATATACACAAACGAATTCTGGAGAATCTTCAATAGCGGGAACTCTGTTTTGCAAAGATGACCCAAGGATTGTACGTATAAATGATTATCATGTTGATGCGGTTCCTGAGGGGTTTATGCTTGTATGTATCAATAGTGATATGCCTGGAATAATGGGGAAGATGGGAACAGTATTAGGTAAGCATAATGTCAATATTGCGAGCATGACACTTGGTAGAAAAAAACAGGGAGAGCAGGCAGTGACTGTATTTAATTTGGATAACAAACCTCCTAAAGAAACGCTAAGTGAAATTGAGGAACTGAAAGAGATAATATCAGTTAAGTTAGTAAGGTTTTGAAGATGAAATCAGTAACAATAAAAGTTCCGGCAACAACAGCAAATCTTGGAGCGGGTTTTGATACACTTGCAATGGCTCTGGATCTGTATAATTATGTTACAATTGAATTAGCTGCAAAAACGCACATAGAGGTTGAGAATGAAGGGAAAGACAGTTTGCCTCTTGATGAAGAGAATATAGTATATATTGCTGCAAAGGCGGTTTTTGATATGGCTGAGGTCAAGATGGATGGATTGAAAATAAAAATGGTTAATAATATCCCGTTGGCAAGAGGATTAGGAAGCAGTGCATCGGCGTTGGTAGGAGGAGCGATGGGAGCAAATTGTTTGCTCGGAAACAGGTTTAGCAGGGATGAAATTATGTCTCTGACTGCAGACCTTGAGGGACATCCTGATAATGTAACTCCGGCTCTTTTTGGAGGACTTACGATATCTTATGTTGATAAAGGAGATTTGAAATATTTTAAGATCAGTCCGAATGTTAAGTTTAAAATAGTGGTGGTTATTCCGCAATTCGAGGTATCAACATCCAGAGCGCGCGAAATACTGCCTTCGAAAATTTCGAGAAAAGAAGCTGTGTTTAATATAAGCCGAGCATGTTTGTTAGTCAGTTCTATTCTAACCGGACAGCTTGAACATATTGGCGCCGGCATGCAGGATATGCTGCATCAGTCTTACAGAAAAAAACTAGTTCCCGGGATGGATGATGTTTTTGAAGCTGCTACGAAAAGTGGTGCCAGAGGCGTGGCTTTAAGCGGAGCAGGTCCTTCAATAGTTGCTTTTGCAACTGAAGGCTTTGAAAAAATAGGGAAGAGTATGCAGCAAGCTTTTTTAAAACACAATATAAAGAGCAGGTTTCTAGTGACGGAAGTCAATAATAATGGAACGGAAATTATAGAGTAAAAAGGAAAGCGATATGAAACAGAATAAGAAAAACAAAATTTATATAATTGATGTTACAAATCGAGATGGTGTTCAAACAGCAAAACTTGGTCTGGCAAAACTGGAAAAAACAATGCTGAATATTATGCTTAATGACATGGGTATATATCAGAGTGAGTTTGGATTTCCTCTTACAAAGCATGAGACTAATTACATTAATGCTAACCTTGAGCTTGTGGATCTAGGGCTCATTTCTCCTATGATTCTTGAGGGCTGGAGCAGAGCACTTGCAGGGGATATTGAGGAGTCTTACAAGATTACGAATATTAAGCATTGGAACCTATCTATTTCGACATCTAATCAGATGACAGATGGAAAATTCGGAGGAAAAATAACGAGGGATTTTGAGAGCAAAAATAAACCAAGTGTTTTGGGTCTTATGGCAGATGCTGTAAAAACAGCGAAGAAGCTTGGAGCTTTGACAATTGGCGTTAATGCAGAGGACGCATCAAGAACAGATATGGATTTTCTCATTAAATTTGCAAAGTATGCCAAAGAGCATGGAGCAGACAGAATCCGCTATTGTGATACGTTAGGTTATGATGATCCTTTCTCAATTTACGAGAGAGTAAAAACACTTGCAGAGGAGATAAAAATACCGATAGAACTTCATTGTCATAATGATTTAGGGCTTGCAGTAGCATGTTCTATAGCCGGAGCCAAAGGTGCGATAGACGGAGGAGTGGATGCATACATAAATACCACTCTTAATGGTATGGGGGAAAGAGCAGGAAACGCAGATATGGTGTCAGTTATTCTTGCCATTAAAAAATCCTCGGGATTTGAGGGGAATTACAAGCTTGACGATAGAATTAAGTTAAAGAAGGCATGGAAAATAGCAAAATATGCATCTTATTCATTCGGAGTTCCAATACCTGTAAATCAGGTTGCTGTTGGAGAGAATGCCTTTGCTCATGAATCAGGAATACACGCAGACGGCGCTCTCAAGGATAGAAGAAATTACGAATTGTACGATTTTGAGGAACTTGGAAGAGGGGAGGATGAGATAATAGATACAGGCAGAAAAATAACAGCAGGAGAGTATAGCGGAATAAAGGGTTTTAGAAATGTATATGGCAAGCTGGAAATAGAATTCAAAGACGATAGAGAAGCCGCTAAAATTTTGGATCTTGTTAGATATGCCAATGTGCATACACAAAAACCTCTTACTAGTTATGAATTGAGGTTTATTGCAAATTATCCAAAACAGGCAAAACAAATAATGACAGTAACACCATAAGGAGAACTGATGAGTAATGTAGCTGTAATTGGTACGCAGTGGGGAGATGAGGGCAAGGGGAAGATTATTGATTTGCTTACTGAGAATGCTGATATTGTGGCTCGCTATCAGGGCGGGAATAATGCCGGACACACTGTTATAATCAATGATAACGAGTTCACGCTTCATCTTATTCCTTCCGGAATATTGCACAAAGATAAAAAATGCATAATAGGTAACGGAGTTGTTATTAATCCAAAAGCGTTATTAGAAGAAATTTCTGAGTTAGAAAGTAAAGGAATCAGCGTAAATGAGAATAATTTATATATAAGCAAATCAGCTCATGTGACAATGCCTTATCATATAGCCTCGGAAACATTAAAAGAAGAGAGAGAGAGAGGTAGGATCGGAACAACGCTTAGGGGAATTGGGCCAACATATGTAGATAAAGTAGCAAGAATGGGAATAAGAATGTGTGACCTTATTGACCCGGATATCTTTAGAGCTAAATTGAAAGAGAATTTGGAGCAGATTAATGTGCTGTTTGAAAAAATATACGGAGTAGAGGGGTTTCAGGTAAATGAGATATTTGATGAATATTCCGGATATGTAGAAAAATTGGGTCGATTTGTTAAGGATACTGTTTTTATACTAAATAAAGCGATAGACGAAGGTGTTAGTGTATTATTTGAAGGAGCGCAGGGTACTCTCCTTGATGTTGATCATGGCACATATCCTTATGTTACATCTTCGAATTCTACTTCCGGAGGTATATGTACAGGTCTTGGTGTTGGTCCGACAAAGGTGGATAGTATTATAGGAGTAGTGAAAGCTTATACAACAAGAGTTGGAGAGGGTCCGTTTCCAACAGAGCTCAAAGGGGAGTTAGGAAACAAGTTAAGAAACGCCGGCCCAATAGGCGAGTATGGGAGAAGCACAGGCAGACCGCGCAGATGCGGTTGGTTTGATGGAGTTATTGCAAGATATTCAGCAATGTTAAACGGGCTGAGTAGGCTTGCAGTTACACGGCTTGATATACTTGATGATCTCGATGAGATAAATGTTTGTGTTGCGTATGAGTATAATAATCAGAGGCTAGAAGAGTTCCCATATCGTTCTGATATACTTCAGCAATGCAAGCCGGTTTATGAAAAATTACCCGGTTGGATAGAAAGCACGGTTGAGATAAGAGAATATAACAAGTTGCCAAAAAATGCGCAGAAATATTTAAACAGGTTATCAGAATTAATGAATGTGCCGATAGCTATAGTCTCAGTTGGTCCGCAAAGGTCACAGACGATTTTTGTTGAGAAAAATTTATAAATCAGTACAATCAACATTTTCGGGTCGCTAGCTCATCTGGTTAGAGCACCGGCCTTTTAAGCCGGGTGTGGAGAGTTCGAGTCTCTCGCGACCTACTACGTAACAGTTTAGCTACCAAAAGTAGTGAGAGAAATTAGATGAGAAAACCAGCAAATAAATTTGGAAGGAATAATCAGGGCGATCTTGTTTGCGGCAAGTTAAATTGTTT
>Ga0075121_1001260_pt1 | contig 15909 bp, 13 predicted proteins | sample AntAceMetag02UKG_FD_69793 | JGI IMG/M metagenome (GOLD analysis project Ga0075121, IMG submission 69793) | Saline lake microbial communities from Ace Lake, Antarctica - Antarctic Ace Lake Metagenome 02UKG | ecosystem: Environmental > Aquatic > Non-marine Saline and Alkaline > Saline | place... | reverse complement strand
TATCACTTATTTACATTCAGTATAATTCAAAACCAATCAAAGTCAAGCAAAAGTGAACATTTTCTAACAAAGACACGCGCAAAAAAGTCTTATCATATTGTATTTGAGAGGATTTCCATATAAAAAGAATCAGATTCTTATGCAGCTTGAACGCTCGACTAATTCGCCGGCAAACTCTCTGTTTTGAGGCTTGCGTCCTGTAGTGATCCATTCGGCCAGCATTTCCACGGCCGCTTCGCCCATCTGCTCCACAGATTCTTCTATAGTGGAAAGCCCTGCCTGCTCGGCGGAAGGCCATGTAATATTGTCATAGGAAACAATTGAAATATCATTGGGAATATTCAAGCCCAATTCGCGGCACGCAGTATAAAAGCCACATGCGCGAATATCGCGCATTGCAAAAAATGCAGTTGGCAAATCAGGCTTTTTCAGCAGTTGAATTGATTTTCTGCGAGCCTCTTCGGATTCGGATTCCATTTCTGCAACCCAATCTTTGTCAAGGACTATTTCTTCTTCCGCCAAAGCACCTCTGAAGCCGGCAAGCATCTCGCGGTATATAAATCTGTCAAGGCCCAAAGGACCGGCCAGCGCTCCGATCTTACGGTGTCCAGCCCCGATGAGAAACTTCCCCGCTGCACGCCCCACTTCACGATAATTCATCCTGGCGGCCACAGCCGGAATATCATGCTCCAGGTTCGCAACCACATATGGAACGCCTGCCTTCTCGAGCGGAGCGATAACATTCTTATAATCAGAACATTCAAAGAAAACCGCGCCTTGAATATCGTCTGACGCAAATCTGGAGATAATTTCTGAAACATCTTTGCTGCTCTCTCCAAAGGAAATAACAGCTTCTGCGTGTATTTTAGAAGCAGCCGCGCAGATTCCGAGAAGCGCGCCCACCGCCTCCGACGCCCTGTTATGAGGGTTGATGGATGAAAACTTAACAATAAACCTTTTCAGCCCTTTCCTTTCGGATGCGTCAATAACGTAAGCGCCTTTGCCTGGATTTATGCGTATTACGCCCTTTTTCTGAAGCTCCTTCAAAATAGACCTAAGGGTGCCGCGACTCACATCAAGCATTTCCGCCAGTGTTCTTTCTGCAGGCAAAAATGAACCAGGCTTATATTTCCCTGATGAGATATCCGAGCTTAATTCCGCCAAGGCGGTTTCCATTTTGTATTTTCTGTGCTTGACCATGATAAAAGAATATACCACTGGTTCAAGTTTAAAACAAGCCGTGTTTTAATTGAGTCCATGCTTCTTGCAATCCCTCAGTGAAGCTGACGCGGCGACATCAAACAGCTATGGCTTTCGCCCTTGGCGAGCGCTCATTGTCGCGCAACCTTGCTCTCAAATATCTCATTGCGCAAACGTATTCGCTTTTTTTGCTTGAACATAAAGAAGTTACAATAAAAATTGTAGAATTTGTGTCAAAAACACTAGCAAAAATGTCAAATATGGTTATAATATAATATCTGGGAAGCATGCTGAAAAGGCTGACTGTCAGAATTATTTTTAGCAAGATTTAAGTAAAATGCAATAGACAGGGAGAGTATTATGCCTTGGTGGATGGTTATTTACATAACTTGTTTCGGGATTATAGTGTTTGCCAATATCATTTATTGGCTGATGGTTAAACAAAAATTCCTTTTGACATTTTATGAACTCAGCGCTGGCCTCTATATGATATTTATGATTCTGGCTTATTGGGTCCCTTTTCTGAGAGACCGCCTTTCGCTGTTAAATATTCCTGCGGTCATTGCGATTATTTCGCTAAACTTCTACTTTACAGTGTTCCGCAAAAAAATTGACATAAAAGATCTCATTCCCGAAATTGACGATGCACGAGCGGAAATAGCGAGAAGATTTTCTGTTACCGAAATGGCTAAAGCGTTTTCTGTGGCGCTCGCTGCTCCCGGATACATTATTGGAGCCATTCTTTCTGTTGAACTTTTAAAAGCTTATTTTTAATTTTCTAAATGAAGGCAAAGCCTTTAATGCTAGAGAAAAGCCGCTTTATGACTTCGCGCCAGCACCGTCACGAGATCGAAAATATATAATCAGTTGCTTGATAGGGGGATATGGATAGTTATTCTGCGCCAGGACTCGCAAGAGGCATAAAAGCGCTTCAGTTGTTAAACGACGGATCCAAGTTGACGCTGAATGAGCTGATCGAACAAACTTCCATACCTAAATCTTCCATTCTTCGCATTCTCGAAACCTTAATGGCCTTCGATTACATAGAAAAGGATGAAACTGGAAAGCTATTTCAGGCAAAAATCCGCATCATTTCGCTTAATGCCCCCTCCTGGGAAGCCAAACTGAGACAAAATCTTTCAAATATAGCCAAAACTACAGGCCAGACAGCAGAGTGGTATGCGCCCTCCAAGGCAGGTTTGACTCTTATTCAAAGAAAAGAGCCTCCGGGAAGCGAGCTGCAAGTGCGCGCCCAAATAGGTTTTTTTAGGCCAATTGGAGAAGGTTGTGAACTTGATGCCGTCGCAAGGGCCGCACTAGCCGCACTAGCCGTCCGAAGCGACGCCACTGTGATTCCATCAGACCTATGGACATACCAGCCAGATGGAATTAGACGCGACATCAACAAGACAGAAGCGGAACAACTGATGTTCGAGGCAAAACAAAAGGGCTTTGCGGCAGAGTCCTGCTATAACAGCAATGGAGTCAAGCGAATAGCCTGCCCCATAAAACGCGGCGACAAATTTATAGGAGTGCTTGCAGTGGCGCAATGCTATATACCTTCAGCAAGCAAGGACGCAGAAGAAAAAAGACTCCAAATGTTGCTGGACAGCGCACAAAAACTTTCCCGATAAATAAAAAAATCGACAAAAAGCATTGACTTTTTCACGCCCACGCTATACCATATATGATATATAATCCAAATATGGAATGGAAACAATTTAATCAAGGGAACTTCATGCAAAAGCCGAATATATTGTTTATTATGACCGACGACCACGCCGCGCACGCAATGTCATGCTACGGGAGCAAAATAAACAAAACTCCAAATCTGGACAGAATAGCCGAAGACGGGATGCGCTTCGATAATTGCTATGTGACAAATTCCATCTGCACGCCGAGCAGAGCGGCAATTCTGACTGGAACCCACAATCATGTAAACAGAGTTACCACCCTAAGCTCAAAACTGGACAATCGCCTACCAAACCTTGCAAAACACTTGAAGACAGGCGGTTATCAAACATGCATAATAGGCAAATGGCACCTCGGCATAGAAGAAGCCAGCGTTCCATCCGGATTTGACCACTGGTGCGTCCTTCCAGGTCAAGGCGACTACCACAATCCCAAGATGCTGGAAATGGGCGAGATGAAAAAATTCAACGGTTATGCCACAGATATAATAACCGACAAAAGCATGGATTGGCTGGAAAACCGCGACAAAGACAAACCATTTTTCCTAATGTGCCACCACAAAGCTCCACACAGGCCATGGGAACCAGATGAAAAACACGCGCATATGTACGAAGACGAAGACATACGCGTGCCGGACAGCTTTGACGATGACTATAAAAATCGCGCAAAAGCGGCGGCCGTGGCTAAAATGCGAATGACGGACCTGACTGAAACAGACCTGAAAGCAACGCCTCCGGAAGGCTTGACTCAAGAAGAAGAGAAGCATTGGCGCTATCAACGATACATCAAAGATTATCTGAGATGCGTCGCCTCCGTGGATGACAACGTGGGAAGAATACTGGACTATCTGGACGAAAATGGATTGACAGAAAACACTATAGTGGTTTACACCTCCGATCAAGGTTTTTTTCTTGGCGACCATGGCTGGTTCGACAAGCGCTTTATGTATGAAGAATCCATGCAAATGCCATTTGTGATCAGATATCCTGAAAAAATAAAGGCTGACTCTGTTTGCAGGGAAATAATTTGCAATGTTGACTTCGCTCCGACTTTTCTTGACATGGCAGGGCTAACCATTCCAAGCTATATGCAAGGATACAGCTTCACTCCTCTTCTGGCTGGCGAAATCCCGGATGACTGGCAACAATCGGCGTATCACAGATATTGGATGAACGAAGACTCCTGCCACAACGTCTATGCGCATTACGGAATTCGCACAAAAGAACATAAATTAATTTACTACTACAACGAAGACTGCGGTGAGCCTGGCGCAAATCCAAACAGCGGCGACCAACCGGAATGGGAACTTTTTGACCTAAAAAAAGATCCCCTGGAATTGTTCAATGAATACAAGAACCCGGAATATAAAAACATCGTTAAGCATTTAACCGCCCAATTGGAGCAGAAAATGGCGCAAATCGGCGATACCCCTATGCATTAATAATATTAGTTCCTCATCATAATGCCTTGTCCCGCATATTCATTTGCAATATGCGGGATTTTTTTCTGTCTAATATAAATTGGCGTTTGACTTAGATTGACACATAACTATATTATTTGTTTATAACAGAGTGGTTTTATGTAGTAATCAGCTCTGCGTCAGGTTTGCGCTTCTATGTATTTTTTTGCAGATCCCTTTACTGTTAGCGCTTTATAGTTATTCTACTTGCCTGACAACATAAACATCAAGTTAATAGAGGTAAATAATGTACAAAAGAAAATGGAACGACGATATGATTTACCGCCACATTCTGGAGCGGAACGGGGTGGAGCCACTTAACTCTTATTATTACGCCACCACTTATCCAGATGTGTACGCGGCGGCGGAAAGACTTTTTGGCTCATGGAAAGACGCCATCGAATATTGCGGACTGGATTACTCCAAAATAAGAAAATATCAAGTGTGGACGCGAACACGCGTTATGGATGAAATAAAGAAGCTCCAAAAAGAAAACACGCCTATTTCATCAAAGTACACACAGGACTTCAACAAGCCCCTGTATATGGCCGCTATCAAAAGATTCAAAAGTTGGAAAAAAGCTCTTAAGTCTTGTGGCATTGACTACAAACAAGTGCGCCTGCGCCGCAGCATGAGCAGAGCCGAAATAAAAAGAGAAATATTGGAATTGCACAAGCAAAATGTGGATTTAGCTTATCCGTACATGAGAGAGAACCATCAATATCTCCTTGCCAACGGAATGAAAAAACTCGGCAATGGAAGCTGGGCTCTGGCAAGAAAAAAATGCGGAATAAAAATCAACTACAGGCTTCCAAGCCACAAACGCAATGACCCATCCGCAAAAACAAGAGGTCGCGTTTCATACATCTGATTGATTCCATAAAAAATATGACTCCCCTTCCCTGAAGCGTCTTTTCAACTCCAGGGAGCTTTTTCAAGTTTCAAGTTTGCGAATTTGGCTTGATTATTTTCCTAAAAACTGCTAGCGTATAAGCTTTGCTGTTTAATAAGCGCATTTAAATACAAACATATAACTCGACGGAGGAACTAATGAGTTCAAAAATTTCAGCTCTCCAAAAAGCAAGAGCCGACTATCAGCCAAAACTGCCGCCCGCCCTTTTGGATGGCGCAAAAATTATTGTCAATGAAGGCGCGCCCACCACCTCTGTTGATCACCAAAATGAAATAAAAGCCCTTTTCCCTTCCACATACGGCAGCCCGATGATCACTTTTGAAAAAGGCAAAAAGGCACAGTCCGACAAGCCGCTGAATGCGGGCGTCATTCTCTCCGGCGGCCAAGCTCCCGGCGGACACAATGTGATAGCCGGAATTTATGACGGAATAAAATCACTGCATCCAGACAGCAAACTTTACGGTTTTCTCGGCGGCCCAAGCGGCCTAGTCGACAATAAATACCTTGAAATGACCGACAAAATAATTGACGACTACCGAAATACCGGCGGATTTGACATTATTGGCTCAGGACGCACAAAAATGGAAGAAGTGGAGCAATTCGAACAGGCCAAAGACAATTGCCTGGCTCTGGAAATCTGCGCGCTGGTAGTTATAGGCGGCGACGACTCCAACACAAACGCATGCCTGCTGGCTGAATACTACAAAGACAACAATATTCCAATCAATGTAATCGGCTGCCCCAAGACTATCGACGGCGACCTCAAAAATGAATACATCGAAACGTCTTTCGGATTCGACACAGCCTGCCGCGTTTATAGCGAACTTATCGGAAACATACAGCGCGACGCAAACTCAGCAAAAAAATACTGGCACTTCATCAAGCTGATGGGCCGTTCAGCATCGCATATCACACTCGAATGCGCGCTTCAAACACAGCCGAACATAACCATTATCTCAGAAGAAGTGGCGGCAAAAAAGCAGACACTAAGCGAAATTGTGGAAATTATTTGCGAAGTGATCATAAAACGCGCCGCCAAAGGCGACAACTTCGGAGTTGTCCTGATACCGGAAGGTCTGATAGAGTTTATCCCTGAATGCAAAACTCTTATAGCCGAACTGAACGACTTGCTGGCCCGCGAGGCAAGCTCATTTGCAAGACTGCAAACAAGAGATGAAAGAATGGGCTTCATCAACCACAACCTAAGTAAAGACTCCTCTTATGTGTTCAGCTCCTTGCCACGGGAAATTCAAGTTCAGCTGACTCTCGACAGAGACCCTCACGGAAATGTCCAAGTGTCACTGATCGGAACCGAAAAACTCTTGTCAGAAATGGCGGCAATCCGCCTGAAAGAATACGCGGTCGAAGGCAAATACAAAGGAAAGTTCACAACCCAAACACACTTCATGGGATATGAAGGCCGTTGCGCCGCTCCATCAAACTTCGACGCAGACTACTGCTACAGCCTTGGATTCTGCGCCGCCGCCCTCATCGGAGCAGACAAAACCGGCTACATGGCCTCAGTGCGCAATTTGACAAAATCTGCGCCTGAATGGATTTCCGGCGGAGTGCCAATCACAATGATGATGAATATGGAAAGACGCCACGGCGAAAACAAGCCGGTCATTCAAAAAGCGCTTGTCAAACGCGACGCCGGACCATTCTACGAACTCATCAAAAACCGTCAGAAATGGGCAGTGGAAACAGACTATCTTTACCCCGGCCCGATTCAGTATTTTGGCCCGTCCGAGGTATGCGACCAAGTAACAAAGACGCTGGAATTGGAACACACTAAATAAAAAGCAAACGCAACTGAGAATGGGGCGTATTCTGTTATGGAAAAAGCAAACATAGACGTGGGATATGTGGCGGAGCTTGCCCGCCTTGAACTTGACGATGCTGAAAAAGCAAGATTTCAGAAAGACATGGAATCAATTCTCGGCTATATCGAACAGTTGAAAGAACTCGACGTTTCGGGCATAGAGCCGACCGCCCACGCCGCGTTAATGACCAACGTCTGGCGCGAAGACGCGCAGGGAGAAACTTTCCAAAGGGAAACAATGCTAAAAAACGCCCCGGACACAGTTGACGATGAACTAATAAAAGTGCCTCAGGTTCTGCCAGGGGAGGAAATGTCATGATTGCAGACAATGTAAAAAACTTGACACTCCACGCCGCCTCAGATGCGCTTGAAGCTGGAAAGACAACTTCGGTCGAGCTTTGCAAGGCATTTATCAAACGCTCCGAAAGCGTTGAAGAAAAAGTGCGCGCGTTTTTGGTTTTCGACAAAGAAGACATTCTCAAACAGGCTGAGGAATCTGACAAACGCAGGGCTGCAAACAAAAAACTGAGCCACTGCGACGGCGTTCCAATAGCCATAAAAGACTGCATACTTGCCGAAGGCCAAACCTGCAGTTGCGGCTCAAAAATCCTGGAGCCGGTACAGGCTCCATATGATGCCACTGTCGTTGCGCGCCTAAAAGACAATGGGCTGGTTATTTTTGCAAGAGCCAACATGGATGAATTCGCAATGGGTTCCTCATGCGAGAACAGCGCCTTTCAAAAAACCGCCAATCCATGGGACATCAACAGAGTTCCTGGAGGCTCAAGCGGCGGCTCCGCCGCATGCGTAGCCGCTGGCGAAGTTCCAGTCTCACTCGGGTCGGACACTGGCGGATCGATCAGACAGCCATCCGCTTTTTGCGGAACTGTCGGCCTGAAGCCCAGCTACGGACGAGTCTCCAGATTCGGGCTTGTAGCCTTCGCTTCTTCGCTGGATCAAATAGGCCCAATCGCGCATGACGTGATGGACACCGCCATTATTCTGGATATCATAGGCGGACACGACCCAAAAGACTCAACCTCACTGCCCAATGAATGCGGCGGCTTTGCCAACGCTCTCAAGTCAATGGACAAACGGGATCTTTCCGGCGTTAAAATTGGACTTCCCAAAGAATATTGCGAAGTAGACGCACTTGATAAAGGCATAAAAGAATCATTTGAAAAATCGATAGACACTTTAAAAAGCCTTGGGGCTGAAATGGTGGAAGTGTCCCTGCCGCACACAAAGTACGCTATCGCCACATATTACATAATAGCCACCGCCGAAGCCAGCGCAAATCTTGCCAGATTTGACGGCATCCGCTATGGCGCCAGAACTGAAAACGCAAAAAACTTGTTCGAGCTTTATTTTAAGACTCGCGGCGAAGGTTTCGGCGATGAAGTAAAACGACGCATAATCCTAGGCACATACGTGTTGAGCAGCGGATATTACGACGCATATTACCTGAAAGCGCAAAAAGTCAGAACGCTTATAAGAAAAGATTTTAACGAAGCCTTCAACAAATGCGACATTATCCTTACGCCCGTCACTCCGACAGTGGCTTTTAAATTCGGCGAGAAATCGGACCCCCTTCAGATGTATCTGGCGGATATGTTCACTATCGCGCTTAACCTCGCGGGCAACTGCGGAATAAGCGTCCCGTCAAGCATAGACGAAGCCACCAGCATGCCTGTAGGCGTGCAGTTTATTGCGCCAGCGCTTGCGGAAGAAAAACTTCTGAAAATTTCAAGCATCTTTGAACAGAATAGAGCAGTCAAAGAATTTACGCCCGGCTTGTAGACAACTTTAAAATTGGAAAGCATGCTGTGAAATTATTTAAAATTGTTATTCTTGCAAGCGTTTTTTCTTGCGCGTTCGAGTTGCTCTCTGAAGCAATCCCGGGCAGCATTGCGCCAAAACTAAGAGTCGCCGAATGGATTAAAAACGGACCGATTAGCATTCAGCAGCCGCAAGACATAAATCTTGAGCTGCTCTATGTGATAGAATTCTGGGGAACCTGGTCGACTCAGTCAGTCGAATTCATTCCGCATTTGAATTTTTTGCAGAAAAAATATCGCGACAAAGGCTTGATCGTCGTTGGGATATCTCGCGAAAAAACAAAAACAATAAAAGACTTCGTCTCAAAACGCAAAGACATGGACTATGCGATCGCCGCCGACTTCAGCGGAAAAACAAGCGCGGCATTTTTGAAGCTCGATCCCATACCCAGAATTTTCATAGTGAATGGCAAGCGAAAAGTTCTATGGGAAGGCGACATTGTCGATCTTGAGCGCGTGCTGGAAAAAATATACAACGGCGAATTTGACCTTGACAAGCAAAAAGAAATATCGGCCCTTCGCAAAAAAATGGAGTTTTCCCTGCAGGCAGGAGCAGAACGCAACGCTGAAGAAACTTCCAATAAAATACTAAAACTGGATCCGCGCAATCCTTTTGCGCTCCGCGGACGACTGTTCCTCTACGAAAAAAACAATCAACTGAAAAAAGCTCTGGACTTTGTCAACAAACTGATAAAAAAAGACCCGTCACACAAAGAATTATGCTTTATAAAACTTGAATTAATGCTGAGAGCCAAAGAGTCCAACGAAAAAATAACAGCTTTCCTGAAAAAGCTTCAGAAAAACTTCAAGGATGACTCATCAACATCAAACGAACTGGCCCTGGCCGCGATGAACAACATGCCCTTCGGAGCCGCCCCCCTCGGCATGGCCCTGAGCTCCGCCCAAAATGCAGTGGCAAAGCTATCAAAAAAAGACGACAACTTCCAGCGCGGAGCCTGTCATTCAACACTGGCGCAGGCATATTACAGCATAGGACTCATCGACAAAGCGTTGTCTGTCCAACAAAAGGCTTGCGAACTTCTGAAAGGAAGCAAAAATGGAAAAAGCGCGCAACAAACGTTGGAATACTACATAAAAGCCAAAGAGCTGAATATGCTCAATAAAAAAGAGCAATAACGAAATGTCACACCATGGCACAGGTGTGACACAGTGGCGCGCATGTGTGACACAAATAAAGCAAACTTTCACTGCCAAACTCCCTAGAAAAAGAAGCAAAAACCCTACATCCTTAACAGTAAGCAACTTACACAACAGAATCATGCAATTGGCATGATTGTTGCTATAAAAGTTCTTGAGAATTTAAAAATCATTAAATTATGTTATAAATGAATGGAGGAATTAAAAATGTCAAAAATATTAGGAATTGACTTAGGCACCACCAACAGCTGCATGGCTGTGATGGAACATGGAGAATCAAAAGTTATCCCGAACGCAGAAGGGAACAGAACCACGCCGTCTATCGTGGCTTTCACAAAAAGCGGCGAAAGACTTGTGGGACAAACAGCCAAACGCCAGGCTGTGACAAACCCCAAGAACACAATATTTTCAGTAAAGCGTTTTATGGGTCGCAAGTTTGAAGAAGTAAAACACGAAATCCACCTAGTCCCTTATGAAGTGGTGAAAGCAAAGAACGGCGACGCGCATATAAAAGCAAACGACAAAGTTTACTCTCCGCCAGAAATCTCCGCGATGATTCTTCAAAAGCTGAAGACAGACGCCGAAGCTTATCTTGGCGAAAAAATAACAAAGGCAGTTGTCACTGTTCCTGCATATTTCAATGACAGCCAGCGCCAGGCGACAAAAGACGCCGGAAAAATTGCCGGACTTGAAGTTTCAAGAATAATCAATGAGCCGACAGCCGCGTCTCTAGCTTATGGACTCGACAAAAAATCCGATGAAACCGTGGCAGTGTATGACCTTGGCGGCGGCACCTTCGACATTTCCATCCTGGAAATAGGCGACGGAGTTTTTGAAGTAAAAGCCACCAACGGCGACACGCACCTTGGCGGAGACGACTTTGACGAAACAATCATCAACTGGCTGGCTGAAGAGTTCAAAAAAGAAAACGGAGTGGACCTCAAAAAAGACCCGCAGGCACTGCAACGCTTGAAGGAAGCTTCTGAAAAAGCAAAATGCGAACTGTCCTCCAGCATGACTACAGATATAAATCTGCCGTTTATAACAATGAATGAAAGCGGCCCGGTTCACTTGAACATGACTATTTCCCGCGCCCAGCTTGAACAGCTCTGCGATCAATTGCTACACAGAACTGACAAGCCATGCCAGGCATGCCTTAAAGACTCAGACATCAAGGCGTCAGAAATAGACGAAGTAATTATGGTCGGCGGAATGACCCGCATGCCCAAAGTGCAGGAATTTGCAAAGAACTCCTTCGGAAAAGAGCCGCACAAAGGCGTAAATCCTGACGAAGTTGTAGCCAGCGGCGCAGCCATTCAGGGCGGCGTTCTCAGCGGCCAGGTCGAAGACGTTGTGCTTCTGGACGTAACCCCGCTTTCACTCGGAATTGAAACACTCGGCGGAGTATTCACAAGACTCATAGACAGAAACACAACCATCCCCACACGCAAAAGCGAAAAATTCAGCACGGCGGCGGACAACCAGCCATCAGTTGACATACACGTGCTTCAAGGCGAACGCGACATGGCGCAAGCCAACAAGAGCATCGGACGCTTCCGCCTGGATGGAATTGCTCCGGCTCCGCGCGGCGTGCCTCAAATTGAAGTGGCTTTTGATATTGACGCAAACGGCATACTGCACGTTACGGCAAAGGATCTCGGCACAGGCAAAGAGCAGAAAATAACAATCACAGCCAACTCCGGCCTTAGCGACGACGAAGTCAAGACAATGGTTGACGAAGCCAAGGCGCACGAATCTGAAGACAAGGTTGCCAAGGAAAAAATCGAAGTCAAAAACAAAGCGGACTCGATGATTTACCAGACAGAAAAGCAGTTGAAAGAATTCGACGAAAAGCTTAGTGACGAGATCAAGCAACCAGTTCAGGATGGCATTGAGCAGTTGAAAAAAGATATAGAAGCCAATGACACAGAAGCCATGAAACAAACAATGGAAAGCATTGAAGAGCATCTGATGAAATTCGGACAGGAAATCTATCAGCAGCAGGCTCAAGAAGCCGGAGCCGCTGAGGGAGCTGAAGAAGCTTCAGGCGCGGAAGCTTCAGGCGCGGAAGAAGCAGCCTCAAACGAGTCAAAGAAAGACAACGACGGATTTGTGGACGCCGAAATAATAGACGACGACAAGTAAAATATGGAATAAAACAACATGAGATCCGGCCGGATTTGTTCTTGAACGAGTTCGGTCAGACTTCAAAGTTTTGTGCTGTTTCATTAAAATAAAAAATAAATCCCAAATTAAACTCAAACTAAAAGGAGGAGTTTTCAAAATGGCAAAAGTCAAAATCAAACCGCTAGGCGACAGGGTGCTGGTTAAAGCTGTGGAAGAGTTGGAACAGGTAAAAGGCGGCATCGTCATTCCTGACAGCGCCAAAGAAAAACCACAAGAAGCAAAAGTTATCGCACTCGGCACTGGCAAAGTGGATGACAACGGCAAAAAAGTTGCCTTCGACGTAAAAGTCGGCGACATCGTTCTTACAAGCAAATACGGCGGCACAGAAGTCAAAGTTGACGGCGAAGAATACAAAATTCTTAGCGCTGACGACATTCTCGCAATCGTAGGATAATAAGCAAGCACTTTAAACTATATACAGGAGACTTATAACAATGGCCAAACAATTGTTATTTAACGAAGACGGACGCCGCAAACTTCTTTCCGGCGTTGAGCAGCTCAGCAGGGCTGTAAAAGCCACACTCGGCCCCAAAGGCCGCAATGCTGTTCTGGACAAAAAATTTGGTTCCCCGACCATTACAAAAGACGGCGTCACAGTCGCAAAAGAAATCGACCTGGAAGACCCATTTGAAAACATGGGCGCTCAGATGGTTCGCGAAGTTGCCAGCAAGACATCAGACATTGCCGGCGATGGAACAACCACAGCCACAGTTCTAGCGGAAGCAATCTTCCGTCAAGGCCTGAAGAACGTGACAGCGGGCGCAAACCCGATGGAACTGAAACGCGGCATCGACAAAGCAGTCGTGGCAATGGTTGCAAAACTTGCCAAGATGAAAAAGAATGTCAGCGATCGCGAGCAAGTTGCTCAGGTTGCCACTATTTCCGCCAATGGCGACACCACTATCGGCGACATCATTGCCGACGCAATGGACAAGGTCGGCAAAGACGGCACAATCACAGTTGAAGAAGCCAAGACTCTGGAAACTACTCTTGACGTAGTCGAAGGCATGCAGTTTGACAAAGGGTATCTTTCACCTTACTTCGTCACAGACGCGGAAACCATGGAAGTTGCCCTCGAAGACGCATACATTCTTATCAACGAAAAGAAAATCAGCAACCTGAACGACATGCTTCCTTTGCTTCAGAACGTGGCAAAGCTTAACAAGCCTCTGGTAATCATAGCTGAAGACGTTGAAGGCGAAGCTCTCGCTACTCTGGTCATCAACAAGATGCGCGGCATCCTGAACGTTTGCGCAGTAAAAGCTCCTGGATTCGGCGATCGCCGCAAAGCAATGCTCGAAGACATCGCGGTTCTCACAGGCGGAACATGCATCACTGACGATCTTGGCATCAAGCTCGAAAGCGTCACTATTGACCAACTCGGACAAGCCAAAAGAATCACGATCAACAAAGAAAACACAACGATTGTCGAAGGCGGCGGAAAACAGTCCGAGATTATCGGCCGTGTAAATCAGATCCGCAGACAGATCGAGGAAACAACATCTGACTACGATAGCGAAAAATTGCAGGAACGCCTTGCAAAACTCGCAGGCGGCGTTGCTGTCATCAATGTTGGCGCAGCCACCGAGACTGAAATGAAAGAAAAGAAAGCTCGCGTTGAAGACGCTCTGCACGCGACACGCGCTGCTGTTGAAGAAGGCATTGTTCCTGGCGGCGGCGTTGCTCTGCTTCGCGCAGCCAAAGCCCTCAGCTCTCTTGAGCTCTGCGGCGATGAAGCAGTTGGTGCTAAAATTGTCCTGCGCGCCATCGAAGAACCCCTGCGTCAGCTTGCAATAAACGGCGGCTACGAAGGCAGCATTATCGTTCAAAAAGTCGGCACACTCAAAGCCAACGAAGGCTTCAACGTTGCGACTGGCGAATATGCTGACATGCTGAAGAGCGGAATTCTTGACCCGACAAAGGTTACACGTTCAGCTCTGCAGAACGCTGCATCCATTGCCGGCCTGCTTCTGACTACCGAGTGCCTGATCACAGACATCCCGGAAAAAGATTCAATGCCTCCAATGCCTGCTGGCGGCGGAATGGGCGGAATGGGCGGAATGGGCGGAATGGGCGGAATGGGCGGAATGATGTAATTCATCCCGTTTTTCCAACCTACGGAAATTCCAAGGCGCGCAATTTATTTTGCGCGCCTTTTTTATTGGCCTGAAATTTAGACGCCTATTTAACAGAAGCGTCTTATTACGATTAATGCCAGCCAGCCTTGCAATGTCATTTTATAAGGTAGACCACAAGAAAAACCGCCTCGCCGTCTCCATTGTTTAAAGGCACATGCGGAATGGAACCGTCGAAATAAATAGAATCGCCTTCTTCCAGTTCTATATTGTCTTTCCCCAGCTTGAATGTTATCGCGCCTTTTATCATAAAAAGAAATTCATCGCCATCTGTTGAAGCTTTTCGTCTTTTGGCTCCCTTTTGAAGAGTCAGAAGAAACGACTGAAAATGAACCGCAGAAACGTCTTCGGCCACAAGCTTTTCATATCTTATGCCTTTGCCCTCTTCGCGCTCCACATTCTCCCTCTCATTTTTCCTGACAAGAATAAAAGCCCTGTCTCTGTCCGGGCAAATATCCTTAACCAGCTCTGAAAGACTTTCCTCAAGCCCTCTGGCAATTGAAGCAAGAACCGGAAGCGACGGCACCGTTCTGAAGTTTTCTATTTTCGAGACCAGCCCGATTGATATACCCGCCTTCAGAGCAAGCTCCTTTATGGTCATTTTCTTTTCTTTGCGAATTCTTTTTATGGTCATCCCAAGCTTGACAAGATCGCTTCTCATATATTTCTCCTAATATTCAATTGATATATATATATAACAGAAGCACGACTGTCAATGCGCCAAATTGATAAATATGAAAGTTGTTTAACTCGAGGGCAATCCCTCAGTGAAGCTGGCGCAACTGCCAAGCTTAGTTTATTTCCCGCTTCGCCTTGCAGATTTATCGCAAGATTCAATATCAGTCTAAGCCTGAAACTTGACAAAAAAATATTCGCTTGTATTTTTACTACAGGGAACGTAAGCCAAATTGTGCTTATTTAATGACAGGGGAGGACGCTTATGCTGGCTTTTGCCGGAAAAAAGAAAAAATCACACATATGCCCAAAACCTCGTGTTCTTTTTTTATCCTTGAACGAGCTGCTAATAATAATTATGATTCTATGCATAATGTCAACCATCTTTCTGCCGCTGTTGTTGCGCATTCGCTCCACAATGAAAACAGCCATGTGTGCGGCCAATCTTAAAAACATTTCCCAGGCAACAATCGCTTATGTCAACGACAACAGCCAACATTATCCGCCCGCAGAGATAGGTGAGTTATATCGCTGGCACGGAACTCGAGAAAATATAAAAAGCCAGATATTTGACTGGAAAAGATCTCCGCTGTTCGAGTTCATCCCCAAAAACAAAGAAATAAAAATATGCCCGACAATGAAAAACTTGCTAAACAGCAAAAAACAGTCAAAAAGATCCAATTACATCGATGGAGGCTTTGGTTATGGCTACAACAAGAATATCGGCTCGCAAAGATGCGAAAACTCCATTGATTTTTGGAAAAAGCCCTGCCAGGAGCTAGGCTTAACGAAAAGACAAGTAAAAGAGCCTTCAAAAACAGCAATGTTTT
>Ga0075121_1001259_pt1 | contig 15918 bp, 18 predicted proteins | sample AntAceMetag02UKG_FD_69793 | JGI IMG/M metagenome (GOLD analysis project Ga0075121, IMG submission 69793) | Saline lake microbial communities from Ace Lake, Antarctica - Antarctic Ace Lake Metagenome 02UKG | ecosystem: Environmental > Aquatic > Non-marine Saline and Alkaline > Saline | place... | reverse complement strand
CTCCTGAGCATCATCTAGATACAATGAAGGAAGGGCACAAATATGTCAAGAGCAAAAGTGATGTATTCCTCTCTGTGATAATCGGTTGCAACACAAAATACTTTTGTCGGTGGCGTCATACCATGGAAAAACAATTCCAGATTTTTCCACACCATGGAAAAAAGTTTTCCACAGTGTGGAAAACCATCAGGGCGCGGCGGATCGGGCCGGCGTCCGGAGTTCGCTTCGAAGGTCGCGCAGGACGGCGTCTGCTTGTTCAAGCGTCTCGCATGGGGTGACACGGCCCGTCAGGAGGTGCCCTCCCTTTTTGTCGACACCCAGCACGCCGCCATCCACCGTGAAATAGAGAAGGTGTCCGTCCGGCAGACGTACGGTGACCACGCCGGCCTTCAGTCCAGCCAGCAGCGGGATATGATGCGCCAGGACTCCGAACTCGCCGTCCTGCCCGGGAGCAGTCACCGTTTCGGCTTCGCCCTCGAACCAGCTGCGGTCCGGCGATAGAATGGCAAAGGGAAATCCAGCCACAACCCCTATCCCTTCTTCATCTTCCGAGCCTTCTCCAGCACATCGTCGATGGAACCGGCCATGTAGAAGGCTTGTTCGGGAACGGCGTCATGCTTGCCATCGATCACTTCACGGAAGGAACGGATGGTCTCCTCCAGCGGTACAAACTGGCCCGGGATGTTGACGAACTGCTCGGCAACAAAGAACGGCTGCGAGAGCAGGCGCTGTACCCGGCGGGCGCGGGCGACGGTCTTGCGGTCCTCGTCGGACAGTTCCTCCATGCCGAGAATGGCGATGATGTCCTGCAGGTCCTTGTAGCGCTGAAGCAATTCCTTGACGCTCTGGGCGACGCGGTAGTGCTCCTCGCCAATGACGTACGGGTTCAACAGGCTGGAGGAGGAGGTCAGCGGATCCACGGCCGGATAGATGCCCAGTTCGACGATGGCGCGCGAGAGCTCGGTGGTGGCATCCAGATGCACGAAGGTTGCGGCCGGGGCCGGATCGGTATAGTCGTCGGCAGGGACATAGACCGCCTGGATGGAGGTAATGGAGCCGCTCTTGGTGGAGGTGATGCGCTCCTGCAACTCGCCCATGTCGGTGTTGAGTGTGGGTTGGTACCCCACGGCGGAGGGGATGCGACCGAGTAGCGCGGACACCTCCGAACCGGCCTGCGTGAAGCGGTAGATGTTGTCGATGAACAGGAGGACATCCTGGTGCATATCGTCGCGAAAGTGCTCCGCCACGGTTAGGGCGCTAAGGGCAACGCGGGCGCGGGCGCCCGGAGGCTCGTTCATTTGCCCGTAGATCAGGGACGTCTTGTTGATCACGCCGGAATCCTTCATCTCCTGATAGAGGTCGGTACCCTCGCGGGTGCGCTCGCCCACGCCGGCAAAGACGGAAAATCCACCGTAGTTCTTGGCGATGTTGTGGATCAGCTCCTGGATCAACACGGTCTTGCCGACGCCCGCGCCGCCGAACAGGCCGATCTTGCCGCCCTTGCGATAGGGTGTCAGCAGATCCACCACCTTGATGCCGGTCACCAGCATATTCTCCTGCGTGTTCTGCTCGGCAAAGGTCGGTGTATCGCGATGGATCGGCATGGTTTTCACCGCATCGATCGGACCGCCGCCGTCCACCGGCTCACCCAGCAGGTTCATCACCCGCGAGAGGGTTCCCGGACCGACCGGCACACTGATCTCGTGGCCGGTGTTGCGAACCTCCATGCCGCGGACCAAGCCGCCCGTCTCGTTCATGGCAATGGTGCGAACCGTGCTGTCGCCCAGATGCTGCGCGATCTCCAGAACGAGGTTGTCCGGCTTGTCGTTGATGGACGGATTGGTCACCCGCAGCGCCGTATAAATGTTCGGGAGCTCGCCGGGGGCGAATTCCACGTCCACAACGGCGCCCGTCACCTGCACAATGCGGCCGGTGCGGGAGCCGTCGGCAGGAGGCTGCGAAGAGAGGGTGTTGGATTCGATTGGATTCATGTGTCGTCTTCCTGCTGTGTGTTCCAGGGCGCGGTCACCGAAGGGCCTCCGCGCCGGAAACCACCTCGATGAGCTCGGTGGTGATGGAGGCCTGTCGGGCCCGGTTTCTTAAGAGGGTAAAGGTGTCGCTCAAGGCGGAGATGTTTTTGGAAGCACTGTCCATGGCGGCCATCCGGGCGGCATGCTCGCCGCTGGAGTTCTCCAGCAGGGCCTCATAGATGCGATAGCCCACATGACGCTCCAGCAACTGGGGAATCTGTTCGGAGGGGTGGGGCTCGATCTGGACAAAAGAGGGACTCACCTCCTCCACCGGTGCGGCGTCGAAATCCACCGGCAGAATTCGCTCGATGACCGGCTCCTGGTTCAACGGGTTGAGGAAACGGTTGCGGGCGATGAATACCTCATCGTACTTGCCTTCCGCATAGGTGGAAAACATCTCCCGGCCGATCTGCAGTGCCAGCTTCAGGTCCGGATGGCGGACAGAATTCTCGTAGACGCTACGCACTTCCACCCGGTTGCGGTTGTAGTGGTAGCCTTTCCGGCCGCAAAAGCTGAAACGCAGGATGCGATAGGTCGACCGGTTCTCGTCGAGCCACGCTTCGACCGCACGGTTCAAATTATTGTTGAAGCCGCCGCAGAGACCCATGTCGGAGCTGACCATCAGCACAAAGGCCGATTCCGGCACATCCCGCGGCACCAGCAGCGGATTGCGCCCGCCGCCGCCCGCCTTCGACACCATCCGCACCAGCCCACTCCACTCGCGAACAAACGCCTGCGCGCGCGCCGTGGCCTCCTGCGCCCGCGTGAGCTTGGTGGTCGACAGCATCTTCATGGCAAGCGTCACACGGCGCATGTTCTGCAACCGCTGGATCCGCGCATTGTATTCCCGGAAATTGGCCATAATCTGAATCTCTACGCCATCAGGTGGCGCGGAACGACTCCTTGAATTCGCCCAGCAACTGGTCCAGTTCCGCCGCAAGATCCGGCAGAAGTTCGCCACTCTTCTCCAGCTTTTCACGGAAGCCCGCATAGGGACCGTCCAAGGCCATATACAGCTGGCGCTCAAACTCGCCCACCTGCCCCACCGGAATGTCGTCGCACAGGCCGGCGTTGCACGCATGAAGAAACACAATCTGATGCGCCACGGGGATCGGCTGTTGCGGCCCCTGCTTGAAGGCCTCCATCAGGCGCTTGCCCCGCTCCAGTTGGGCCAGCGTCGCCTTGTCGAGGTCCCCTGCGAATTGGGAGAACGCCGCCATTTCGCGATATTGCGCCAGCGTCAGGCGTAGGCGGCCCGCCACCTTTTTCATGGCCTTGAGCTGTGCATCGCCACCGACGCGGGAAACCGAGATGCCGGGATTGATCGCCGGGCGCTGGCCCGCATTAAAGGCGTTGGCCTCCAGGAAGATCTGCCCGTCGGTGATGGAAATCACATTGGTGGGAATGTAGGCGGAGATATCGTTGGCCTGTGTCTCCACGATCGGCAGCGCGGTGAGACTGCCACCGCCCTTGGCATCGCTCAGGCGGGCGGCGCGCTCCAGCAGCCGGCTGTGCAGATAGAAGATGTCGCCCGGGAACGCTTCGCGCCCCGGCGGGCGGCGCAACAGCAGCGACAGCTGGCGGTAGGCCTGAGCCTGCTTGGTGAGATCGTCGTAGATAATCAGGGCGTGGCCGCCCCGGTCCCGCCAGTATTCGGCCATGGCGCACCCCGCATAGGGTGCGAGATACTGCAGAGGGGCCGCAACCGACGCCGTGGCGGAGATAATGGTCGTGTGGGCCATCGCCCCGTGTCGCTTCAGGTTCTCGTAGACCTGGGTGACCGTCGACCGCTTCTGGCCAATGGCCACATAGAAGCACATGACGCCCTTGTCCGCCTGATTGATAATGGTATCGATGCCCAGGGTCGTCTTGCCCGTCTTGCGGTCGCCGATGATCAGTTCCCGCTGGCCCCGGCCAATCGGTGTCAGCGCATCAATCACCTTGATGCCGGTCTGCAGGGGCTCGCGCACCTTCTGGCGGTCCATGATGCCGGGGGCGGGCACCTCGACCGGACGGGTTTCAGACGCGTCCATTGCGGGGCCGCCATCGATCGGCACGCCCAGCGCATCCACAATGCGCCCCACCAGCGAGGGACCGACGGGCACGGAGGCGATGAGCTTCGTCCGTCGGACGGCATCCCCCTCGCGGATAACAGAGGAGTCGCCCATGATCGCGACACCCACGCTCTGCTCCTCCAGATTCAGCACGATGCCCCGGAGTCCCCCCTTGAATTCGACCAGCTCGCCGGCCATGACCTGGTTCAGGCCATAGAGCCGCGCGATGCCATCGCCCACGCTCAATACCGTTCCGCTCTCCGCCACGTCGGAGGACACATCGAAGTCCTCCAGCTGCTTCTTGATGATCGCAGAGATCTCTTCCGGTTTCAGTTCCACTGCCATATCGGCCCGCTCCTTTAAGCGTCCATCAGCTGGCGGCGCAGACGCGCCAACCGGCCAGAAACGCTGTAATCATGAATCTCTTCGCCCATCCGGGCCACAAAGCCCCCAAGGATTTCAGGGTCTTCCTTAAATGAAATGTCCAGCGATTTTCCGCCCGATCTCCGGCTGAGCCGCCGGGTCAGTTCGCTCTTTTGTTCCCCGGTCAAGGGATGCGCCGACACGACTTCGGTAGAAACGATCCCGGACCGGACGCGCTGGAGCCGATCAAACTCGTCCAGAATTTCTCCCAGACCTTCCAGATCCCGGCCCGCTTCGACTTGGGCGAGGAATTCACCGGTCAGCCGGCTGAAGCCCGCCGCATGCGCGAGTTCCAGCACCGTCCGCAGGCGCTCTTCCCGACCGCCGATCCGACCGCAGACCGTAAACACATGGAAGGCCGGGGTCCCGTCCAGCCAACGCCGAACGGATGCCAGTTCAGCGGACACGTCGTCCACGGCCCCCTCCTTCCCGGCCACCTCGATCAGGGCCTTGGCATACCGGCGGATTTTTCGGTCGGAACGATTCATTGAATTTCCCGAATCAGGCGATCGGTCAGTTCGCGATCCGCCGTGGAATCCAGCTTCTGCTCAAGGACCCGGCCGGCCAGCTTCAAGGCCAGGCCGGAGGTCTCGCGCCGGAGTTCAGTCAGGGCCTTCTCTTTGGCCTGCCCAATCTCCACCGTGGCATCCTCGATCAACGTTTCCGCCTCCGTCCGGGCTTTCTCCTCCAGCGCACGGGCGGTCGACTCGGCGGAGACCCGGGCGCGATCGATGATGGCCGCGGCCTCTTGGCTGGCCTTCTCGATCATCGCCTGCTGGGTTTTCTGAGCGCGGACCGACCGCTTCTGGATGTTTTCCACTTCTTCCAAGCTTTGGCGGATCTTCTCCTCACGGAGGTCCAGCGCCTCCGAGATCGGCTTCCAGGCCAGCTTGTAGAGGGCAAAGCACGCAATGATGAACGCCAGCCAGGTCAGACCCACCATGGTGTCGGAGACCTTCAGTACGCTGCCCATCTGCGGATCGGCGGCGGACGCACGCACTTCGGTGCTCGCGACCAAGCCGTCGACTCCACCTTCCAGCGGCATGTTTGTTGAAGTAATTCCGTTCATAAGAAAGAGCCCTCTGGACCCGGCTTTTTCACATCTGAAGGAAGCAAATCACTAGGGCAAAGAGCGATATGCCTTCGACCAGCGCCGCGCCGATGAACATGGAGGTCTGGATCTTCGAGGCCATCTCTGGCTGCCGAGCCATGCTCTGGATCCCGGCCGCCCAGACCTGCCCGATACCGATACCGGCCCCAATGGCCGACAATCCCGCGCCAACGCTGGCGAGTGCTATACCTGTTGTCATATCTGACTCCTTGTCTTTCTGTCGTTCGACTTTTTCAATAGAGAATCCTCGGCCACCCGGTCAGTGCGTCTCATAGAGCATCTGACCGATGAAAATGGCCGACAGAAGGGTGAAAATATAGGCCTGCAACATACACATGAATATCTCGAAGAAATAGATGCCCACCGCCATGAAAATGACCGGAAAGGCAGCCCAGCCAAACAGAACCACCATGCTCAGCAACGCAAAGATCAGGATGTGTCCGGCCAGCATGTTCGCGAACAACCGGATCGCCAGCGCGAACACCCGCGACCCGAAGCTGACAAACTCAATGGGAACCAGCATGATCAACAGCGGCATCGGGGCACCCGCCGGCACAAAGGATTTGAGGAACCCGATCGGCCCCTTCTTCCAAAGTCCCCCTCCGATCATGAAGGCTCCGGTAATCAGGGCGAGCGCGCCCGTCACGTTGAAGTTGCTCGTCGCCGCGCTGAACAGCGGCACCAGTCCCAGCAGGTTGAGGGTCAGGATCAAGAAGAAGAAGGAGCAAAACACCGGGGCCAGGCGACGGGCGTCTTCCGGCTGGAAGTAGGGGCGAACGATCTGGTCGCGGACAAAGAGCACAAACAGTTCGAGCAGATTGCTCCATCCATGCGGCACATCCCGGCCTCTCCGGTACAGCAGCCCGAACAACCCCACGAGGATGAGCAGGGCCAGGGCCAGCATGACGCCATCGTTGCGGAAGATGTCCAGGGCGGGAACCCGAATGAAGGGCAGATTCCATACGCTGTGCTCCCCGTCCGCCACATGGAAGAGCACATGATGCTGGATGTAGTTGTGCACCAGAACGTCGCGGCTCTCGGCTTCAGCAGCAAACTCCAGCACATTGGTTGTCAGGTTCGGATCCACTCCTCAACACGCGAATGATTACGCGTCTCCTTCCGAAGAGGGTGGCGACGGAGGGGAATCGGACTCCTTCCGCAACACTTTGCGGATTTCATAGAAGACCGCCCACATGCCAACACCCCAGCCGATCAACGTGCCAACCAGCGCATATCCCGCCAGTCGCCCCAGCCAGAATCCCAGGCCGATATACACGAACATCAGCACGGGAATGGTCCAGGCTAAACCGAGCGCTTGGGACCCGCCAGGCACAAATGGAGGTTGTTTTTCCATATCATCAAAACGAATTATTCGTTGTAGGCCTGTCTCCTATGAACTTCAAGGGAAATCGAGTCCATCATTTTGGGATGGTCATCCGCCTCCTTTTCCTGTTAACTGCTGTACGCATCTCTTGGGAGTTATCCGATATGAATCAGGCGGATTTTGTCAGGCGCTATCTTCAGGATCCCCGGGACGTGGATTTCCACGACACCGGGTTCCCGTTTATTACCATCTCCCGCCAAGCAGGCACAGAAGCACATGCCATCGGTCGCTATCTCCTCATGGCGCTATCCGAATATGAGGATGCCGATCTCCAGACCGGTTGGGACTTGTTCGACCAGAAACTGTGTGCCCTCATCGCCCAGAACAAGAGCCTCGACGCCGACTATGACACCCTGGTAAGCGACAACCGATACCAGACAGAAGGCCTTCGGCGCATGGTCTACGAACTGCTCATCGGCACGCCGCAGCAATATCGGATCCAGAAGAAGATTTCCGAAGTCATTCGCCTGCTGGCCCGGCTGGGCAAGGTCGTCATTATCGGACGGGCCGGGTTCCTGATTGCCCACAACATGCCCGGGGCCATCCACATACGCCTGATCGCCTCGCTGGATTATCGAGTGCAGGACGTCATGAAGCATGACGAGTTGTCCGAAGAGCAAGCCCTCAAGAAACTCCAGAGAATCGACGCCAAGCGGGCGCGATTCATGAAGAGTCAGTATCATTTCGACATCCACGACCTCACGCCGTTCGATATCGTCTGGAATCTAGACCGGATGCGAGTGCCTGATCTGGTCAACAGCATGGCGGAACTGGTCCATCGCCGCCTTCAGGACCTGCGGAAATCCGGTTCGATCTATACCCACTAGAGGTCCTGCAAAACCAGCGCTCGCCGAAAAACCGCTCGGCCCACGTCTTTCCTTCATCGCCCCTTTTCGCCGCATGCCGGCATTTGAGGCTTGAATTGACCGCTAAAGGGAGGAAAATGCCGCGAGTATTTTGTATCTCAAGGTTTGGAGCCCTGTCATGAATTTGAAGAAGCCACTCACCGTGGAAACCATAAGCTTGGATTTGAAGGCCACTACGAAAGAGGAAGTTCTTTCGGAGATGGTGGACCTGCTGATGGCCTCGGGCCACATCCGGGACCGCGAAGCGGTCCTGAAGGCTGTCACGGAACGTGAAAAGCGCATGAGCACGGGGATGCAGAACGGCATCGCCATTCCCCACGGCAAGACCGACAGCGTCGACTGCCTGGTAGCCGCACTCGGCATCAAACGCGGCGGCGTGGACTTTGGCGCCCTCGATGGCCAGCCCTCGAACATCTTCGTGATGACCGTGTCCCCCGACAGCCGTACCGGACCGCACATCCAGTTCCTGGCCGAAATCAGCCGACCTCTCAATGACGCGGCCGTCCGGACCAAGCTTCTCGGTGCAGCCAGTTGCGAGGAAGTCCTCCATTTGCTGATCGGTTGAGGCAGACAGGGAGTCCGGCGTGTTCTCCACGGAAATCCAGTTCATCTTTCAACTGGGGATCCTGATTGTTTTCACCCGTATGGGTGGTTTCTGGCTTCGCCGCTGGCTTCGGCTACCCGGCGTGCTGGGCGAACTGATTGTCGGCATGCTGATCGGCCCCTACGCCCTGGGCCAGATCCATTGGCCGGTCATTGGCCAACTCTTCCCTTTTGCTGCAGGAGGGGCGCCGGTCTCGCCCGAGCTCTACGCCTTCGCGACCTTTGCGTCCATCATCCTCCTGTTCCTGTCGGGCCTGGAGACCGATCTTTCCACCTTCCTCCGGTATTCCGTCGCTGGCACCATTGTCGGAATCGGGGGGGTCGTCTTCTCCTTCTTCCTCGGCACCGGCTGCGCGGTCTGGTTCGGTCTCGCGGATAACTGGCTGGCACCCCATGCCCTCTTTCTCGGTGCCATCTCCACCGCCACCTCCGTCGGCATCAGCGCCCGCATCCTGAGCGAACGCCGCAAGATGGATTCGCCCGAAGGCGTCACCATCCTGGCTGCCGCCGTCTTTGATGATGTGCTGGGCATCATCGTCCTCGCCATCGTGGTCGGCATGTCGCGCGCAGAAAACGAAGCCGGTGTCTCCTGGTCACATATCCTGTTCATTGCCGCCAAGGCCTTTGGCTTCTGGATCGGCGCCACCGCCGCCGGCCTGCTGCTGGCCCGCCGCTTCTCCCGCATGCTCAAATATTTCAAGAGTACCCAAGCCATCGCCTCCCTCGCCCTTGGATTTGCCCTCTTGCTGGCAGGCGTCTCCGAAATGGCCGGCCTGGCCATGATTATCGGCGCTTACATCATGGGTCTCTCCCTCTCGCGCACCGATCTCGTTCAGGTCATCCAGAAGGAGATCGAGGGCCTTCACAACATGCTTGTGCCGGTATTCTTTGCCACCATGGGCATGCTGGTGGATTTTCATGCCATCTTGCCGGTTCTGAAGATTGGAATGATCTATACGCTGCTGGCCATCCTCAGCAAGGTCGCCGGATGCGGCATTCCCGCGCTCTTCTGCGGATTCAACCGTCGCGGCGCCATCCGCATCGGCGTCGGCATGCTGCCCCGCGGCGAGGTCGCCCTCATCATCGCCGGTATCGGTCTGACCACCGGGTCCATTGGGCAGGACATTTTCGGCGTCGCTATCGTCATGACCCTCGTCACCACCCTGCTGGGCCCGATGTTCCTGGCCAAAAGTTTTGAAAACCCCGCTCCTGGTTTGCGCAATCCGGAAGACATCGCCAAGGCCCAGAGCAAGATTATCCGACTGTCCTTCGCCTCCACCAACATGGCCGACTTCATGCTCGCCCGCATCGTCCGCGCCTTCCGGCAGGAAGAATTCTACGTCTACCGCCTCAGCCCGGAGGCCCCCACTTACCACATTCGCAAGGACGAGATTTTCTTTATTCTCGAGGACAAGGGTGGCGACATCGTGCTTTCAACTACCGTCCAGCATGAAATTCTCGCGCGCCTGATCATCGCCGAGGAGATGCTCACCCTGCGCAGTATGCTTCATATGGCCCAGGAGGACACCAACCTCGACTCCATGGAACACGATCTCATGGCCGGACTCTTCGGGGGCAATGAAGCTGAGTACCGTCCAGATACGCCGGGCCAGCCCCCTGAAGAAAAGGATCCATCATGAAACGACTCTGTCTCCGACTCCTGATCGCCTCCCTCTGTATCTGCGCCCTGCCGGCATGGTCTGTCGCGCAGGAGGACCGCAATCCCCTCGCTCCGCTAAGCAAAGGGGACGGTCTGTTGATTCACATCGAGAATGTGGGGGGTGGAATTCCAAAATACCGGGAAGTGATTGATACAGACGGCAACATCAAGCTACCGTTTCTCGGCCTGCTTTCCGCGGTCGGAAAGACCACCGGCCTCCTTTCCTCTGAAATGGCAGAAGCCTACGCCACCGCCCGCCTCGCGACCAATGCGACTGTCCAGATCACCGTGGTCACCCACTTCACCCCGCCCCCAGACCGCGAGAACCTCGTTCGGGGCGACGATCCCCGCCGGCCGATTCCCATCGAGGACACCCCCCTGCTCATCGACCCTGAATAAACCCGCACGGGATCCCATCCATCGGGCAACCGTTTGCACTCCGGGGCTATTTTATATGGCAACCGAACAGAGAAAAGGATAGGTGTCCTTCCAATCTACCGGTCTGTTTTGTGAAGACGGACAGCGAAGGGGTGAAGGCACGAGGAGCATAACACATGAATCTAATTCATATTTTCAGGAAAGAATGTGTCGCGGCCGGGGCCAAGGCCACGGACAAGCAAGACGTACTGCGGCAGATTGCCGCACTGGCGCGACAAACCAAAGTTTTGCAGGCGGTCAGCGAGGAAATCCTGTATGCGGCTTTGCTGGAGCGGGAAGCTCTCGGGTCCACCGGATTCGGAAACGGGATTGCCATCCCCCATTGCCGGTTGTCCGGAGTCAATGAATTCGTGATGGGAATCCTGAGCCTGCCGGAAGGCGTGGACTTCGGGGCTCTGGACGGCGAACCGGTAAAATTGATTGTCTTTATCGTGGCGCCCGATACCCGTTCGGATGAACATATCCGACTGTTGTCCACCACCTCGCAGATCCTGAGCATCCCCGGTGCCGTGGATGAAATGGTCCGGGAACCGACCGCCGTGGCCCTGCAGGAAAGTTTCCTGCGGCATGCGTTCGATGAAGTGGAGAAGGGAAGTGAAAACAACTTCTCCCTTTTCCATGTGTTGGTCCAAAAGGAAGACTATTTTCTGGATCTGCTGCAGATTTTCGGCAGTCTCGAGCAGGGATCCACCGTCGTGCTGGATGCCGACCACAGCACCAAATACTTGAGCAAGATGCCCATGTTCTCCGCCTTCTGGACGGATGAACCCGCCCACTTCTGCCGAGTCATTGTGGCGACCGTAAACAAAAAAATGATCAACGAAATCATCCGGCGCGTGGAGCGGGTTACGGGGAAACTCTCAGAGAACTCCGGGGTCCTGTTGATGGTCCAGGAACTGTTCTATTGCGCCGGATCGTTAACGGACTAATCAGGTCCATCTCACACACTGACCTTTTATCAGCGTTTTTTCCGAATGACAGAACTACTACAGCAGACCCCTCTCCTCCTGGTTGGCATGGCCATTCTTCTCGGGTTTTACATGGGGATCGGCGCTAAAAGACTACGCCTGCCGAGTCTGATCGGATTCATGGCGCTGGGAGTCATGTTGGGGCCCTCCCTGTTTAATCTGTTTCCCGAAGAGGCCGGGATCCCCTCTTCCCTTCATCATTTTTCATTCATCACCGAGATGGCGCTGGGTTTTGTTGCCTTCACCATTGGCGCAGAACTGAGTCTGAATAACCTGCGGCGGCTGGGCAAGGGCATCATTTCCATCATTTTCGCCGAATCCTTCACCGCCTTTTTTGTGGTAACCGGCGTTCTCTTCCTGCTGACGCGGAACTGGCCGGTCTCGCTCTTATTCGGTGCGCTGGCTCCGGCCAGCGCTCCTGCGGGGACCGTGGCGGTCATTCAGGAATACAAAGCGAAGGGCAGTCTGACCAAGGCGCTGTATGCCGTCGTCGGATTTGATGATGGGTTGGCCATTATCATCTTTGGATTTGCCGCCGCCCTCGCCAAGGTTTTGCTGCTGAATACCCTCGGCCTTCACGAGGAGGGCCCCGACTCCGTTCTCCATATGGTGGCCGCGCCGGTGCTTGAAATCGGAGCCTGCCTGCTGGTCGGCACTGTCATGGGGTTCCTGTTCTGCCAAATCGTCCGACGGCTTCAGCACGGGCGCGATATGCTGATCATTGCCTTTGGAACGGTTCTTGTCGCCTGCGGGATTGCCGCCCATTTCCATCTGTCGCTCATTTTGACCAATATGGTCATCGGCTTTGTGCTGGTGAATACCCGGAAGCCCGCCACCGTCCACAAGGTCATGGCGCCCCTTCAGGAAATCATGCCGCTGCTGTTCCTGCTGTTCTTCTGTCTGGCGGGGGCCCACCTGAAAGTGAGCGAATTACCAAAACTTGGATTCATTGGCATCGTCTATATCGCTGGCCGGACCGCCGGGCTGATCCTGGGCGCCCGAATCGGTTCGACCATCGGACATGTGGAAGACAAGATCAAAAAGTACATTGGGCTGGGTATTTTATCGCAGGCCGGGGTCGCCATCGGGCTGAGCCTGATTATCCGCCAGGATTACGCCCGCCTGGCCGCGCAACCGGATGTCGCCGCCGCGATTACCCGATATGCCGCGGAGCACCCGGAAACACCCGCCATGCTGTATGATCCCATCGCCATCGCCACGGCGCTGATCACCACCATCACGGCCACCTGCATCGTTTTTGAAGTGGTGGGACCTATTCTGACCAAGGTGGCGCTGTTAAAAGCCGGCGAGATCGAAGCGACCTGAGGCATTCCGTCCACCGACCCCGCAAAAAAAGAGTGCCGACTCCATGGCACATTCGGTATGGTGTTTACATGAGTCTACCGACTATCCGAGAACTGCTTGAAACGCGGCGACAGCCCACGCTTTCCCTTGAATTCTATCCGCCGAAGGACCCCCTTGGGTTTGGCATCCTAGGCGGCTCCATCGAGCGAATGCGCCCGATCCATCCCGATTTCGTCACCTGCACCTACGGGGCCGGCGGTGCCGGCCGCGAATTCAGCTTTGCCGCCTGGGAACTGCTCTCCCGCATGGGCTTTACCCCCGTCGTCGCCCATCTGACCTGCATCGGGGCCTCCCGCGACGAACTCGCCGCGCAAATCGAACGGATCTATGCCGCTGGCATCCGCAACATCATGGCCCTGCGCGGTGACCCCCCGAAAGGTCAGACAGCTTTCACCGCCGCCCCCGACGGCCTGTCCTATGCCGCCGACCTGGTCACCCTGATCAAGTCACTGCATCCCGATATCTGCTGCGGCGTCGCGGGCTATCCCGAAACCCATCCGGAAGCCGCCAGCCGCGAAGACGACATCCGCCACCTCAAGGAAAAGGTCGAGGCCGGCGCCGATTTCATCAATACGCAGCTCTTTTTCGAAAACCCGGTCTACTTTGATTTTCTGGACGAATGCCGGGCGGCGGGCATAGAAGCCCCCATCCTGCCCGGACTGCTGCCCGCCACCTCCCTCTCGCAGGCCCGGCGCACCGTTGCCCTCTGCAAAGCCCGCTTCCCGGCGGCCCTCGAACAGCAGCTCGAAGCCGCCGGCAGCGATGCCGAAGCCGCCCGCAGCGTCGGGATCGACTGGCTCACCGCCCAGATCGACGGCCTCATCGAACACGGGGCCCCCGGCATCCATCTCTACATTCTGAACCAGGCCAAAACGATTTTGGATCCGCGCCTCGCCGACTGTCTCGCCCGTTGGCGCCGATCCTCTGACCCACAAGGAGAAGCCACATGAAAATTCTTGTTACCGGTGGATGGGGACAACTCGGCTGGGATTGCCGCGAAGTGCTCGGCAAAGCCCATGAAGTCCTCTCTCTCGACCTCCCCAACCTCGACATCACAGAGGCCTCGAGTCTCGACGGGGTCCTCAATCTCTGGAAGCCCGAAGCCATCGTCAACTGCGCGGCCTACACCGCCGTTGATCGCGCGGAAAGCGATGTGGCCAAGTCGTGGCACGTGAACCGTGACGGCCCGGCCCTGCTGGCCTCCCGCGCCGCCCTGCACGATATCATGCTCGTACACGTCTCCACCGACTATGTCTTCGACGGCCTGCGGACGGTCCCGGAACCCTATGTGGAAACCGACGAGCCCAACCCCGTCAGCGTCTACGGCAAGAGCAAGATCGCCGGCGAACGCGAAATTCAGGAGCGCGATCCGCGCCATGCCATTCTGCGCACGGCGTGGCTCTACGGCTCCCACGGCTACAACTTCCTCAAGACCATCCTGCGCCGCGCCGTCAACGAGCCCAAGAAGGGGCTCCGTGTCGTCAGCGACCAGTACGGGTCGCCCACCTGGTCGCGTCAGCTCGCCCACCAGATCCAGACCGTCCTCGAGGCGCAGGCCACCGGTCTCTTCCATGCCACCGGCGAAGGCCACTGCTCCTGGTTCGAGTTCGCGCAGGAATTCATTTCCGCCATGAAACTCGACTGCGAGGTGCGCCCCTGCAGCAGCGCCGACTATCCCACCCCCACCGTCCGCCCGCCGAACTCCATTCTGGAGAATGCCGCGCTCAAGAAGCTGGGACTCAACCGCATGCGCGACTGGCGCGAAGACCTGCAGGAATATGCCGACCGCTACCGCGAAGCGCTGCTGCGGGAAGTCCGAACCCAGTCATGAGCCGCACCTTCCACAACCTGATGGTCACGGGCGGCGCCGGGTTCATCGGCGTCAACTTCATCCGTGATCTGTTCGAGAAGCAGGGCTTCGAGGGCCGCGTCATCAATGTCGATGTCCTCACCTATGCGGGGAATCCCCTCAGCCTCGTCGACATCGAAGAGCGTCTGGGCGACCGCTATGTCTTCATCAAGGCCGACATTTGCGATGCCACAAAGATGGAGGAGATCATCCAAACCTACGAAGTGGACGCCATCGCCCACTTCGCGGCGGAAAGCCACGTGGACCGCTCCATTGTGGCACCGGATGAATTCGTCCGCACCAATATCATGGGCACCTACACCCTGCTGCAGGCCGCCCGCGAAGCCGGCGATCAGATCAAGTTGTTCCACCACATCAGCACCGATGAGGTGTTTGGCTCTCTGGGCGACACAGGATTCTTCACCGAAGACACCCCCTACAGCCCCAACAGCCCCTATTCCGCCTCCAAGGCCTCCAGCGATCATCTGGTCCGCGCCTATCATGAGACCTACGGCCTGCCGACCACGCTTTCCAACTGCTCGAATAATTACGGCCCCTTCCAGTTCCCCGAGAAACTCATCCCGCTGATGATTCTCAACGCGCTTGAAGGCAAGCCCCTCCCCGTCTACGGCGACGGCATGAATGTGCGCGACTGGCTCTATGTCACCGATCACTGCTCCGCCATCTGGACGATCATGCAGGAAGCCGCCTTCGGCACCACCTACAATGTCGGCGGGCGCAACGAACTCGCCAATCTTCGCGTGGTCGAAAAGATCTGCGATCTCGTCGATGCCAAGGCTGCGCCGCTGGCCGATGGGAAATCCCGCCGCGATCTTATCACCTTTGTGAAAGACCGCCCCGGTCATGACCAGCGCTATGCGATCGACTGCTCCAAGATTGAACAAGATCTCGGCTGGAAGCCCGACGAAACCTGGGAAACCGGCTTCGAGCGCACCGTGGACTGGTATCTCTCTCAGGACGAATGGTGTCAGCAAGTCCGCTCCGGCGACTACCAGAAATGGATCGCCGACCACTACGCGTAATTCGGCACCAACAGGATCGGATGGGGTCACGGGGAGTTGCACCCCGTGACCCTTCCACACCACCGGACATGCGGTTTTCCGCATCCGGCGGTTGAACTGGGCGTCCGTCATCTCTGACGTCTGC
>Ga0075121_1001254_pt1 | contig 15964 bp, 13 predicted proteins | sample AntAceMetag02UKG_FD_69793 | JGI IMG/M metagenome (GOLD analysis project Ga0075121, IMG submission 69793) | Saline lake microbial communities from Ace Lake, Antarctica - Antarctic Ace Lake Metagenome 02UKG | ecosystem: Environmental > Aquatic > Non-marine Saline and Alkaline > Saline | place... | reverse complement strand
GTTATCAAGATAAATCTTGTTTTTGTCTTTTTACTTCTGTTTGAAATCATGATTATGTTGATTATGAAGAAGTTAAAAAGCAAATTCCTGTACACTAAATGTAAAATATATGTTTTTCCAAAACATCCCCAAGGGATGAATATCAATAGCCACGGGTGCAACCCGTGGAAACATATTAAAAAAACAACCCAACCCCGAATGGGATTGAAGTACTCTCAACTCAAATACTTCACTAAAGACCATATGGTAAAATAATTATGTATACGCGGACATATTTATATTTTATTGTTTTATTCAATCCATTTAGGATTTTTCCCACTTTGCTCATAAAACAGACTTAAATTGCTCCGGAATAAAAATAAAGGCCAAGCCCTAAAGTAAAGATTAAATCTCCCCAAAGGCCATGTTCAATCGTCGTAATTATAACCGAATCCGCTTTAGAGTATGTATAGGCAAATAAAACTCCACCAATGAAGCTCAGAGTAAGCGCCCAGACATTAAAGAAAAATAGATGAGCAAGACCAAAGCAGAAACCGCTAACAAGAATCATTTCCCATTTTCTTTTGAATATCGTTTTATAACGATGAAAAAAGAACAATCTATAAATAACTTCCTGCGGGTAGGCCGAAAATAAAGGATAAAGAACTATAACCATTAACCAAAGTCTAAAATTTCTTTTTGGAAAATTCAATAAAAGATGACTGTTTAAAACATAGACTAACAGTGATAATATAGCACCGCCGATAATTAATCTTAAAAATACTGATTTTAAATTGCGAATAAAACAACTAGTCTTCCACAACCTTTTTATATCGAACGAATGATCGAAAAGCAATACAGTTAGTATTAAAATACAGACGGCAAGTAATATAGGTACTACCATCTGCCTCAGGCTTGTGCGAAACAAAAATAATGCGATTGGCAGTAGTATAAATAAAGAGAAAAACTCAAGTCTTAAATATATTTTCTTCATATACCGAAGGTCTTTTTATTTTTGGGTTATCTTTGGAATTTTTCACACTTTTATTATAGATAATTGAAAATCAATTATAAGGTCACACCATCTTTAAATATGGCAATTTCTCTGTAGCCCATCTTTTCATTTGATGCCGTTATTTTTCCGCTTGCAACATCAATTATATATTTCAAAAATTTATCGCTCATCTCATCAATATTAGCATTATCCACAAGACTTCCAGCGTTGAAATCAATCCAGTGCTTTTTATGATTAGCCAACTCATTGTTTGATGAAATTTTAAGGGTTGGAACAGGTCCGCCAAAAGGCGTTCCCCTCCCGGTAGTAAACAAAACAATATGTGTTCCGGCAGCAGCAAGAGCTGTAACTGCTACAATATCATTTCCAGGGCCCGAAAGCAGATTCAAACCTGGAATTTTAAGAACATCACCGTATTCCAGAACATCCATTACAGGACTATTACCACCTTTTTGAGTGCAGCCTAAAGATTTATCCTCCAGAGTCGTAATTCCACCATCTTTGTTGCCGGGAGAAGGATTTTCGTATACTACCTGATTATATCTAATAAAGTACTCTTTAAATGAATTAATCATTTTAACGCATTTATTGAAAACTTCTTTATTCTGACATCTGTTCATTAAAATTTCTTCGGCTCCAAACATCTCAGGAACTTCTGTCAAAACAGTTGTTCCTCCAAGGGCGATTAGTATATCTGAAAAAGCACCAACTAATGGATTGGCCGTTATACCGGAAAGACCGTCAGATGCTCCGCACTTGAGCCCAATTTTCAGTTTAGAAACAGGAATTGGTTCTCTCTTAAAAGAAGCCGCATATTTACTAAGTTCGTCAAGTAAATTAACTCCAACTTCAAGTTCATCTTCTACATTCTGAACTATCATATATTTGATTTTATCAGGATCGACATCACCAATAATTTCTTTAAAGCTGTCCATTGTATTATTTTCGCATCCGAGACCGACAACCAACACACCTGCGGCATTCGGATGTTTTACTAAATCAGCCAGTATTTTTTGAGTTTTAAAGTGGTCATCACCAAGTTGCGAACAGCCGTATGGATGCTGAAATGCATAAATACCATCAATCTCTTTGGGGAGTTTATTCGAATATTTTCGTTCCAGCATTTCTGCTATTTTATTAACGCATCCGACAGTGGGTATAATCCAGAGTTCATTACGAATGCCAACATCTCCATTTGGTCTCATAAATCCATCAAAGCTAGGAACATCTTTCAATGTTCTGGAAAATTCAAAATCAGGAGAGTAAGAATAGTCTTTCGTCCCTTTTAATAAAGTTTTAATATTATGAATATGGATATGTTCTCCCGGCAATATATTTGTCAGCGCATAGCCAATAGGATAACCATATTTGACCACATTATCATTTTTACTGATTTTAAAAACTGCAAATTTATGTCCCCGAGGAATATCTTTCTTAATTTCAATATTGCATGAACTAATTTTAATAATGGTTCCGGCAGATATATTTTCCAGTGCAACAGCCACATTATCTAATGCATTTATTATTATGTATTTATTATTCATAATATTTATTATCCTATCCATTAAACGGGTTATCTAAGAATAATCATATTCTATCAAACGTTATAACTTCTAATAGCATCTACAACGCCTTTTTCTATTATATTTTTCAAAGCATTGCTTACAGATTCTGACAATCCATCAATTCGTGTCAAATCACAATCCCAAAAATCCTTGTTACTTAACACTTGACTTGCAATTTTAGTATAATCAATTTCGTCATCATTCCATATAATGTTAAAAAAGGCCAACACATCACTACTATCATTAATCAAATATTCTTTACCGTTGCGTTCTCCTAAATACTGGTCATCTTTCAATTTTCCTCTATAAAATGCTATCAAAGCAGCAAATGAAAATACTATGCCTAGCGGTAAACTTTTTCTCTTGTTAAAGTAATCTAAAAGAGAAGGCATCACACGAACTTTCCATTTGGAAACAGAATTCAATGAAATTGATATTAATTCATGCCGAATAAAAGGATTTCTGAATCTTTCCAGGACAGAGTTAGCATATGAATTCATTATTTTCTCATCCATATCAAGAGAAACCATAATCTCATCAAACACAACCTGCTTAACAAACTTTCCAAAAAACTCATCATCCATCATTTCACCAACAGTATCAAGGCCACTTAAAAATGCAGCCAACACACATGAAGTATGAGTACCATTCAAAAATCTAACTTTCTGCGTTCTGTATGGTGTCATATCTTCTGTCCATACAACATTCAAACCGGCTTCAACAAACGGCAGTTCTTTAGATATTTCTTTCGGTCCTTCTATTACAAACAGATGAAAAATTTCAGAAGCATCAATAATGTTATCCCTGTAACCTAGTTTCTCCTGTATTTTTTCAACTTCATTGACCGGATACCCCGGAACTATTCTATCAACCAAAGTACTTAAAAAATAGTTTGCGCTTTCAATCCAATCAGTAAATCCTTCTTCCAGTTTCCAGTCAGCTGCATATTGAAGGACATATTTCTTAAGTGTTTTACCGTTTTCCGCAATCAGCTCACATGGAAGAACTATTAGGCCTTTAGTTACATCACCGTTAAACTGTAGGAACCGCTCATAAAGAAGTGAAGTTAGTTTAGCTGGAAAAGTATTCGGGCAAGATCCTTTGACATATGATTCCGGTTTATAAGTAATTCCGGCTTCAGTAGTATTTGAAAAAACAAATCTTAAATCAGAATTCCGAACAACAGATACTGTTTCCTGCCAATCTTTATAAGGATTAATACATTTTTTAATAGAAGTGATGACACGTTTGTCCTCAACTACTTTTCCATTCTGGATACCACGTGTAAGTAATGTATAAAGACCGTCCTGATTATTGATAAGTTCAGTAAGACCTTTTTCAATTGGCTGCACCAAAACTACTGATCCTGCAAACATATTTTCTGAATTGATTATATCTATCATCCAATCAACAAATGCCCGTAGAAAATTACCTTCTCCAAACTGAAGTACCTTAACTGGAAGATCATCGGTTCTTCCGCAGGTAACATCTGATGGAAACTGGAAACCATTTTTTAACATCGCCCTATTCAACCGTCTGTTTGTCATATTATACTCCATTTATACCGGAGGTATTTTTGTTTTAGATTAATTTACTAAATTTTAGTCTCATTAATTTTTACTGTTTTTCGAAAACTATTTCGCTATGGGTATACTTTCGATATTTGATGTCTGATACTCGTAATTCATGATTTATTTTGTCAATCCCAGTAAATCCGGAATAAACAATGATATCTGTGGAATGAATGTAATCAATATCAGAGCTACTATCATTGCCAATAAAAAGATCGGCATCTGTCGTGACACTTTTGTAATAGATGAATCTCCAATACTGCACCCGACAAAAAGACATGTGCCAACTGGTGGAGTACATAGACCAATACACAGGTTAACAATCATTATCATACCGAAATGAACAGGGTTAATACCTAGATGGATTGCCATTGGAAGAAACAGCGGGGTAAATACCAGTACAGCCGGTGTCATGTCCATAAACATCCCAACAATCAGTAGCAGAACATTGATTATCAGTAAAATAACAAATTTGTTGTCTGATAGAGATAATAATTCTGCACTAAGATGCTGCGGAATATAATCATAAGACAATACCCATGACATAGCAGAAGACATACCAATAAGAATCATTACAATTGCAGTAGTTTTAGAACATTGCAGCAGAATTTCCGGAATATCTTTAAAGGAAATTTCTCTATAGATACAAATTGTAATTATAAAAGCATATACAACTGCAACACCAGCTGCTTCTGTCGCTGTAAATATTCCTGACAAAATTCCTCCAAGAACAATAATTATCAGCAGCAAACTCAGTATCGCCCCTCTGAAGGCTATAATTATTTCTTTAAATGTAGATTTTTGACCTGCTCCGTACTTTCTTTTAGAACTGACAATCCCACAGGCAATCATTATACATATTCCAACCACTATACCGGGAAGAATACCTGCCATAAACATTGCCGCCACAGATACACTCTGTGTTACAAGTGCATATATTATCATAATATTGCTTGGCGGTATCATAAGACCTACTGTCGCGGCAGTAGCTGTCACTGCTATATTAAAATCTTTATCATATCCGTTTTTATTCATTTCAGGAATCATGAATCCGCCGACTGAAGAAACTGCAGCTGTAGCAGATCCGGAGATTGATCCAAAAAGCATGCATGTTAAAACATTTACATAACCAAGTCCGCCCGGGAACCTTCCCATAACGGTCCTGGCAAAGATAATGAGTCTTTTAGCCATTCCTCCTCTACCCATTAAAATGCCGGAGAGAATAAAAAACGGTATTGCCAGCAGAGCAAAAGAATCAATACCGCTTGCCAGCCGCTGCGCAATAATAGTACACGTCGGGATATGACCGATTGAAAGTATTGTAAAGAATGTCGCTATACCTAAGCAGAAAGCTATTGGAACATTCAAGACCATTAAAACAAAGAACGAAATGATTAAAATAAAAACCTGTAAATCCATTATTAACTCCTTTGTTATTCCGCGAATGTTTCTTCAGTTGGATGTATACCTGACAATTCAGTTTTAGATATTTTTCCTTTTAAAAGCATTATTTTTTCAAAAATACCTTCACATGCAAACAGCACCATAAAAGCTCCGCAGATAGGTATAGCAAGATACACTATTCCTTTATTCATTCCTAAAACCGGAGTTGTCTGATGTGTTACCGTTACTATCAGATAGACTAAACGTCCGCCACCATAAAGAAGGATTGAGCAAGAGAAAAAAAGTACAATCAGATAAACCAGAATATCTGCAAATAAACGAACCCTGCCTTTAGTATATCTGTCAACAAAAAAGTCCACACCCAGATGTCCATTTTCCATAAATACAATACATGTACCGAGAAGTGAGACCCAAATCAGAATAATTGTAGCAAGTTCAGAGGTCCAGGCACTTGGAAGTGGCATTACATAACGTGATAAGATCTGCCAAACAACATCAAGGACTAAAGCACCCATTAAAATCAGGGCAACACACTCCAGTATTCTTACTAAAGTGTTCCTAATAAATTTAATAAATTTCCACATATTACTCAGCCTTTTTTATCTTATTGATTAATTTTCCTATTCTAGTACCTTTGTACTTATCATACATCGGTTTGACTTTATCCTGAAAAGGTTTCTTGTCTACTTTTAGAACTTTTACACCACTCTTCTCAATTTTTATCAAGTCCTCCTTCGATTCCTTTTTCCATAAGTCAATCTGAAAATCCAAAGATTCTTCAGCGGCTTCCAGTATGATATTACGGGCGACTTCTGGAAGTTTTTTCCATACAATTTTGCTTATCATCAGAACATCAGGTGTTCTTGTATGCTCATCAAGCGCATAATACTTCACAGTTTCAAACTGCCTAGAACTGTATAAACTCGGCACATTGTTTTCTGCACCGTCAACTACACCTTCTTGCAAGGCTGTATAGAGAGAACCATAAGGTATGGGAGTTGGAGATCCCCCCATTACTTTTATCATGGCAATTGCAGTAGGACTACCCTGTGTCCGTATTTTCATCCCTTTAAGATCTTTTGGTTTCAGAATAGGTTTGTTTCTTGTATAAAAGCTCCTAGCTCCTGCATCATAGAAAGTAATTCCCTGCAAACCAACAGCCTTTCCTGAATCCAAGATTGACTGTCCAATTGGACCTCGTAAAATTTGCCAGTAATGTCCCTCATCGGAAAACAGGTATGGAAGAGAAAGGACTGAAAAATCCTCAACAAAACTCTCCATTGCAGATGCGGATGTTTTTGTCATGTCAATACATCCAAGCTGTACTTGCTGTGTTAGGTCAACTTCATTGCCAAGCTGTCCGTTTGGAAAGATATTAATACGGATCTTATTGTTTGAAAGTTCATTTACACGTTTAGCAAAGAATCTCATTCCAACTGCGACTGGATGTTTTGGATTCATCCCATGTGCAAGAGTTAAGGTAATCTGTTCATCAATCGCATCCAATTTTTTTGAATACTTGTTTGTTTTATTTTGTTTCTCCAAAGAACCGCCTGCAAATCCTGATAAAGGATTAATAACAGCTAGAAGCAATACCAGTAATAATATTTTTTTAATTTCCTTCATTTTCTCCAATCTACAGGCTAGCCTGTTCTTATTATAAGTTTTTAGTGGCTCAATTTGTGACAATAAAATCACCGGACAAGATAAATTTTGCTTTGGATATAATTAGTTATTATCTGTTGATATTCAAATATTGATTTATATTATTATAACAGACGCCTTCAACTATTTCTTTCAGATATTTTTCATCAGCCGGATATTCGCCATTTTCAATCCATTCGCCCAATAGATTGCAAAATATTCTTCTGAAATATTCATGACGAGTATAAGATAGAAAACTTCTTGAATCAGTTAACATTCCTATAAACCTCCCAAGCAGCCCTAGATTAGCTAAGGAAATCATTTGCTGAATCATTCCGTCCTTCTGATCATTAAACCACCAACCTGAACCAAATTGAATTTTCCCAGGAACAGAACTGTTTTGAAAACAGCCGATTATAGTTCCAATGACAAAATTATCTTTAGGATTAATACTATACAGGATTGTCTTGGGAAGCATATCTTTAGAATCAAGAGTATCCAAAATTTTTGGGAGATTCTGGGCAAAATTAAACTCCCCGACTGCATCAAAACCTGTATCTGCGCCAAGCTTTTCATACATCCTGCTACTATTATTTCTAGTAACACCAATATGATACTGCATTACCCAGTTACGTTTTGCATATTCTTCGCCCAAAAACAGTAGCATTTTGGTTTTGTATTTAGCTGTTTCTATTTCAGAGATTGTATCGCCATTCAATGCCTTCTGCACGATATGATCAACTTCAGCATCAGCAAATTCACAATACTCAATATTGTCCAAACCATGATCTGAAATTCGACAGCCGGATTCATGAAAAAAGTCAATTCTCTCTTCCAATGCCTTTAGCAGGGTATTTAAATTTATAATATCACTATTCGATACTTCAGCCAACTTTTCAATCCAGGCAAAGAAGTCTTCGCTTTTGTTGATATTAATAACTTTATCAGGCCGAAAAGCCGGTAGTACTTTTACAGGAAAATTTTTATCTTTTTTTATTTCCGCGTGATACTCAAGAGTGTCTAGAGGGTCATCAGTAGTACACAAAGCTTTAACATTTGATCTTCTGATAATATTTTTTGCGGAAAACTCCGGTGTCTGTAGTTTTTTATTGCAGGTACTCCAAATTTCTTCAGCAGTATCAGGAGATAAGGTTTTGTCAATACCAAAATATCTTTTCAGTTCAAGATGTGTCCAGTGATATAAAGGGTTTCCTATACAATAAGGCATAGTTTCAGCCCATTTTAAAAACTTCTCTTTATTGCTTTTTGAACCAGTAATATAGCTTTCATCTATACCATTACTACGCATTGCTCTCCATTTATAATGATCACCACCAAGCCAGATTTCCGTAATATCGCTATACTTCTTATCTTCAGCTATTTCTTTGGGCGAAATATGACAGTGATAATCTAATATCGGCATATTTTTTGCAAAATTATTATATAATTTTATCGCTGTTTCATTCTGTAGTAAAAAATTTTCATCCATAAACTTTTTCATTGTAAAATTTTCCTTATACCGGAGGTACATGCCTTTGGCTTGTTAAAATTTTTATTTTTGGTTTTTTTGCGAGATTTTAGTCGCATTTATTTTTATTATTTTTCGAAAACCATTTCGCTTTAGGTATAATACTTTTCAAGATAAATCTTGTTTTTATCTTTTTATTTTATTACGTTGACTAATGTAGTTGGCTATGAGTAAGCTAAAAAGCAAATTCCTATACACTGAACTTCACTAATGATCAGAATTAAACGCCTGAATATGCAGAGAATCCACCATCTACAGGCACAACAATCCCATTTACAAACCCGGAAGCCTTATCATTTACCAGCCATAACAGCGTTCCAAGTAATTCTTCAGGTTCTCCGAACCTTTCCATAGGAGTCTGTGATATAATTTTTTCAGCTCTTTCTGTAAATGAACCGTCTTTATTTCTGAGGAGATCTTTATTTTGATTTGTCTCAAAAAAACCCGGCGCTATCGCATTGACTCTAACACCTACCTTTGAAAAATGAACTGCAAGCCACTGTGTAAAGTTGCTTACGGCGGCTTTTGCACCACTATAAGCCGGGATTTTGGTCAATGGGCAGAAAGCATTCATCGAAGATATGTTAATAATTATTCCGGAAGATTGTTTTGCCATTTTTTTGGCAAAAATCTGTGTAGGCAATAGAGTTCCGATAAAATTGAGGTTAAATACAAAATTAATCCCTTCCTGATCAAGATCAAAAAAAGTTGTAATTTCTTCTTTCGTGTCTAAATCTTCAGCAAATAAAAATTCTTTAGTGGTAGTTCCTTTCGGATGATTTCCACCTGCTCCATTTATCAAGATGTCACAGTTCCCGAGCTTTTCAGAAATTTCCAATTCAGCCTGTTTCAAACTTTCAAGCTTTAGTACATTAGCTATAACACCTATTGCGGTTCCACCATTTCCATTGATTTCTTCAGCTACTCTATCAATAGACTCCTGGTGCAAATCAAGAAGTGCAACTCTTGCCCCACACTGAGCTAATGCTTTAGCCATGAAACTGCCTAAAACACCACCACCACCTGTAACAACCGCAACTTTCCCTGTCAAATCTGTTCCAAATAAGTTATTCATTATCTGTACCCTTTATCTTTGAACTCTTCCCGAAGCATCACCACCAACTAGTGTTTCCACTTCTTCCCTAGACACTAAATTAAAGTCACCCGGGATAGTGTGTTTTAATGCTGATGCAGCAACAGCAAATTCAAGTGCATCTCCCATATTTTTCCCGTCCAGTAAACCACAAATCAATCCACCTGCAAAAGAATCACCACCACCAACCCTATCTACAATTCTTATATCATACTTTCTGGAATGATAAAAGTCTTTACCATCATAGATCAAAGCAGACCATCCATTGTCAGATGCGGAATAAGATTCTCTCAGTGAAGATATAACATACTTAAACCCAAATGTATCAATCATCTGTTTAAACATTGACTTATAGCCATCCAACTCCAGATCACCGGAAGTAACATCTGAATTACCCGGTTTAAAACCAAGAACCTTTTCTGCATCTTCTTCGTTTCCGATACACACGTCAACATACTTCATAAGGTTTGTCATTACCTTTTGAGCTTCAGCAGAACTCCAAAGTTTTTTTCTAAAATTTAAATCAACAGATACTGTTACATTATTTTTTTTAGCAGCAATTAGAGCAGCTTCTGTAAGAGCTGCACCTTTTTTGCTCACAGCCGGAGTAATTCCGGTAAAATGAAACCATTGGGTTTCTTTAAATATTTCATCAAAATCAAATTCGCTTACGTCTGCTTCTGCAATAGCGGCATGAGCTCTGTCATATATTACTTTTGAAGGCCTCATTGACGCACCGGTTTCCAGAAAATATATTCCGACTCTATCTCCACCACGAACAATATAATCTGTGTTCACTCCAAAGGTTCTTAAAGAATTTACGGCACTCTGCCCTATTTCGTGTTTTGGAAGTTTTGTTACAAAATATGAATTATATCCATAATTTGCCAAAGAAACAGCAACATTGGCTTCACCGCCGCCATAAGTAGCTTCAAGTATATCTGACTGAACAAATCTGGAATTTCCAGGTGTGGCCAGCCTCAACATTATCTCACCCATTGTAACTACTTTTTTCATTTCGCAAACTCCTTCAACATGGTATTAATAACTTTTGCTCTCTCTTCAATAACATCCCAATAGTGATTATTTATGTCAGATGTTTTTGCTATCCATGTTCCACCAATTGCACAGACATTTGACAGAGAAAGAAAGTCAGTGAAATTTTCACTGTTGATTCCTCCTGTTGGACAGAATTTTACATCACCATAAACACTTGAATACGCACTTAAAGCTTTTGCTCCACCTGCGATCATAGCCGGAAACAGTTTCTGTATTTTAAAACCATATGTCATAGTTTTTAAAACTTCACTTGATGTCATAACGCCGGGTAGGTAGGCCATTGTAGACTCCGCGGCATACTGCAGCATTTGATCTGTTCCGCCGGGAGATACTATGAAATCCACTCCAATATCCTCTAATTCTTTAAATTGGTCGGTATTTATAACAGTTCCAGCTCCAACTAGAATATCAAGGTTACTTTTTCTAAGTAATCTTATTGCATCAATTCCTTCTTTTGTCCTCAGTGTAATTTCAATAATTTTGCAGTTACCTGCAATTAATGCTTTAGCTAAAGGAAGAACATCTTCCTTTTTTTCAATAGCAACAACCGGGACAACAGGGTTATCACTAAGTTTTTTCATAAAATCAGCATATGAATACATAATAATTACTCTCCATTATATTTCTCAAGATAAACATTATTTTTGTCTTTTTGTTTTATCGTGTTAATTAATTTCGTTGACTATAAGTGTGTTGAAAAAGCAAATTCCTGTACACTATATTTATTATAAATTTAGTTTTTCTATTGCCGTAGCAATACCTTTAATCTCCGCAAGTCCTTTAAGCCTGCCTATACACGAATATCCAGGATTTGTCTTTTTTCTTAAATCGTCTATTATCTGATGACCATGATCAGGGCGAATAGGAATTTCAATTATTTTTTCTCCAGCCGCCTTTCTTCTTCTTTCCTCATCAATAACAGCCTTAATTAAGAACACTAAATCCGTACTTCCAGCTAAATGTTCATCTTCATAAAAATCTTTACCTTCTCTCTTAACAGACCTCAAATGCATACAATGAACTCTGTCTCCATATTTCTCAAGTATTTTTATGAGATCATTATCTTCATTTACTCCGAAAGATCCAGCACATAAACATAACCCATTATTTTTGATAGGTACTGATGTTAATAATGCATCAACATCTTCTATGTTGCTCATAACACGGGGTAATCCGAGAATTGGTCTTGGTGGATCATCAGGATGAATGGCAAGATTAATATTTACTTCCTGCGCTATCGGCGCAATTTCTCCCACAAATTTAATAAGATTGCTTCTCAAGGTATCTGCATCTATACAGTCATATCCTTCAAGAACCTTACTAAACTCTTCTAGAGTAAATCCTTCTTCTGCACCGGGAAGTCCAGCTATTATTGTTTTTATAAGTTCTGTTTTTTTATCATCAGTTAAGGTTATTAAATATTTTTTAGCTTCAGCTTTTTCCTTTTCAGTATATCCAATTTTAGCACCTTTTCTCTTTAGCAGAAAAAGTTCAAAAGCGGCAAAAGCTATATGATCATACTTCAATGCTCTTGCGCCTGAAGGAAGCTCAAAATAAAGATCTGTTCTTGTCCAATCAAGAACTGGCATAAAATTATAAGTAACATTATAAATCCCACATTTAGAGAGATTTCTAAGAGATTGCTTATAGTTTTCTATATACTGAAGATAATTACCAACTCTCTTTTTTATATCTTCATGCACAGGAACACTTTCTACAACAGTCCATTTTAATCCTGTAGCACAGTTATTCTTGGTATCCCATTCAACTTCCCTCATCCTTTTCTTTATCTCTTCAATGCTCCATATATCACCATTTGGAATATGATGCAAAGCTGTTACTATTTCATATGCACCCGTCTGCCTTACATCTGAAATAGAAACAGGGTCATTCGGACCATACCACCGCCAACTATATTTCATATCTCTATTCTCTTTTCAAGTTAAACTTGTTTTTTTGTTTTGTCGCATTGTTAAACTTTATTGATTATAAATAAGTCAAAAAACAACTTCCTGCACACTTTAAAAATATATTCTAATATTATTTAGAAATAAGAGTTTTCTTGTAACTCGTATATTTAGCTAATAAAACAAAGATAATAACAACAACACAAAATAAAGGAGCTACATAAATTGGAACTATTTTGGGGAAATGTTCGCCTAACACTGCAGAAGTAATCAGTGAAAGTGCACCACCAAAAGAGCAACTACATGTAATAAAAGCCAATGCTTTAGGAGAAAAGTTTGCCTGTTTAAGACCAAAATCCAGAAGCGTAGGAAAAATAGCTGAGTCACCAATACCAAGAATTATTATTATTAAAAACAGTAATATAGGATTTTGAGTTGAAACGAATAGCAGCAACCCTATAATAATCACTATTTCTGACACTATAATAAACTTATACTCTTTTACTTTTGGAATAATAAGTTTTCCAAAAAACAACCTCCCAAAGGTAACAGTTAGCCAAAAAGCTCCTATCATTATCCCTACTGTTTTGACGCTAAGATTGAGGCTTTCCTGCAAATAGGGTGAAAACCAATATGAAATAATATACTCTGTAAAAACAATACCAACCATTGCAACACTAACAAATACAACACTCAAATTAATAGCATTACTTGATTTCTCTTTAACCTGCCGTTTTACTTTCGTTTTTGGTTTAGTTGGAATTTCGGCTAAATCCAAAATAATCGACATAATAAATACCAATAAAAAAGCAACCGAAGTCATAATAAAAATTGTACGCCAGGTATATATCTGTGCTAGTATTCCCCCTGCAACAGGCCCTACAAAACTTCCCAAACCAACAAAAAAATACTTCATATTCAGTTTTTCATCTGTTCGTCCTTTTTTAGCATAAGCGGCAACAATCAGGAAACTCACCGTAGGCACAATTAACCCCATAAAAAAACCACTGCAAAATACCAGTATAGAATAAACAAGCAACCAACTTTGGGAACCAATTCCTATTTGAACAAGCATCATAAAGAAAGAAGAAAGAATTAAGGTCCTCCTACCGCCAAGCCTTTCAAGAATAATACCACTTAACCCATTACCTATAAAAATTCCAACCAGAGTCAATGCATCTATAAAAACTATATGAGACGTCGGTACATTAAAAAATTGTGCAATTTGAGGTGAAACAATTCCTGCAATTGGTGTAGCTATTCCAATTACAATTGCACTCCAGTAACACAAAAACGTTGCCAACCCAATTTTATTATCAGGGATTAACTGAAGAACTTCATCTTTTGAACCTGTGGAGGTTTGTATAACTAAAGCCATTTACTTATCCAATCTTTTTAATAATTACTTTTTCTGAAAAACTATAAAAATATTTTATATGTTTGGCATTTACTTTATAAATTGCTAATAGGTAACAATATAATGTTACCTATTAAAGCAAAAGATAAAAAGGTTTACCTAAACTCTAAATATATTCGTTACTTCACTGCTAAATGATCCCATAATTCATCTAGTGTAATTTCAGCAAGGGCCATTACCCGGTCTGCACCACCATAGTATACCTTTAAGGTATCACCTTTAATTAAGGCACCGCATGAAAAAACAACATTACCAAAAAACCCTTTTAATTCATACTCAGCTTCCGGTTCAAGCAGAGGCACTGAAGATCGGGCAATAATTTTTTCAGGATTATCAATATCCAGAAGTAATGCTCCCAGACAATATCTGTTAGTATAGTCAACGCCATGATATATCTGTAACCATCCTTTAGATGTTTTTAGTACCTGAGCACCACCTCCAAGCTTATTTGAATCCCAAACATTTTTAGTTGCACCCATAAGATGTTTATGGTTACCCCAATGAAGTAAATTGGGTGATTCAGCAAGCCAGATTTCCGGTTTACCAAACTGTTTTGGTGCAGGTCTTGTCAACGCATAGTACATATCATTTATTTTTTCAGGAAATAAACAGACATCTCTATTATCTGGTTCAAAAGCAATACCTATTCTTTTAATGTTTACAAAATCTTCAGTTACAGCTAGAGCTGTCGAAATTCCGAGAGCAGATACAGCTGTATAATTTATATAATATTTATCATCTATTTTTGTGATTCTTGCATCTTCTGTACCAAATGCCTCATACATTGTTTCCGGCTTAATAAAAGGTTTTTCATCAACTGTAAAATTAATTCCGTCCTTTGACCTTGCCATTCTTAAATGAGATATTGAAGTTAAGTAAGCTATATCCCTATCACTCCTGAGAAAAAATTTTCTAGGATCAGAAAAATCATATTTATCAGCATCCTTAATCTTATCAAAAGTTTTTACTTCCATTTGATATTCATTGTCTACTTTCACCAAATGAGGACTCAAAACTATATTTTCATTGTTATTTTCAGGACGTTCTGCAACTCTCATCAACAGAAGAATTTCACCGTTAAATTCAGTAACCGCAGCATTAAATGCACAGACTACTTTAAAATCTTCTCTTGACGGAATTATATCTTCCGGAGTTATCAATGGATTTTTTGGACACCTTATCATTATTTTTCTCCTATTTTTTTCAAATTATCGCACTATCTGCGGGATAAAAAGTCAAATTATTATCTTATAAACACTCAAAACAGGGCATAATATATATAGATGTAAGGCAATTTTGCAAATGTAAACGTTTACATTTGTTGATTATTTATTTCTTTTACTCATTTACTTTGTATATTATAGTAAGCTTACCCCAGACAAAGTAGCATGTACAAGACATTTAATGCAATCGTTTTCATTTCAAAATAAATTTGTTTTGAGGCAAAAAAGAAAATCAAATGTTGGATTACAGCAGGATAACAGTCAGCATTCGCACAAAAACAAACTCAAAATTCTATGATACTCTATTTTTTAGCAATTGATGACCTAATTATAATTTGAGATTCAACACATTTAGTAATTGTTGAATCAATAGTGCTATCATTTATTTTTTCCAGCAGTCTTTGAGTAGCATCTTTTAAAATAACTTCTACAGGTCTGTTAATCGTCGTCAACCCAGGGGACATATATTCGGAATATTTTGTATTATCAAAGCCGGCAATAGAAAAATCACCAGGAACAGTCATCTCCTTTTCTATAATTAATTTAGCTCCCCCGAATG
>Ga0075121_1001252_pt1 | contig 15976 bp, 11 predicted proteins | sample AntAceMetag02UKG_FD_69793 | JGI IMG/M metagenome (GOLD analysis project Ga0075121, IMG submission 69793) | Saline lake microbial communities from Ace Lake, Antarctica - Antarctic Ace Lake Metagenome 02UKG | ecosystem: Environmental > Aquatic > Non-marine Saline and Alkaline > Saline | place... | reverse complement strand
GGTATAGTCGTCAAAGAAAGTGAATTCGGCTCTCTTTATGAAAAACTTACCAAGGATTTATTTAAAAAGTTGGGTTTCAACGTGGACGAAACAATAAGAGCAAATCTCAACACTGTCAGATCAAAAATGGACATCCTTATAAATTTAGGCGGAAAGGATGTTATTATTGGTGAATGCAAGACAATAAAAGATAAAGATTACAATAAATATACAGCTGTATCCCGCCAATTGAAATCATATGAGGCACTCTGCAAAAAGTATGGATATCATGTAAACCAGGTTTTGTTAATTTCAAACGAATTTACAGAAGATTTTATAAGTGAATGTGAATACGAATATGACCTGGATATTTCATTATTAACATCCAGTGATTTGCTGAAGATTTATGAGGGACTCAAGGAATCACCTTTAGACGAATTACCCGTAAGGCTTATCACCAAAGGCGGTGCCTTAAATGGAGACAGAATCGTAACAGCCTTAAATAGATAATTAAACTCCCATTAATAAAAGGCAAATTGCGCTATTCGCGGGGTTTCTTGTTATGGCGTTGCATATCCAAATGATATCACACGATTCGCCAAACTGGCGATAGCTGCGATTATTATTAAAAGAATAACAGCGTCCAAGGATGGTTCCATAATTGGAAAAAAGGGCTTGAAATTACACGTTTTTTTGTTTGGTAAAAAAGTTACATGTCACGGCAAACCGGAATAGTGCGCCATGTATACTGCATTATGTTATCATCAGGGGACTCGAACGAAGGAAAATTTTCTAAAGCGGCTTGGAGAATTAATTTGTAAACCACAATTCTATCTTCAAAATCAGTCAATAAAGAAAGCTTATTATTTTAACCAAGGAGGATTACATGTTTAAGCAAAGCAAAAAAACTGAAGACGACTTTGAAAAAATTGTTAAAAATGATTCAACAACAGAACCTGCATCGGTTTCTAAAACTACTGATGAAAGAAAAATTTTTTCGCTCGACGCTATCCATTCTTCTAAAGGTGAAAAGACGATTATTGGTGAGAAAATCACTGTTGAGGGCGGCATTCGTGGTGCGGAAAATTTGATCATTGAAGGGTCGATGAAAGGTACCGTCGAGATGGAGAAACATAATTTTGCGGTGGGTTCCAAGGGGCGGGTTGAGGGGGAAGTCCGCGCTCACAATGTGGCAATCAGTGGCCTATTGCATGGGAAAGTCAAAGCCCTGGGAAAAGTGGAAATCACCAAGGGCGCCGACTTCTATGGTGAAATCAAAGCGAATAGCATCTCAATAGAAGATGGTGCCTTTTTTAAGGGCGAAATTGAATTGGATCGGGAGCCCCATACAAAGATTGACACTGCGGGTAAACAGATGAGCGGAGCGGAGCCTAAGCGAAGCCCGGTATCGAGCATTCCGCCGGTTGAAGCCGGCAAGGGAAAGTGATTCTTGGACACAATTATCGATAGGTCTTCAATGAGGTCTTCTCCTGAATCCAATCTCATTGAATATACCAGTAAGGTGCTTCAACTGCTCGCCGGCACATTTGAAAAACACCGGAATTCTCTGGTACTTGATGTGGGGCCGGTTTGCAATGAAAATATCGAGTTTTTCGCCCGGCGGGTAAAGAGGCTTTCCGTATGTGATATCTTCGCACGCCTGGACCGGGATCGGCGTAAAGGGCTGGAATCAAATTGTGTCTGGCGTCACCTGGACTATGCACCAGGCAGTTTTGACGCAATTAACCTTTGGGATCTTGTGGAACATCTCGACGACAATGAGGCAAGAAGACTGGCGGAAATTTGCTGCAATATGCTCAAGCCCAATGGCCTGTTATTTGTTACTGCCTTTGAGAAACAGCCCGCACCACGTGAGGTTCGTTCTTTTGTCACCGGGCAGGATTTCCGGCTTTCGTTGCGCCCTTTACCCGGAATTGATCTTCCCTGGTACTACCGCCATAATAGAGCGCTGATATCCTTGCTGATGCCTCTTCCTGTAGTCAAGATTTTCTGCTACCGCAGCGGAATCAGGGAGTTTTTATTTCAGCATGAATGAAAATTTTCAGTGTTGAAAAAATCATATAATAGCCGGCATTGTGCAAATCAGCCGCCGGCCGGGCTGCCGAAAGAGTCCATCGCCGGTGGCTTACCGGACGCAGTTTGAACAAGTTTTGGGCAGTACCATATTTGCTTAAAACGAAAAAGACATTTTTCGCAATTTTCTTACCCTTGCAAAAAATATTCCATCATTATCTCAATATAGAGCACTATACAAAAATCAGCAAATACAATTTTCCGGGGCTTTGGCGTTACGCGGATCAGGTGTAAATAATCGTCTGCAATGTTTGCAGCAATTTTGTAAATGGAAAAAGGCCTGATCAGAAGAAGGCTATTTTAGAATGCCTTTCCGGATTGCATGGTCAGGCTGTTTCCGTTGTCGGATGAGCCCCTCCTGGGTTATCGAAGCAACCAACCGGCCGCTTCGGGTGAAGATCTGGCCGTTGGACAGGCCCCGGGCCTTGAAGGCGTTGGGACTTTTCATCACGTAGAGCAGCCAGTCGTCGTCCATTTGGAATTCCCGGTGAAACCACATGGCATGATCCAGGCTGGCGGCCTGGATGGAGGGCTCCCAGAAGCTGTGGCCGTGGGGATAAAGGGAGGTGGTGACCAGCCCGAAGTCAGAGGCGTAGGCCAGCATGTACTTGTGCACGGCCAGGTCGGCGGGCATTTTACTGATGGCCTTGAGCCAAACGTAGCGAAGCGGATCACGCTTGTCCGGGGCAAAAGGGCTCTGGGGGTTGACCGGCCGGAATTCAATGGGTTTTTTACATAGCAATTTGTCCCGGAGAGACGGCGGGATTTTATCTTTCAGGCGTCTGGCCATCTTCAGTTCCGATTCCAGCTCTTCAGGGTCTTGGACATGGGGCATGGTATCCTGGTGGTCAAAGCCCGGTTCGTCGATATGAAACGAGGCGGACATGAGAAAAATGGCCCGTCCTTTCTGGATGGCCACCACCCGTCGGGTGGTAAAGCTGCCCCCGTCGCGGATGCAGTCCACCTGGTAGACAATGGGTTTTGCGGGATCCCCGGGTCTGAGAAAATAACCGTGCAGGCTATGGGCGCTTCGCCCGGCATCGACGGTTTTGGACGCGGCGGAAAGAGCCTGGCCCAGAACCTGGCCGCCGAAAACGTTTCCGAAGCCAAGGTCCTGGCTCTGGCCGCGGAAGAGGTTTTCCTCGATTTTTTCGAGTTTTAAAAGGTTCAGCAATTCATCAAGTACATTTCCCTGACTGCAGGTGGTCGATTCCATGGGGCTCCTTTTGGGATCGTTTTGTTTGAACAACCGGTTGCCGGTTGTCGGATACTGATTTTTGAATTCTTCCGTTTCCCGTCTTTCCGCAAGGGGCAGGTGATATCGGCCCAAACGGTTTCCAGCCCGGAAGCAATATCGGAAATATAGGCAGTTTCTTTGAATCCATTACATGGTTATACTTCAGCGCGCCGGATAAATTCCCCCCTCCTTTTCGAAGTATCAATAGGGAGCGTCATTATCATGGTAACCGCACCAATGACGGTTGCCGTCACAAAGGCGGCGTTATAGTCGCCGGTCAGGTCAAAAAGCCAGCCGGCGGCCACCGGCCCTATGGCGCATCCGATACAGGCGGAGAAGTTGACAATTCCCAGCAGAATTCCGTGGAAAAGGAGCCCAAACATCTCGGCAACGATGTTCGGCATAATGACCGAACCGCAGCCGTAGCCAAAGGCATGAAAAATTGCAAACAGATATAGTGCCCAAAGCGAATTCGTTGTAAGAAGCAAAAAAAGCCCGGCCATCAGCATTCCCAGCCCCATGACAAAGGCCGGTTTGCTGCCCAGACGATCGGCGATCATACCCGTTATAATCTTGGCAAAAAATACACTTCCCCCGAATATTGTCAGGATATTGGCAGCCTCGGCCTCTGAAAACCCGGCCTCAATGGCAAGCGGAGTGATATGGACAAGGATCGCAAAGGTTACCATTCCCCAGCACATAAAAACAGTGCAAAGCAACCAGAAAGAGGCCGTTTTCAATATGGCCTTGACATCCACTGGACCAATCGGTGCCGATTGGTGATTTTTCCGAGGTATAGCCGGCAAGGAGGTTCTGTCTGCACATTTTTTTTCCGGCAGCCGTAAAAAAAAGGCCGACACCACAATAATAATCAAGGCTGCCAGGCCGACCGTCATATAGGAAAATCGCCACCCGTTTGTCGAAATCAACCAACTGGCAAAGGGGGTCATCACCAGGGTGCCGGCCCCCATTCCGCTTGAAACAATACCGGTCATGAGACCTCTTTGTCTGTTGAACCACTTCGATACGGTGGAGAGAAGCGGAACATAGGAACCACTGAGGCCCATACCGGTCAGCACACCGTAAAACAGATAAAGATGCCAGGTAGAAGAGACCTGCGACATCAACATATATCCCATGCCCAGCAGTATGCCGCAAACAGTTACAATCGAGCGGGGGCCGAACCTGTCGCAGATTCGCCCCATGAACATTCCCCCGAAACCCTCGAGAAAAATCCCAAGGGAAAAGGCTCCGGACGTCATGGCCCGCGACCAACCGAATTCTCTTAAAAGCGGGGTAAAAAAAACGCCGAAACTGTAGTTGATTCCCCAGGCGATCAGCATTATCATAAACGCGATCGCCACGATAATGTAACCGTAGTAAGAGTCCGCTTCGGCCTGACAAAACGCAACCTTCCGATGGTTCATAGCATTTCCGTTATCGATTCAATACTTGTTTTTTAAAGTGCGTCAAAGAAACCTTTTCTCCCCGAACGTCGCAATTGACAATCTTTACCGGTTTCGTGTCCATATCATACAGAATATTTGTCCAGGTCTTGGCCGGGTTTTGATGTTTTTGCGACCATAAACATATGCTGTGATACTTATCGGCTTTCTTCTCGTCCATAGACCCCCCTACATGCAATATCCTAAGCCGGATAAACCCGCCAAAGGCGGACAAGCCGGCGCTGTTGAAAAAGGCGTACGCTGCAAATCACAAATTATAAACAAAATCCAAATTTCAATGCCCAAATCTCAAACAAGATCAAAAGCCATTTGATTAACCCCATGGGGGCCTTGAATTGGTGTGTATCTTGAGATTTAGATGCTAAATGTATATGAGCTAAGAATACTGGAAAAAGATAGAAATTGTCAAACGACAATTATTTTGGAAAGCTGACAACTATAGACGTTCGTCACTAATTGAACTGCTGCGATATTGGTGCAGATATAATTTTACAATGAGGTGAGTCATGCCAGGGCAGGCCGGATTGGATGCGCCGGGAATTTTATATCCTGCTGGTTTGACCTTCCCATAATCGCCGGTACAAACCATGTTGATTCAAAAGTTCATTATGAGTGCCTTCCTCGGCAATTTTGCCATCATCCATTACAACAATATGATCCGAATTGATAATAGTAGAGAGCTGGTGAGTAACGATTATAACTGTTCTGCCTGCCGTAAGATTATCAATAGCTTCAATTACCTTTTTTTCACTGACGGCATCCAGACCTACAGTCGGTTCATCCAGGATCACAATAGGAACATTTCTGAGAATGGTTCTTGCAATAGCGATACGCCGTTTCTGGCCTCCGGAAAGCCGCGCTCCCCCTTCTCCAAGATGAGTATCGTAACCTTCCGGTAGTTCTTGAATGAACTCATGAGCCTTGGCAGTTTTGGCGGCAGCAATAATATTTTCATTACTAGCAATATCGGCAAGATTTCCACTATAAGCCAAAGCAATGTTTTCTTTGACAGTTGTATCAAATATGTATGAATCCTGAAGTACGGTAGATATCTGGGTGCGAAGAGAATTCAGCGTAAACTTACGAATATCAATATTATCAATTGTAATTGTACCATGTTGAGGATCATAAAGCCTCAGGAGAAGATTAACTATCGTGGATTTGCCACAGCCTGAATTACCGACAATGGCTAATTTCTCGCCTGCTTTTATTTTAAGATCAAAGCCTTTCACTACCTCTTTATCGGATTGGTAAGCAAAATGCACCCGGGAGAAATGAATTCGGCCCTTAAAAGGAGCAGCTTCAACAGCGTCATCCAGTTCACAAACTCCCATTTTTTCAGGACTGATGCACATTATTTCTTCAACTCGTTCATTGCTTGCCATGGATTTGGCGGCTTTGCCCATGAATTTGCTGAATTCGCGCACAGGCCTGAACAAGCTGTTTAAATAAGTTAAAAATATAGTAAGTTGTCCCACTGTAAGGCACCCGTGAAGAATTCTAAGGGCACCGATAAACAGCACAAAAGCTCTTGTTAAACTGACTAAAAATTCAACAGAAGAAGAGAGCAGCCCCTGGTAACGGCCTGCCTGAATACCTTTATCCGCAGAAAGTTTTCCGTCTGCAAGCAAATCGTCCGTAATCTCATTTTCCATAGAAAGCGATGCTATTGCCTTATGATAATAGAAGGCTTCTTGAGCAGTTGAAGCCATGCTTCCCTCCAAACGTCTCTGATGCTGCATAGCTTTTTTAGTACGGTTTGAAAAATAAATACTCGCCATGTAAACTATCGGAATAACAATAATAAAAGTTATGGCATAAACCCAGTCCAATGAAAAAACAATAATCAAAATGCCGGTGATTGTGGGCAGACTGCGAACCAGAATAATGATAAAAAGCTCCAGGATATCCTGAAGTTCTGCTGTATCTTTGGATATTCTATTGGTAAGGTCGCCACTGCGAGATTCATCAAAGAAACGATGGGGCAGGTTGATAATATGAGAAAAAAGTCTGTTGCGGATTTCCAGAGTTACCCCTTGTCCCAATCGGGTAAGATAAATACTTTGTAAGTAAACAAAAAAGCTTTTAAAGAAGATTATAAGAATCAAAAAACCAATTCCAAGATAGAGAAAGTCAAAGCGTGTTTCTATGAAAATAGCCTTGAATGAGCCAATAATAAAATGCAGCAGCCCTACTTTAGTACCGGTCACTGTACCGGCGTCAGGCACTCGCTGGATAATTTCATCAATAATGCTTTTCATGGGCCAGGGTTGAAGTAAAATCGTAACGGTCTCTCCCACAAAAGCAAATACTAAAATTAAAACGGACTTCCAGTTTTTTTTAGTTGCCTGCCAGAGTTGAGAACATCGAAGATTTTTCAGGCTCTTTATCATTGCCATATCTCCTGCATTAACGATTTTACTTCATATGTGAATTTGTTTGTCGAGTCATAATGAATCTCCCCGTCGCAAACGGGCGGGGAGATTCAAAAGACCACAATCAAAAGTTGAGATGCGGGGTGAATCCTTTGCGATTCTAAAAACCCGGTGTTCTGTTTTATCTGAAAAGGATCAGTTCATTTCATGCGTAAAACTGTCTTTTATGGTTTTATCTTCTAAAATAACTTTTGTAAGAACGGTATAAACCCCTTTCTTTTTCATGTCGACAGTCGTACCGAATCCTTTGCTCATGAACATTCCCATTGCTTTTTGTTTAGTGCCGTCGGCGTCTTTTATGATGAAGCCTGCTTTTCCCTTGAGAACCGGTTTATGATTTTTATCCATTATATACAACATGATATGATGTGGTTTGTCCATTTTTTTGCCCGTCATATCATGGGAACTTCCGGAGTGGCCGGTTGCCTTTTGCTCTCTAAGATCCATGAGGTAGTAGGACAGCATATAACCATCCACCATAGATTCATGTATCAGGTCGCCTATTTTATCTGACTTTGTCATGTCGTGCCCTTTCATGTTGCTGCTCGCGGCAAAGACAAAACCTGTGCAGAGAGCGGACAAAAGAAGACCGGTCAGAATAAGTTCGATAATTTTTTTCATTGTTAACTCCTTTCATTTTAAAGTTATTCGGGTTTGATTTTCCACGACTTCCACAGATCATACATCACCGGAATAATAAAAAGTGTCATAATGGTTGAGGAGACAAGCCCTCCGACCATGGGTGCTGCGATCCGCTTCATGATCTGGGACCCGGCACCGACACCGTACATGACCGGCAGAAGACCGATTAAAGTCGTAGCAACTGTCATTATTTTAGGACGAACCCTTTCCACCGCACCCTCAATAATGGATGCTTCAAGATCCTTTGCAGAATTCATCCGCTTTTCATGTTTTTTTTGTTTAAATGCTCCGTCAAGGTATACAAGCATGACAATTCCTGTCTCGGTGGCAAGCCCGGCAAGGGCGATAAAGCCGACACCGATCGCAACGGACATGTTATAATCAAGAAGATATATCAGCCAGATTCCCCCCAGAAGAGCAAACGGGAGGCTTGCCATTACAATGATGACCTCAACGATATTGCTGAAATGAATATAAAGAAGTATGAAAATAACAAGCAGTGTCGCCGGAATGATAACATTCAGTGTTTTTTTTGCTTTTTCCATGTACTCGTACTGACCGGACCAGATAAAGGAATATCCCGGAGGCAGTTTTATTTTTTCATCTACAAGTTTTTTCGCATTTTTAACATAGGTACCCACATCTATATCTTTAATATCAACATAAACCCAGGCGGTTCTTTTTGAATTTTCACTCTTAATACCTGCGGGTCCTTTATGGATGGAAATTTCGGCAAGATGCGTCAAGGGGACCTGGGCACCGGATGGTGTTGGAACCATGACCCGTTTTATCATATCAATATTGTCTCTTAGCTCACGGTTGTACCTTACATTAACGGGATACCTTTCAAGACCTTCTATGGTATAAGTGACATTCATTCCGCCGATGGCAGTTGTAATAATATCCTGAACATCCTGGACCAAAAGCCCGTATCGTGCGATATTTTTCCGATGGATTATAAAATCAAGATAATTTCCTCCGGTGACACGCTCTGCAAAAACAGAAAGTGTACCGGGTGCGTCTTTTAAAGCAGCTTCTATATTTTCTCCGAGTTCTGCCAGTATGGCAAGCTCCGGTCCCAAAATTTTTATTCCCACAGGTGTTTTGATGCCGGTTGACAGCATGTCGATACGGGTTTTAATCGGCATGGTCCAGGCATTGGTCAGGCCCGGAAATTTGACGGCCTGGTCCAAATTTTCGGCAAGCTCTTTAGTGGTAATGTATCTTTGTTCAGGCAAGAGCCATTTAAACGGTATTTTAAATAAATCTGGCCAGTTGGAAAAAAATCGTTTGATTTTTTTCTTTCTCCATTCATGGATAATTTTTCCCTCTATCTGTTCCGGCCAGACCCAGGCGAGTGGTTTTTTAAGCCACCCCGGCCAGCTGGAAAAAAATCTTTTCTTTTCAAGTATTTCATATTCAACCCGGGGAGTAAGCGTGATCACTGTTTCTATCATGGACAAAGGAGCCGGATCCGTAGATGTTTCCGCCCTTCCAATTTTGCCTAGAGTCGTTTTGACTTCAGGAAATCGCTGTATGATTTTATCGGTCTGCTGCAAAAGCTCTCTTGCCTTGGTAATGGAAATACCCGGCAAGGTTGTCGGCATATAAAGCAGATCCCCTTCATTTAACGGGGGCATAAACTCGCTGCCAAGGCGACTCATTGGATACCAGGTGATGCCAATGGCAATAAGGGCGGCAAGAAGTGTTATCTTCTTCCATTTTAAGACAACTTTTATTGTTGGCAGATAAAGTTTTATTAAAAAACGGGAAACAGGGTTTTTTTGTTCTGAAATTATTTTTTGAGAACAAAGGCAGAAATAAAGAAAAGTCGAAATCCCAACGGCAAAAACAAGGCTTACATCCGGAAGATTCAATCCGGCAAGACCGGCAAATATAACCGCAAAAGGGGGACCTGCAATGGCCGCAACCCAGAGGCTTATTTTTTTCTTTTTAGAAAGCGTTGGATCAATGGGATTTTCTCGAATAAAAAAGGTCATCAACACAGGGATAATGGTAATGGCAAGCAGGGATGATGCTGCCATGGCAGTGGTTTTGGTATAGGCAAGCGGACGGAACAAACGTCCGGATTGCTCCCCCAGGCTGAACACGGGCAAAAATGAAATGGTAATGATCAGCAGGCTGAAAAAAAGCGCCGGGCCGACTTCTTTTGATGCATCGATAATAATTTGAGTATGGCTTTTTTCCCCTTTGTCCCGTTGAAGATGCTTGTGGGCGTTTTCAACAAGAACAATGGAGGCATCGACCATAACTCCGATGGCAATGGCAATCCCTCCAAGGCTCATTATGTTGGCATTAACCCCCAACGGAAACATGATTAAAAATGACATCAAGATTCCCACGGGCAGCGTGAAGATTGCCACAAAAGCAGATCTGAAATGAAGAAGGAAGATAATACAGATGACAGCAACCACAATCATTTCTTCCGTCAGCTTTGTTTTAAGCGTTTCAACAGCCCTTTCAATTAAAGCGGATCTGTCGTACCCGGTGAGAATTTCAACACCATCCGGAAGGCCTTTTTCCAGTTCCTTTAATTTTTGTTTAACCTTTTTGATAACTTTAAGTGCATTTTCACCATATCGCATAATGACAATGCCGCCAACGATCTCGCCTTCTCCCTTCCATTCAAAGATGCCGCGTCGCAGTTCAGGCCCGATCTGAACATTTGCAATGTCTTTTAATAAGATAGGTGTTCCTTTTTTATCGAATGAAACGGCAATATTTTTTATATCTTCAACAGATTTTATATATCCGAGGCCGCGCACCATAAATTCGGTTTCACCCATTTCAAGGAGTTTGCCTCCTACATCAGAGTTGGACCGCTTTATCGCTTTTTTGATCTTCTGGATAGGAATATTATAGGAAACCAGTTTATTCGGATCCACTTCCACCTGGTATTGTTTTACAAACCCGCCGATGCTCGCTACTTCAGAGACCCCTGGAACAGCGGTTAATTCATATCTTAAAAACCAATCCTGAATGGAACGCAGCTCTTGCAGGTCGGTTTTGCCTGTTGTGTCCTTTAAAACATATTCATATACCCAGCCAACCCCTGTTGCATCGGGCCCCAGACTTGGCGTAACACCTTGGGGCAGTCTTCCTGAAACAAAATTGAGATACTCCATCACTCTGGATCTTGCCCAGTAAATATCCGTTCCGTCTTCAAAGATAAGGTATACAAAAGAATACCCGAAAAAGGAGTACCCTCTGACAACTTTTGCAAAGGGAACGCTGAGCATGGCGGTTGTCAGCGGATAGGTCACTTGATCCTCAACAACCTCAGGCGCCTGGCCCGGATATTCAGTATATACAATCACCTGAACATCAGACAGATCGGGAATTGCATCAAGGGGGGTATTCACCATGGCCAAAATTCCTGCGACAATGATAAACAGCGTAGCAAGTATAACCATAAACCGATTGTTAACAGACCATTCAATTATTTTTTCTATCATTGGAAATCACCTTTTTATTCCATATCTTCAAAAAAATTCTCTTCAGGTTCCATGTCATCAAAGAAGTTATCATCATTTTCTTTGTCTGCAGAGGCTGATTTTGACGCAATCATTTTTTGGATGGCTTCCTTCAGTTTGGACTCGGAATCAAGCAGGAACTGACCGGACACCACAACGGTATCGTCCTGTATAAGTCCGGTTAATATCTCTACTTTGCCGTTATCAAGATAAATGCCCGTCGTAACCTCTCTTGGCGTATACTTCCCCTTTCCTTTTGCAACAAAAACAATTTTTTTCAGACCGGAATGGATCACCGCTTCAGAAGATATGGAAATTCCCTCTCTGCCCGCCCCTGTTTTTATACGGATTCTTGCAAACATATCAGGCTTGAGCTCATTATTTTTATTTTCAAACTCTATCCGGATAATCACATCCCTGGTTTTTGTCTGAAGATATGGAAAGATATAAGAAATTTTTCCCTTATATATTTTTCCCGGGTTATAGGACAGGGTCATTTCAACCTTTTGGCCTGTGAATACAAGGTTTTGCTCATATTCAAAGATATGAGCTTCCACCCAGACATGGGAAAGGTCTGAAATCGTATAAAGGCTTGCTCCTAATTTCACAAAGGCCCCTTCGATAATATTTTTATGAGTGACTACGCCGGTGAAAGGAGATCTGACAATAAGTGATCTTTTAACTTCCCCATTTTTTTCAATGGAAGCGATTTCCCTGTCTGCAATATCAAAATAACCCAACCTTTTTTTGGCTGCAACAAGGAGCTCTTTGTTTAAAACAATTTTGTTTTTTTGATAATTTTTAAAAGCAGACAGATATTCTTCCTGGGATGCCAGAAGGGACGGAGAGTATACCTCGTAAAGGGGTTGTCCTTTTTTTATAAAAAAACCGGTATAATCTGCATAAAGTTTTTCAATCCAACCGGAATATTTCTGACTGACAATACCGGTTCTTGTTTCGTCAAATGTAATATGGCCATAGGTGTTAATTGTATGTTGAATAGGTGTTTTCAAGGCTTTTTGTGTTTTTAAACCCATGTTCTGCTCCACAACAGGGTCTATTTTTATATCAACACCTCCCACAAGCTCGTCTTCATAAACGGGCACCAGATCCATACCCATTTTACTTTTGCCGGGCTGTTCATAGATTTCAGTCGGGTCCATGGGGGCTTTCCAGTAAACAATTCTCCGGTCTTTGCTTTCAGAACCGCCTTCAACTTCATCTTCATAAACGGGCACCAGATCCATACCCATTTTACTTTTGCCGGGCTCGTCATATATTTCCATGGGATCCATTGGTGCTCGCCAGTAAATAATTTTTTGGTCTTTCAAACCTTGACGATCTGTTTTTGCTTGCTCAATAATATTGGCGCTTTCATTCTGATTCAGATTGACACCGGTACGTTTGACGATTGCAAAAGTTATTGAAGCGGTAATAATAGCTGTGATTAAAGCCGTTACCAAAATAAGTTTTTTATTATTATTTTTCTGTTTCATGTTTACATTCCTCTAAATTTTTGCCATCAAAAGCTGTTTCCAATTATCTCTTCAAGATTTGCCGTTGAAATCTCCAGATCGGTCTGTTTCTTTGCTATGGTCAGCTTTACCTTTAACCAGTATGTATACGAGTCTATGGCCTGGGAAAAAGGGATTGATCCTGCTTCATATTCTCGGGTGGTAACATCCAGTGCTGATTTGGATAACGGCAAGATTCTTTTTTTGTACAGATGAAGTTCCCGATTATTCTTATCCACTTCGAACCATGCATTTCTCACCATTATATCCGTATCATTTTCCTGTTTAACAAGGGTTTGTTGTAAGCTTAAAAGTTTTTGTTTTGTTTGATTCAGCCATGGATCATCAATTCCATACCAGGGTTTTAAAGGGCCTTTGTTTTTCATAGATGCCATGGTTTTTTCCCGGAAGGCAGGTTTTTCGGCTCCGGTACCAACCGTATTCACCGCTGCATCTTCATAGGTTGAAAAGCCGAGCGTAAAAGGTTCCCGTATCATGGATTCCGACATTTCGATCATGCGTTGAATTTTTCCGATCTCGTGCCGGATGACTTTTAACTCCTGCCTGTTCTGCCTGGCCAGGGAGTAAAGGTCTTCAGGGCTAAAGATTCTTTTATAAGGATTGTGTAAAACAACCGCCCCCATTTTTGTTTTCGCAGGCAGATTTAGAAGCTCAAGGAGTTTTACTTCAATATTTTTCTTTTTAGATGACAGGGTCACCAAATCTTCTTTCAGGATCTCGATCTTGATCTTGATTTTAATAATATCCTGATAACTGGTTTTACCGCTTTTATACAGTGCTGTTGCCACACCATTGAGGCGGTTAAACGCATCAATGGTTTCAGAAGTAATTTCTATGGATTGCCTTACAAAAACAATATTCCAGTACGCTTTTCGAATTTGGGTAATCACATTTTTCTGAGTGATGTTCATCTTTTCCACCAGCAAAGCAACTTTTTGCTGAATGACTTGGCCTTTTAGAGAAGTTAAACCCGGGAAGGGATATTCTTGTTTTATCGATTTCCTCATTTTAAGGGGTGTGGTTTTTGTGTTGATACCTTCTGTAAATGCTGAGTATTGTTTCAAATTTTCATCAAGATCCATTACCTGGTTAAAAGATTCCAACTCGGCTTTTACCTTTTTTCCGGCAGCGAGAACAGCCGGGTTTCTTAAACCGGCAATCACCTCAATTTCCGGTAATATGATATTTTTACGGACTGTTTTTTTTACGAACTCCGGATCGGAAGCGCCGTCTGCCATTCTGTTAAACAGCTCATTATCAATACCAGACAAAAAAAAGATCTCATGGTCTTTGCTTAACTTTTTTTCATAAAATAGTTTTATATTTTCGATGGAGGAAAGGACACCGCTTGTATTTTTATAAAGTTCGATAACCGATTCTTTGTTTTCCGATTCAAATTCGAGTGCGTCGGAAAAATATTCAGGTGGTGTGTAAGCTTCCAGGGCTCTGTTCATTCCGGAATAATCAGCATGCAAAGGAGATATGTATAGTAAGCAAAACATAAGCAGGGTTATCGTTTTTATTTTCATGAGTTGTTTTCTCCTGTTTTTTTAACGATTTTTCTATCCAGCACAATTCCTGCCAGCTGTTCCAGTTTAATAAGGGCTTTTCCGTAATCTACTTTTGCCCGGGTAAGAGACAACTGAAAATTATAAGCGGTCGCCTGGACTTCAAGGAAATCGGAAAAACCGCCTTCGCCTTCCCTGTACCAGGTTTCCGCTGTTTGAACTGATTTCAAAGACTGGGGAATAAGCTCTTTTTCATACAGAACGATCAATCTTTTTGAGTTTTGAAGTCTAAACCATAATCTGCTGATCTGTGCCCTCACTTTATTTTGTATAGCCGTTTTGTCCGCTTTGGCCTTTCGTTTGGATGCCATGGCTTTATAGGTCCGGCTTTTATTTTTATTGAACCATATGGGGAAATTCAAACCGAACTGAACACCAATGGCATCATCCCCGGCATTTTTGGGAGGGGCCGACACATCCGGATCGCCAATGGCGGCATAAAAAAGGCCAAGTTTAAATGACGGGAGTGATTCATATCTGGACAATTTAATCGCTTCTTCGAATTTCCGGATTTTTTTAGCGGCAATTAAAATATCTTCTTGGTGGGTCAAGGAAAGGTCATAAATTTCATCAAGGGTATAAGTGACATCCCTGAAGATGAGGTCCCTGGATTTGCCCAAAGCAGCACCGGGATCTCTGTTTAAAATTGTGTTTATCCGCGCTTTTTCGGTCTGTTCAAGCTCCTCCAAAAGCAGGATGTCATATTGAATCTGAGCCGTCTGTGCCCGGGCTTTTGAGATATCATAAAATAGTGCCTTATCCTGAGCATATGCATTTTCACTTATTTTGATCAATTCCCGGTTTAAATTAAAATTTGCCTTGGCAATATCAATGGCCTTTTGGATATAAATCAGTTCGTAATAAGACGCTGAGATTGAAGTCACAATATTTTTTATGGTTTTGTCCAGCTTCAGCCTGGAAATTTCCGTATCTGCTTCTAAAACTTTGCCTTTCTGGGTAAGTTTGCCCGGGAAAGGGATGGTCTGGGAGAAAGTAAGGTTCCAATCCTGGGGCCCAAGCCTTGTTTCAATGGGTGAGGGGAAATACGTCATCATTAACCGGGGGTCAGGATAGCTTTTACCGATACGATAATTTTCTATGAATACTTTCCACAATTCCTTTGATGCAATGATTGAAGGATTTTTTAAATAGGCATAATTTAACAGGTCGGATAAAAAAATGTCTGTTGAAAGCCGATTTTCAATATCTTCCATTTTTTTTACATCATCGGCAAATGACAGGCCCATGGGAAAAGATAGAAGAACGACCCAAAACAGAGTCGTTAAATAAATAGTTTGTTTCATAGTTATTGCCTTTGTTGAGTTTAACGGGAATCGTATTTACTATAATTCCCTGAACTGAAAATTAAGCAAAGCAAAAGATGTGCCAGAGGATATGATAGGTCAAGCCGTTGATATTATAAGCAAAATTAGAACGAATCTGGGTGGTGGAGAGCTTATTGTAGAATATTCTACAGTAGTGTTTAATATTATACAACATGGTTATCCACAAAGCTAAAGTGATAA
>Ga0075121_1001250_pt1 | contig 15994 bp, 11 predicted proteins | sample AntAceMetag02UKG_FD_69793 | JGI IMG/M metagenome (GOLD analysis project Ga0075121, IMG submission 69793) | Saline lake microbial communities from Ace Lake, Antarctica - Antarctic Ace Lake Metagenome 02UKG | ecosystem: Environmental > Aquatic > Non-marine Saline and Alkaline > Saline | place... | reverse complement strand
TTAATAATGTCAAGCATCGGCACTCCGCTGTCCTCAACCTCCAAAAAAGTATTGCTGTGCGGCTCGGGGGAACTGGGAAAAGAATTTGCGATTGAGCTTCAAAGACTCGGCGTGGAAGTCATTGCCGTCGACAAATATGAAAACGCCCCTGCCATGCACGTGGCACACCGCTCGTACGTTATATCCATGCTGGATGGCGAAGCTTTGCGAAAAGTAATAGAAAAAGAAAAGCCCGACCTGATAGTTCCCGAGGTCGAAGCCATCGCCACGACAACTCTGCTGGAACTGGAAAAAGAAGGATTTACAGTCATCCCCACCGCAAGGGCCACATACTTGACAATGAACCGGGAAGGCATCCGCCGCCTTGCCGCGGAAGAGCTGGGGCTGAAAACTTCCCCATACCGCTTCGCATCCACTAAAGCCGAATATCTTGCCGCTGCTGAAGAAATCAAGCTGCCCTTTGTGGTCAAGCCGATAATGAGCTCTTCCGGACACGGACAAAGCACAGCGCGCACAGAGGAAGACATTGACAAGGCGTGGGAATGCGCCCAGGAAGGCGGACGCGCAGGCGCCGGAACGGTCATCGTCGAAGGCTTTGTGGATTTTGACTACGAGATAACCTTGCTGACAGTCCGCCATTGCCAAGGCACAACCTTTCTTGACCCGATAGGGCATTGGCAGAAAGACGGCGATTATCAGGAATCCTGGCAGCCTCAGCCCATGACGGAAAATGCCTTGAAGAACGCCCGTGAAATTGCCAAAAAGGTAACTGATTCGCTTGGCGGATACGGCATCTTTGGCGTTGAGCTTTTTATAAAAGGCGACGAAGTCTACTTTAGTGAAGTCTCCCCGCGGCCGCATGACACAGGATTGGTCACGCTGGTGTCGCAGGATCTGTCTGAGTTTGCCTTGCATGCGCGCGCTGTTCTTGGCCTGCCGATTCCCGCAATTCGCCAATTCGGGCCGTCTGCCTCAAAAGCAGTGGTGGTGAAAGGCGAGTCGAATAAAGTAAAGTTTAACAATCTAGCGGAAGTTTTGTCAGAGCCCGACACGCATCTGCGTCTCTTTGGCAAACCCGGAGTTAGCGGGCATCGCCGCATGGGAGTCATCCTTGCCCGAGGCGACAGCATTCAAGACGCTTGCAAAAAAGCAGTAAGAGCGTACGATAAGCTTGAAATAGAACTTTAGAAAAAAGCGCTTGCCGAATGGAAAAGCTTGTCAGGTTGATTAAAGAATCAAAATACTGCGTGGCCTTGACGGGCGCCGGTGTCTCTACCTTGTCTGGCATCAGGGACTTTCGCGGAAAAGACGGCTTTTACAAGCAAAAGGGAATTGATGCGGACAAAATTTTTCAGCTCTCGCATTTTCTTCGCGACCCCTCGTACTATTACACGCACGCCAGAGATTTTATCTACAATGTGGACGAAAAAGAGCCAGGAATAGCGCACACAGAATTGGCCCGGCTTGAAAAAAAAGGGATAATAAAATCTGTCATAACGCAAAACATAGACTTGCTTCATCAAAAAGCCGGCTCAACAAATGTGATAGAAATACACGGCTCGCCATCAAGGCATTGCTGTCTTGATTGCGGCAAGGAATTTTCTTTTGACGAGATAAAGGCCATTCTTGACAAAAACAAAATTCCGTCATGCGGCAATTGCGGCGGAATCATCAAGCCTGCCATAATATTTTTCGGGGAAAATCTTGATGAATCAGCCTTGAGCAATGCCGTGGTTGAGGCGTCAAGAGCCGACCTTGTTTTGGTTTTGGGCTCCTCTCTTGTGGTTCAGCCAGCGGCCTCCATTCCACTTTACACGCTGGAGCACGGCGGAAAACTGGGCATAGTCAACAACTTGCCGACTCCGCTTGACCAATGCGCGGAAAGCATTTGCGGAGATCTGACGAAATTTTTTGTTTATACCGGAAAGAACATCTAGCAAATGCTTAAAAAACTTTTAAAATCCGCGCTCGCCATCCTGAGGGAATCCATCGAGATGTGCGTCGTCCTTTTCAGAGTGATGATTCCTATAATTATTGTTGTCAAAATACTTGAAGAGCTTGGAGCGATAAAATATCTGGCGCGCTTTCTGGAGCCGGTAATGGAGCTTGCCGGGCTTCCCGGAAGCATGGGAATAGTATGGGCCACAACCCTGACAACCAACCTGTACGGCGGGCTTATTGTTTTCTTTGCGCTGGCTCCTGACAATCCCTTGACTGTTGCTCAAGTGACTGTGCTTGCCTCTATGATGTTGGTGGCGCATTCAATGCTGGTTGAAGTAAAAATAGCCCATAAAGCCGGCTCGCGATTCATTGCCATGTTCATGATCCGTTTTGGCGGAGCGTTGATCTTTGGGATGATTCTTAACTTTGTCTACAAATTTTCAGGAACGCTTCAAAATAAAAATATTCTTGTCTGGACGCCTGAGACAAAGAATCCAACCTTGATGGAATGGGGTTTCGGGCAAGTCTTAAACTTGCTGACCATTTGGATTGTCATCGTTATTCTGCTGGCTGTCATGGATACTTTGAAAAAGTTTAAGCTCACAGATGTCATCGCCAGGCTTTTGCGTCCGATCCTGGCTCCTGTCGGCATAGGGCACGAGGCCGTGAACATTACCACAATCGGAATGATTTTGGGCTTGACCTGCGGCGCGGGATTGATAATAAAAGAGGCGCGGGCGGGCCACATCGGCAAACGTGATCTTTTCTTTTCGATGGCCCTGATGGGGCTTTGCCACAGCATTATAGAAGACACGCTTCTTATGGCCGCCATCGGAGCGCATTTTTCAGGCATATTTCTGGGCAGAATTCTATTCTCTCTGTTTTTTGTGTTTATTCTGGAGCGCGTTACAATGCTTTTGCCGGAGAGCTTTCTGGACAAGTATCTTTTCAATCCGCACGCTTCCGGAAAAAAGTAGTTAATTTTGCCCGTTCCGGTTATAGCGTTTATTTATTAAGATGGCGTGTTTGAGATATTCACAGACCTGAACGGCTTTTTTTAAATGATACATGACATTCTGCTTTTTGCAGTCAAACTTTTTGGCAATGTCGCTGTATGACATCCCCGGATGTTTCATTTTGGTTATTGCAAACTTAAAGGTTTCCGGATGCTTTTCCCTTAAATCCACAAGCTCAAAAACACATTTGCCAAGAGCAGAGAGCATTTCATTATGGACTTCTTTTTCTATTTTGTACGCAGGGTGCATTGACGAATATTTTTCTGAATATGAAAGATCGCTCCAGGATACTCCTGAAAGAAGCGACGGCGGCTCTTTTGTCCTGCATTTCGCACATGGCGAAGTTTCGTAAGACTCAAATTCCTTTCCCGCAAATTCACAGTTATGACATCCTTCCGACATTATTTAAAACCTTTCTGAATTTATAAACATTTTTTTATGATTGCATCGCAAAAATATTAACAATTTCGCTTGACGCCTTAAAGCGGCGATTAATTAGAATAAACAATTTTTGATCTTTTGATTAACGTAAACAATTTTCAAGAAAAGAGTTTAAATCGCTTTTTGAAAACCTCCACGCCTTTCCTATTTTGTAGCCCTTCATTTGGCCAATTCTTACTTTTCTGCGCACAACTTCAGGCTTTATTCTTAAAAATTGAGCCACTTCGTCAACTGTCATTAAGCTTTCCATTCATCTTCCTTTGTTTGTTCATTTGCCTTATGATAATGTTTACGATAAACATTAGCAAGTCCTTTTGTAAACAATTTTTGCATTTTTTTTGTTTGTTGTTTGCAAACAAACATTAAGTAGTATAAAATATGAAAAAGAGGGCCTGGCTACAAAAATAAATAAAAGGAGGCATATCGTGAAAATAACAGATGAAATAAGAAACGCAATAAAAGAGTACGCTGACAAATGCGGCAACGTTTACCAGCTAAGCAAAAAAATTGGCGTATCCCACAGCACGATACTCTTCTGGCTTGACGGCAGGACAAACAACATAAGCGGGGACATTTGGCATGAAAAACTGCTTCCTCTTTTAAGGCCGTATTTGAAATATGCGGAGAGTCACTCAAAAATAGCCAAAGGCGGCGAGGACAGGGTTCACTATGGATCGGAGGTTCGGTCAGCCACAAAATTGAATGAAGTTCCCGTGTTGAACTTTGCCCAGGCGGCCGGCTATGACCCTGCCTTTGAGCCCATTGACGATTATGCGTTAAATTGCTCCAGTGAAACTGCGCTTTTTGAATCTGAAGTATATCCAGGTTATTTCGCCCTATCTGTAGAAGGCGAAAGCATGAGTCCTGTTCTTCCTCCTGGAACAATTATTTACGTGGCGGGCGGAGAGTACGCTGAAAGCGGAGACATTGTTGTGGCAAAAATCAGAGAAACAATGCAAGTTATAATAAAGAAATATCATAGAAGCGACGGGCATATAAAATTAAATTCCATCAATCCCGATGGACAAAGCTTTGAGTGGAAAATAGAAGAAAGGCCTTTGGCGTGGATGTGGCCCGTTATAGAATATACAGTAAAAGCGCGCCAGCAACGCTGGGAAAAACGCAGGCACAAGAAGCGAATCCCGGACGCATAGCCCAACAGCCATGCGCCTCTACACAGGGGAGGGGCTTTGCTTCATTTATTAGAGTTTCTCTCCGGTCAGGGCCAGAAGTCCTATAACCGGCGCGCCGGAGCTTTCAACGGTGATGGATTCTATTTTGTCTTGCGGATATGGATTCGCCCATGAGTAGGCATATGCGCCTATAATGCTGCTGCCGTTGCTTGCGCTCCATGCGCATTGGCAATCTGTCACTTTTTGACCTGGCGCGCTCCACCAATCAGCAATTTGCTTTCCGCTAATCAGAGGAATGTCAACAGTTTTGCCGGAAGCATAATGAACTGTGTATTTGCCTGCCGCGACATTTTGCTTGCCCATCCATGCTCCTGTGTGCAGGAAAATCAATCGCTTCAATTTTTTGTTAATTGGAAGCGGAGAACTGACTGCGTTAAATTTTAGCTTGGGATTGCTGGAGACGACAATGCAAGATTTGCCGTTATTGTTTTCCGGATTTAAAATTTCAAACGGGATGCCAGCCATTAAATGCTCTCCAAATGGCAATTTACGCAAATCATTTTTAGGCCCTTGATCGCTCCATCCGCCCTTTCCATCGGCTGCTTTTTTATCGACAAACCCCATATTGGCAGCAGGGATCAGGGAAATATAAACAGAGTCCTTCTTCCTCAATGGTTTAATTAGGACTGGCTTGCCGCGGAATTTACTGGCATGCTTTATTGCCGAGTCATCCAAGGCAGTGGTCAAAAGATTGCGCGCCATTTGTCCCGCTGCAGCGTCTTTGTCAAATATAGGAGTGAGTTCGGCCTGGGATAACAGCATTGTGCCTTTGCCAAGTTTTGCATGCGCGGCGACCATTCCAAAATTATCAGAGCCCCACGTTGTGGAATCTCCTCCAGCGAGAATAACCGCCTCAGACAAAGGAGAAATAAAAGAGCGATAAACTGACCAGTCTTTTTGATTCCAACCCAAAAATTCTTTTTGTCGCATTCCGTTTACGACAGGGTGGAATTGGCGCACAGTTTCCGCAAACTGTCCGGGCCCAGCCAATACATATTCAAGCTCGCCTGCAAATGGAAGGCGTCCCATTTGAGCTTGTTCAAAAACCAGAATTTTCCCGCCATTCTCAATATATTTTCTAATCTTGTCAGATTCATCCCTCAATTTTTCGTCAATAGAATTTGCGCCAACAATCAACAAATCGCACTTGTCCAGATTGTCAAAATTGGAAATGGCCTTAAATGGAACTCCAAATGTCTTCAAAAGCCTGCTTGTGGAGGCGCGCCCCATGCCAGTGAAAACTTTTTCAACGGCATCATACAGAAATATTTTTTTGTCAGTTTTTATTGGCGCAAACACTTTATTGCGCTTTCTCAAAGTTAAATCAACTTTGCGTTCGCAAAGAGCGCTCCCTCCATCCTCCAATTTATATGTCAAAAAGAAAGCTCCATTCTTCAAAGGCAACTCTATTTTAAAAGGAACCGTCTTTTTTTCTCCAACTGCAATCTTGCCCACGGGAATTTTTATCTCCTTCAATATTTCGCCATCACGGACAATTCGAATATCCAGGCTTGCGTTTTGCAATTTTTCCTCTGAATTGTTAACGACATGGGCGTTCGTTTGGATAAATTCTCCGGCATAGCGATTGGGCGCCACATAATCCAACACAACAACAGCTGGAGCGCACGCCTGTTTTAACGAGTCATAGCCTTCATTGGGCTTGAACTTTGCCTCTGCAAGGGGGAAAAGCGGCGTTGGCTTTGAAAAATATCTGCCGCTCAAAATTTCAAAGCCGTCAAGGTCAGGCCAGAGCTTTCTTTGGACATCAAGAATTTTTTCCGTATACCACCCGCGCCATTCCGCTCTGTGATATTTATAGCCGCGAGTCCCGCAGTTTCTGACCCAATAATAACTCATCTTTTTATGGTCAGGATGTGTTTCTCCCATCTTAGTCAGAGCCCATATATATTTGTCCCAATCCGGCTCCGCGTCGTCTTCAGTTTCCCATATTTCTCCGTAAAACCAGTCATAATAGTGAGGGGCAAAATATACTGTTTCACCATTTATGATCGGCGGCAAATTTTTGGGATAATACTTTTTGCCCTCTTTTATGAAGTTTTCCGCAATAGGCTGACAATAAGCAACAGGCCAGTTGTTAATGCTGCCGGTATAATCGTGTGTGTCTATGTAATCAAGTTTGTCTATTTTGCTTAAGCTTTCCATGTTGCCCGCGCTCTTCCAGAAACGCCCGGAGGAAGGAGTAATGGGTCTGTTCTGCTTGTCAAGCTTTGTGTAAAGGCTGTAGAGATTGTTGAACATTTTGCCGCACTGCCCTTCGCCGCGCATTTCGTTGCCAAAACTGAATGTGCCTACAGAGGGATGGGAATATAAACCGCGAATTCTGCGCGCAACTCTTTTCGCAAATTCGGGGCGCAACGAACCGTCTTTTTTACAGGCATAATCGATTCCCTGAATTGATATTTTATCCGCCACTTTTGCGTTTTTAATTTTCTTGTTTGGGTAATTTATTTCATCGGTTATAAGAAATCCCAGCTCGTCAAAAATATCGTATGCCACGGGAGGCATTAGGGAGGTATGGAAACGAATATGATTGACATTTGCATTGCGCAAGGCCTCAAAATGCCTTCGCATGGCGTTGCCTTCATTTTGGGCAAAGATATAATTTATTCTTTTTGTGAAATTTATTTCGCCATTACAGAGACCGCGAAGAGCCACAGGCTTGCCGTTTAAATTAAAATTTCCATTTTTGACGTTGAAACGGCGCATGCCAAAACGTTTGACGCCTGTGGTTTCTCCAGAACTGTTTTTTAAACGCAGGCCATAAAGGAAAGGCGATTCGCAGCTCCATAGGCTAGGGTTGGAGATGGACACTTTTCCTGATATCCAGCGCTCTTTATCTTTTATGAATGGCGACTTAACGCTGGATTCAGCCACAGTCTTTCCGCTTTTCCACTCAAAAACTTCAGCTTTCCATTCATTGCTGCACGAAGCGTTTTTGGAGCCGTCAAGCAAGCAGTCAAAGCTTATGTCTTTGAGATTATCCTCAGGGGTTATCATTATTTCTTCGCACCATGTTGCGGGACGCAAGTCCAAGTAGACACGCCCAAGGATGCCGCCTCTGGAGGCCCATCCCCAACTTACAGGCTTGCCGCTATGATAAACGCGCACTGCCAGAACATTGGCCTTTCCGAATTGTATTGCGTCTGTCACGTCAATCTCAAAATCTTCACGCGTAGTGTGCATCCCCTCAAGCCTGTGGTTAACATGCGAGCCCACTTTTCTCCCATTTAAATACACATCAGCCTTGCGCACAACTTCATCAAAATGCAAAATTGCCCGCTCTCCGCCCGAATTTTCAGGAGCGTTAAAAATAGTGCGATACCAGCCTACGCCGCCAAATTCACGATGTGAACGTTTTATTTTATTTCCTTTTTTCATGAAAGGCTTATGCCAATCAGTGGGAACCATAGCTTTGTCCCATTTGGAGTCGTCGCATTCGAGGGAATAGAATTTGCCTTTGGTTCCAGCGTCATTCGCCGGATTTCCTTTTGTGCCTGGAAGCATATTGAGCTTCCACCATCCCGACAGGTGCTTGCGCTTAAGATGCGGCAAATAAATGTCCCAATCCTTAAAGTCTGGCTTAAAATTTTCAATTTCTTTTTGGGCTATCTGTTCCGGCAATTTTATTGATTCAACCGGCAGTTTTATCGCGAAATAAACGCGCCATTGTCCTTCTTTAAACTGTCCGGATATATCTGCTCGAATGCCTCCATTTTTCTGATAAAATCTTGTGTCATGAAAATTTAAAAGGCCATTTTTAGGAATCAATTCAATGGGCCCCAAATTGGTGGCTATTTTTAAAAGATTTAAATTATTGCCTCTAAGATTTCGGCCTTTTATGTGCTTTTTGTCAATAACTTTCCATTCTTCCTTGGTGGCTGTTTTATACCAGATGCCTTTTCCTGCAACAGCGCTCATAGGCAATGACAAAAGCAAACGGGGAGTGTCTTTTAATTTTGTTCCTTCAGGCAAGTTCAATGTGTAGTCAAAGTTCAGAGTTCCGTCAGGCTGAACGCTGATGCTCTGGGTGTAGGGCGCTGACATTTGAAGAGCCTTGCTTTTCATTGTTCCCGACAGAGCAATAATGACATTTTTCCCGTCTCTAGAGCATGTAGCACTTACTTTATCCTTGACCATAGTGGAATTCTGAAAAAAGCGACTGTCTGTTTTTTTGTCAGTTTTGACATCGAAAAATAGCATGCCGTCAATAAGCTTTTGTTTTTCCATGCTTACAGAAAACGCGCCGCCCCATTCACTTATTCGCAGTTTGAAAGAATCAAAATCCAGTTCAGTGGCCTGAGAAGCCAACACAAGAAACAACATTCCGAAAAAACACACTTGCTTTTTTATCATTTATTCTCCCTGTTTTATAGGTATTTATGGATATTTTATAAGTCTCTATGGTTCCACATCCAGCCATCTGGCTTGTCTGTGTAAACCAAAAAGCGCTTTGCGCTGTCAACGTGTCCATCATAAAAAACAAAATTGCTCCGGCCCCTGTGAGGCCAGGCCAATTTTGGCATGTCATCAAACCTGAACCAATAGTTGTTTTCAACGTCAGCTGCCTCTGAAACAGCAAAAATTTTTGAAGCATGCGGAGTGTTGAGCCTTGTCCTTTGATATCCCCACCAACTATTGCCGATAATATTCCACATGGAGCCGGCATTGCACGCGTAGTTTCCGAGAATGTTTTTATATTCATAAGTATAGCTTATGCTTGGGCAAGTGAATACGCCTCGCTGCTTTTCAGGAGCATTTGCATAGTCGTTTAACTTGTTCAACCATTTATAATTGTTAGACGTGTCGTACCATGGTGGAGACCATGAGTCGTAATCATTTGCGTAAAGAATCAAAGATGTCCCTATTTGCTTTAAATTTCCCACGCATGCAATGCTTTTAGCCGTATCCCTGGCGCGCCCCAACGCAGGCAGCAGCATGCTTGCCAAAATAGCAATTATAGCTATTACAACTAGCAATTCGATGAGCGTAAAGAGCTTGCTTCCCAGTCTTCTTTTGGTCTTATTCATGGCAGTTCTCCAACATATAGATTATAGTGTATTTCCAAACATATTTTCCACAGGCAAAAGCCCGGCTCCTCTTGCCATCATGCTTTCTCCGCATTGAGCGCTGCAAATTTCTGTCTTAAGCCGCCAGTTGCTTACACCATAATGGCCCATCATTCTCCTGACAATGTCAATGGATGCCTCGGGGCATCTCGCAGTCCATTCGGGAAGGAAAATAGCTTCAGGATTAAACAAGTAGGCAAAATTTAAAATAGCCCGTCCTATTACTTCAAAAATTTCGCTCATCATTTGCGCGCAAAACTGATCGCCATCTTCTATAGCCTTGACCACCATTTCCAATGTCACCTTGCCTGAGCCATTCCTCAAATATTTATTCACTTCAGTATTTCCGCCCTTGGCTATTATGTTCTCCATTCTATCGGTAATATCATAAAACTTCACAAGGCTCCCCAAGGTGCCCTTGCGCCCGTCAAGTCCAATTTCGCCATCTGGCTGAAGCTGCATCGACCCGGCTTCTCCTGAATGAAACTGGTGTCCGCGATACAGGCGCCCATTCAAAAACATACCCAGGCCCATGCCGGGAAGAAGAGTCAAAAATGAATCCATATTCTGCGCGCCACCCCAATAATGTTCGCTATACGCCGACAAATGAGATGTGTTAATCAAAAAGCTTTCCTTCCCAAGTTTCTCTGTAAAGTATTTAAGAAGATTAAATTCTGGCTCATTTTTAAATTGACTCGATGAAAACACAGCTCCTATTTCAGGATCCACAATGCCTGGCAATCCGATTCCCACGCCCACAAGTTTTTCAATAGGAATTCCATTGTCATTAATAAGATTTTTGACTTGCTGAATGATCATTTCACATTTTTCCATCCAGTTGCCTGACATATTCTTTATGGAAAGTTTGCCTGCCACTTCGCCTCGCGCGTTGAGCAAAGCTATTTCCGAGCATTGATGCTGCAAATTGATGCCGACAGAATAAAATAAATTTTTCTTCAATTGCAGCGGAACCGGACGACGACCCAGGGCATTGGACGCAGAGCTTCGCTTTTCTGTAACAAGCCCCCATTCAATAAGCTGATTGACGCTTCTGCTTATTGCCGCCTTGTTCAGATTAAAGGCTTTTGCCAGCTCATTGCGACAGATTCCGCCATTCCGCATCTTGTCAAGCATAGGCAGTAATTTGTTGTTTCTCCGCTTGCATTTAGCGCTTAATGTCAACTCAAAAAAATCCATGCGTTCCACTGTTTTATTTGATATGCTTTATTATAAGGATACAGCAAGCCGCTTGGAAAGTCAATATATTTGTTGATATTTTTAACTTAAAGGCTCTTTTTTATGAGGCAAATTAAACACTTAGTTGATATTTACAACTTTTAATTTACAAATAAATCCTCTTTTTTTTACAAAGCACCGCTATATAATTCTGGCAAAACAAGAAACAATCGCAAGAATCCCAAGCATAGTTTAGATCTAGCTTGATTTCCGAAAAAGCCAAAAATAATTGTTTATCTCTTGACAAAACATCGGCACCAAACTATTATATCAGTTGTATATCAGTTTAATCAAAAAGAGCATATATGAACAAATTGGCAAAACAAGAGATGAAGCGTGAATCTAAATATGCGCCCATGGTTCATGACATAGTTCATTCTATTGAAAATCTGGAACTTAAGCCTCATGACAAACTGCTTTCGCAGCGTCAATTGGCAGATAAATACAATATTTCATACATGACAGTCCACAAAGGGATCAGGGAACTTGTTGACAAAGGTTATTTGGAAACAATCCCTCAAAAAGGTATTTTTGTAACGACAAAAAGCTCTAATTTGGCAAAAAAAGCCATCAAGAATATAGGTCTGTTTATGTCGAGTGTGACTCATTCGTTTGCCATGAGGATTCTTTGTGGAATTGAAGAGGAAATCAGCAAAACTAAGCACGGCTTTTTTCTTATTAACGGCATTTTAAATGATGACGACTCCACAATAGACAAAGTAAAAAGGCTTGTAAAGAATGCTCCTCTTGACGCTTTGATCTGGTGGGGTTGTCCACGCGCAGAAGAACTGCAAATATTGAAAAAAATAAATCCGGACTTGAAGCTTGCCTTAATCAACGGAGGCCCTGAATTTTCCTCTATCAGCACAGTTAAGCCTGACAATGAAACTGGAGCACGCCTTGCCACGGAACACCTTATTCGGCAAGGCTGCAAAAAAATTGTTTTCTTATCAGCTGAACAAAATTCAATGGCAACATCCCACACAATGCGGATAAAAGGCTATAAACAAGCTATGATCGCCAATAAACTTGCCCCTGTTGTTCGAGCGACGGGCATAGATGAATTGTTAAATGACAGCATCCTGTTTGATGGATTAGTGTGCTTTAATGATCTGATAGCAATGGGCGCAATTTCAAGATTGCTCAAAAAGGGCTTAAATGTGCCCAAAGATGTTGCGGTCACAGGCTTTAGCAACTTGGCTGAAGGCCAGTATTCAGAATTGCCAATAACAACCGTATCTCATAGCGTGCAGGACTTGTGTCAAGTTGCGGTTCGCCTGATTCTTGACCAACTTTTTAAGAATGCAGTCCCCGAGGAAGTAATAATGCCTGTTGAGCTTTTGATCAGAGACTCGTCGCGCCGACTGATCGGCAAAACATTAACAGATAAAACAAACGAGGCGAAAGATGATTAGGAAAAAACAAAGTTTTGCCATTTTTACATTAATCGAGCTGCTAGTCACAATAGCTATAATTTCGATTTTGGCTTCTATGCTGTTGCCCGCTCTTAGAAGCGCCCGGGAATTGAGCCATAAAGCGGCCTGCAAAAACAACCTCAAACAGCTGGGACTAGCTGTTGGGATGTATGCAAATGACTGGGATGACTATCTTCCCGTAGCCAGCAATGGAACTGCAGGTTATTGGAAATATGAGATAGCTTCTTATGTTGGAATTGAGTCAATAGAGGACTGGTCCGCCGGCGGCGCTTATACTTTTCCCAATCATCCTCTTACAACTGGAGTTTTTAAATGCCCATCATTCAGCAACAAAGAAACTCCTGGCGGAGCAATATTGCAAAAACAAAAAGCCGGAGGATATGGCTGGAATTTCATGTGGCTAGGCTCAACCACAAATTATGTTGGCGTTGTAAATTCATCTCCTCGCCAGCGTTTTTTAAATGCGCCAAGGCCAAGTGAGACGATTATTATAGGAGATGTCCAAGATGGAGCTGGCAGCGATTATACCTATACAATGCTTTTCCCCCCGCACCCTCCATGGTGGGATTCTTTTCCAAGAACTCGACATAGCGGGGGTGTTAATGAGCTATTTTTAGACGGTCACACACAATGGTTTTCATATAATAACTTTTTAAAGGGCAAAAATGGCGATCCGGATTACTATTTCAGACTAAAGAAAAATTAACACTCAACAAAATCATAAAATTATAAAGGGAGGAATTATACTATGCCTATCCGACTGTTAAAACATCTCTTATTGCTATTGGGAGTAATTGCGTTAGCATCGTGCACGTCAAACAACCTAACGAAACAAAAGCTTCCAGAACCTGAAAAGCAATCTTTTTTGCTGGTTTCAGGAGATGCTTCATTTATAAAACTCGACAGACCTATAATCTGCTCATTGCCAACAGATGACGCTCGCTTTGGAGCCAAGGCCATTTGCATTAAATTTGGAAAAGCTAAAAGCGTTTTTAAAAATCACTGCAAAATTATGAACCGCAAACTTCCATCTGACACAGGATCATTATGGATGCAAAAAGGAGTTGAAGCTTTATCATTATGGGCAAAGTCTGACAAAGATGTCAAATTGAGTCTGTCACTTCTTCTATTTTTTAAGCCATCCGCCCAAAAAGTGACTTCTTCAAAAATATTCAACCGTTGCAAGACCTCTTTCTCTATCCCCTTCACAATAAAGAAAGGAGAGTGGCAAAGAATTATCCTTCCTTTTGACTCTTTCAGCCCAAGACTAAATCTACGTCTTCTAGCTCACTCTCGTGCTCGTCTGGATATTAAACGCTCGATGCCACAGGGAAATAAACTGCCCCAGGCAACTGTATGGCTGGATCACTTGGAGGCTGTGCCGCTTTCTGATGAAAATTCAGGAGTTTTCTTCTTTACTAAAAATGACCATAATGTTTTTTTGAATAACGAACCCGTAATTTTATGCTGGGAAAAGGCAAAGCAAAAAATAGGCAAAAATGTTCATGCCGAATTGACAATCACTCCTTATGCAAAACATGACCAAATTATATTGTCCAAAGCAATCAGCTTAAACAAATCTCAAGGCCAAATTAAGATTGATAACAAAGATGTAAGCAAATTTGGACCATACGAAGCATTTTTTGATGTAATTGAAAAAGATGGCAAGCGCGCGCGCAGACATATTGTATTTGGGCGCGCTCCAAAACTCACAAAAAACTCCAGCGCCTATCCCTGCCTTGAAATAGGAACCAATGTCGAGCCTCGTTTATTTTTTGGGCGCGGCGCAGTAAGAGTCCCTTATACATGGCGAAATTATGAGCAAAAAACAGATGTCCTAAATGATAGAATAGGATTTATTGATTACGCTCTCGACCACTACCGTAAATTAAATGTTCCAGTTATGCTGTCATTCAGTTTCGGACGTTTTCCAACGTGGAGTTATAAACCAAACAGCACGCTGCCACGCATGGACTGCTTTTTGACTCATCTCGAGAAATTGATAAAGCGCTATCGCGGCAAAATTGAAGCCATAGAAATAGGAAATGAAGTAAACATGGCACATTACTTTGCGGGCACTTATAAAGACTACTTCGAATACTTGAAAGCATCTTATAAACTGATTAAGAAAATTGCTCCTGAAATAAAAGTTGCCGGACCAGCTTTAACCGGAGGATTTCACTCCTATTTTGAAAAATTGTTCAAACTTGGCGCGCTGCAATATTTGGATGTGATAACTTATCACAATTATACAACCAACACAGGGCCTTGCGCCGTTGATCTGCCTGGCAGAATCGGCGAAGTGCGCAAGCTTATTAAAAAATATGGAGGCTCTCAGCCTATGTGGGACTCAGAATTCGGTTTTGCAGTGCCTCCGCGTCACCAGGGATTGCCAATAACAGCTGAACGCATAGCTTTTCTCGCCAAGACTGAACCAAAATCAGACAGCAGAAGCAAGCATGGGCTCAAGGAATATTGCAGAGGCTTCGCATGCGATGTATTGGGCGAACATTGGCATAAAAAATGTTTGACGGAAAAAGAAGCGGCAAACGCTCTTGCTCGTCAATTTGCCATCGGCATGGCCTCAGGGTTGGAAAAAGCCTTCTATTTTGACAATGGGCACTATTCGCTTCGCACGCTCAATTCGGAATTGCGCCCCATAGGCTATTCATGGATTAATTTTTCCAAACAGATGGGACAAGCCCAAGATGGCAAACGCATAAATGTCGGGAATGACAAAGTTTACATTTACCAGTTTAAAAAAGGCAATGCCTTTATTTATATTGCATGGAGCATGATTCCCGAGCAACTCGTAGCGCAATGCTCCAGCAAAGAAATTAGAAAAATAGATCTTTACGGCAATGAACAAAGACTAAGCTTTTCTGGCGCATGCATATTGCTTCCGACTTCTCGCGATGTGACATATTTAAAAAGTCCATTGCCAATAAATTTCCAGCCATATCCCTTGCAAATGCAGGGGACCAGAGTTTTTTTTGATAAAAAATCCATTATTAAATTAGCAGCAAGCAATCCATTCAATCAAACCGCGGCTGCATTGATTCAGGTAAAATTAAACAATAAAGAACTGCTAAAAAAAGAGTGCGCTTTGCAAGCGGGAAAATCTTTGAATTATCAAATTGACATATGCCCTCAGGGGCTGCCTTTTAATCAAGAATCAAAAATAACAGCGGAACTGAAAATAAACGGCAAAATGTTCAGCAAAACTATGCATGTTGTCAGATTTAAATCGTTGCCTTTGCCGCTTATTAAGGCAGAAAATCAATTTCCGAAGCTTTCTGATTGTGAATGCATGCAAATAAATGACTTCTCGCAGTTGACTGGCGGCAAAAAAAGTGATTTTGAATCCACAGCTGTTGACAAAAAATGGGAAGGAATTAAGGATTTATCAGCCAAAGTCAAGCTGGCGGCTGACACTAAAAACATATTTGTGAACATTGACGTGACAGACGACCAGTTGGTGGCAAAGAAAAGCAATCAAGTTTATCGCAACGACTCAGTCGAAATATATAGGGTCTGTCCGTAAAACTGAGTTTTTGGCTTGGGATTTTTTCAAAGCTCAGGGATGTCGGAATTTTGACGCGAAAATATTGCTGCCAACAACAAAAAACCTTGTTTTTGGTCAA
>Ga0075121_1001249_pt1 | contig 15994 bp, 15 predicted proteins | sample AntAceMetag02UKG_FD_69793 | JGI IMG/M metagenome (GOLD analysis project Ga0075121, IMG submission 69793) | Saline lake microbial communities from Ace Lake, Antarctica - Antarctic Ace Lake Metagenome 02UKG | ecosystem: Environmental > Aquatic > Non-marine Saline and Alkaline > Saline | place... | reverse complement strand
ATTGCCAAATACCGCGCTGCCAGAAGGATCTGGTTTCGCATCATGAAGGAGCGCTTTGGGGCAAAAAACCCACGTTCTTTGACGTTGAGGTTTCATGTCCAGACCGCAGGAGTCGCCCTAACTGCTCAACAACCTCTAAATAACATATCGAGGGCGGCCTACCATGCTCTATCAGCGGTGCTTGGAGGAGCCCAGTCGGTTCATATTGATGGATATGATGAGGCACTATGCACACCGACCGAGCTTTCTTCCCTTACAGCCCTCAGAACCAACCAGATCCTGCAATTGGAAACAAGGGTTACCCACACCATCGACCCATTAGGGGGCTCTTATTTTGTGGAGACCTTGACCAACAAAGTGGAAGAAGAAACCCTTGGGATTTTTGCAGAAATAGAGGGAATGGGAGGGATTGTAAAGGCAGTGGAAAGCGGGTGGATACATAAAGAGATCTCCAATTCGGCATATGCATACCAACTGGCAATTGAGTCGGATAAGATGCCGATTGTGGGAGTGAATTGTTATCAGATGGAGGAAGAAGAATTGCCTGTAGAGCTTTTTGAAGTGCCCGAAACCCTTCAGATCCAGGAACAGAAAATCAAGAAAATCAAGGAGGAACGGAATGGGGCCCATGTGCGGGAAGCGCTGGATGCCGTTGCCCGCTGCTGTGATAAAAACGGAAATCTCATGGAGGTCATTGTGCAATCTGTCAAGGCCCGGGTTACACAGGGGGAGATCTCACATGTCCTAAAGGGTTCTTACGGCACCTGGGATCCCCCGATTTTTTAGGTCTATTGATGATGGAAGAGAGAAGATCTTTATGAAAAAGAAAATTAGGATGGTATTAGCACGTCTCGGCATGGATGCGCACTGGAGAGGGAGTATTGTTGTGGCCCGCGCCCTTCGTGATGCGGGGATGGAAATTATTTACTTAGGCAATCAAATGCCTGAAACCATTGTTGAAACAGCAATACAGGAGGATGCAGATGTTGTTGGTTTGAGCACCCTTTCCGGTAATCATATGGCATTGGCACCAGAGGTGGTTCGAGTTCTCAGAGAAAAGGGAATGGATGGCACTACAGTGATTCTTGGGGGTACCATACCTCCGAACGATGTTCCAAAACTTAAGAAGGCAGGCATCGCAGAGGTCTTTGGACCGGGGACACCTCTAAAAAAGATCATCGACTTTGTATCCGGGCTCAATTGAGTCAAGATTGCCAGGCAAGCATCGATTGCCAGGCGTGAAGATTATTAATTCCCGGACACAGGAAATATGAAAACTCCCCAAAGCAGCCCTCTACCGAGGATAAAAAAACTTCAAGAGGCAATGTTGGATGCCGGTGTAGATGCTGTTTTGCTCACCTATTCCAGGTCTACCCTCTACTATGGGGGAACCACTCAACCATCAGTCTTTATCATTACACCGGAAGACTACCACTTGTTCGTCATCAGGGGACTTGACAGTGTCCTGGAGGAAACGTGGCTCGAAACGGATAAAATCAGTTCGGGTAGTGGCTACGGAAATGCGAAGGAGTGGCTGAAAAACTGGACGATCGAACAGGGCCGCCTGGGGATGGAGTTGGATATCGTTCCTGCGACGCAATACTTTATGCTTTCAGCGCTACTCTCCGAATTTGAAATTCTTGATATATCCGGGCTGATCCTTGAGCAACGACAGACCAAAGACTCTCAGGAAATCGAATACACAAAGGAGGCCTGCCGTATTGTCCATCATGGGCACCAGAGGATTCTTGAAATTCTGAGGGAAGGGATGACCGAACTGGAATTGTCCTCTGCAGTCGAGGATGCCCATCGCAAAGCGGGACACGAAGGCCTGTACTTCATGAGGCAGTTCGATTTCTTTATGGGACGCGGACCTCTTGCCTCCGGTGTCAATCTGTCGAAAATTGCAGGTAAGATCCAGTCAATCACCGGAGTCGGTTTAAGTCCTTCCATCCCCATGGGCGCCTCAACAAAAACCATCAATAAGGGCGATATGATCGTTGTGGATATTCCCACTCACTATTGCGGTTATCACGCTGATCAGAGCCGAACATATGTTCTGGGAAAGCCACCTGATATTTGCAGGACTATGTATTTCGGAATGAAAGAGTTAGCAGATCGAATTATTGAGATGTTGAGGCCTGGAATCAGGTGCTGCGATTTATACGCGGAAGCATTCACAATTGCCAAAGAAGAGCTTCACATGGGGCCTTATTTCATGCGCCTGGGAACTGATTCAAAAAGAGTTCCTTTTATTGGCCATGGTGTGGGTCTTGAACTTAACGAGCCACCTTTGCTTGGTAACAATAATCACGAGGTCCTTGAAGAGGGGATGATCATAGCCCTCGAACTTGAAATGAGTGCGTCCATTGGCGAGGTGGTGAAGCTGGAAGACACCATCTTAATTACCCCTGAGGGTGTTGAAGTTTTGACCATAACTCCAAGGGAACTTCACCAGATATGACAAACGTCTAATTGCCTTTAATTATCAAAGAACTATTTTTCGAAAACTCAAGTAAGAGGAGGGGAGGATCGGAATCATGGCAGGGAAGAATATTTTGGCAGGGAAAAGAATACTCGTTGTGGATGACGAACAGGACATTTTAGACACCCTGATAGAAATGCTTGATGAATGTGAAATAGAAACCGCTTACACGTTTGATTCAGCCGAAGAACTCTTGAAGACCAAGGTGTATGATGCGGTGATCCTGGACATTATGGGGGTCAGGGGATTCGACTTGTTGGAGCTTGCCACGCGCAAAAAGATGCCGGCATTGATGCTGACGGCCCATGGACTAAGTCCCGATAACCTTGTAGGTTCCATAAAGCTTGGCGCCAAGTCTTATATCCCCAAGGACAAGATTAATGCATTGGATCTCTATCTTAAGGAGATATTCCTGGCTCAGGAAAAAGGGATAGAAATGTCGGGAAACTGGTTTGCCCATCTGGGTTCCTTCTTTGACGAGCACTTCGGATATGGGTGGAAAAACAAGGATAAAAAGTTCTGGTCAGAATTCGACAAAACATATCAGGTTTCCAAGGATGAGCTTGAAAGGCTTCTATAGGTTGAGGGATCAAACCTCCCCTGTCAGCCGTCAAGGGAGATGGGCGTTCATTTTTCCTTGATTTCACCTCTGACCGTAAGGGTTAATCTCGGCTTCTTGGGGTTGTCCGTCCTGATGGTCAGGTGTACGGTATAATCACCTGCCTTTTCGGAGATGTCCTCAACTTCCAAACCGTAAACAAATCCTGGCCTGACTTCTTCAAGACGCCATGTGACCCGATCCGGCAGATCATTGTCCACGCCGATGACCTTCAGTGGGGTCTCGTGCTCATTGATGATCTCCACATGGCCGCGGGCTGCCTCCCCTTTGGTGCCCCACAAAGAAATGAACCCCCCCGGATCAAAGGAGACATGGGGTTTCACTTGCCCCCTCAGATGGAGTTCCACGCTCATCCCGGGTCGGTCATCGGACCAGACAACGGCCTTCTTCTCAAACTCCCCTCTTACCCTGCTGGTATCTATCGTCAATGTGATTTCGCCCCTCCCTCCGGGAGGGATGACCCTGTCATAACGGGCCACTAAACACCCTCACGAATGGGTCACTCTTCTTATATGAAGATCGGCCGTCCCTCGATTGTAAAACGTGAAGGTATGGGCAAGCTCTTCTCCTTCGAATATGGTTGGGAAAGTATGCTCGGTTTGTTCAATATGGATCGCGGGCCCCTCTTCCCTTGCTGAATAGGATGCGGTATAGCTCAAAAAAGATAGAACAAATGAGGTGATGGTCACAGCGATTATTTGATTGCCTCTCTTCATGGAACAACTCCTCCTCGCAGATGACGCCTTTGTTGAAAAGGGTTATGGTAAAATAACCGGCTCCAAATAAGAAGTCTCGAAGAGGGATCTCCCAACGACGACTCCAAGGAAGCCAACTGAATAGCACCTTATGAATACCTTTGCCCGTTGTCAAGGAGCTATTAATCCGCGTCTTACACCAACATTCCAAGGGCTTGAAGCAAACTGCCCCGGTCGATTCTAATTCATGCGCAAGAAATGGCCGGAAGGACGTATGCAAATGGATAAGAGAAACAAAACGGGGGCTTTTTCCTTTTTTTGTTGACAATAAAATACGCTTAAGGATATGAATAACGATAATCGAATGAAGGATAATAATCGAATGAAGGATAATAACACGTGGCGCATATTTACCAAATTCTTCTCAATCGATTTGGATATCTCTAGCCTGTTCGGCATTTCCAAAGATGATTTCCCCCTTTTTTGGCGGGCCTTCAACGGCGTTTGCCTGAATTTGTTCACATTGCCCAAAACGACCATCGCTGCCATCACAGGTCACGCAACAGCAGGCGGATGCGTCTTGGCGTTCTGTTGCGACTACCACAATAACACCGAAAGGAAAAACTGATGGGTCTCAACGAGATCAAGTTTGGGGTTCCTGTATTGCTCGGCTCGCTCCCTCAGCAAACATTAGTGGGTACCAAATCCAATCGCGTTTCATCGAAATTTTTTCATTATGGGCATTGAACTCATCACCTGGGGCATCAAGAAACAGTGAGGTTTGGACCCTGCTGAACGTCGAAAGCTCTCTTGAAGAGTCAATTCTCAATGGAACAAGGAGGTTTTAACAAATGAGTGGTCTGGCGTTGACCTTCCCCCATATCCTCTTGGATAACGCGAAAAAATTCCCTCCCACCAAAGCCGCCATACGTGAAAAAGACTTAGGTATATGGCAGTCCTACTCTTGGCAGGACTATCTTGAACAGGTCAAGGATTTTGCCCTGGGATTGGCCTCTTTGGGCTTCAAGAGCGAAGATAAAATGGCTATCATCGGGGACAACAGGCCCCAGCTATACTGGGGGATGGCGGCATGCCAGTGCCTGGGGGGGGTGCCCGTTCCCCTCTATCAGGATGCCATTCACAAAGAGCTTGAATTTATTGTAGATCATTCAGAGTGCCGGTTTGCGCTGGCCGAGGACCAGGAGCAGACCGACAAGCTCATGCATCTGAAAAACGAGATGCCGAGTCTCGAATATATTATCTATGATGATCCCAGGGGGCTGACAAAATACAAGCATGACTGGCTCATCGCGTTCACGGATGTCCAGGAGATGGGTCGAAGATTCGGCAAAGAGAATCCCGACTATTTCACGAATGCGGTCGAACAGGTGAAACCCGACGACCTCTCGCTCATTTGTTACACGTCGGGCACCACGGGCAACCCCAAAGGGGTCATGCTGACTCACCGAAAAATTGCAGCCTGTTGCCGAGGATTTAATGCCTGGGACAACCTGGATGAGACGGGAAACGTCATGGCCTATTTGCCCATGGCCTGGATCGGAGATCATGTCTTCTCCTATGGTCAAGCCCTGTGCTCCGGATTTACGGTCAATTGCCCGGAAAGCACCACCACAATCGTCCATGACCAGAGGGAGATCGGACCTACCCATGTTTTTGCGCCTCCCCGCATCTGGGAGAATATCCTGACCCAGATCATGATCAAGATAGAGGATACGGCCTGGATAAAACGAAAGGCATTCCACTACTTCATGAAGGTGGCTGGCCGAGTTGAGAAAAAGAGGATTGCCAATGAGCGAATCCCGACCGGGGACAGTATCCTTTATCAATTGGGCCGGATCTTGATTTACGGTCCACTGGTAGACAATTTGGGCATGAGCAACATCAAGGTGGCCTATACGGCAGGGGAGGCCATCGGTCCGGAGATATTTGAGTTTTACAGGTCCCTGGGAATCAATTTAAAGCAACTCTACGGCATGACAGAGAGCTGTGCCTATGTGTCCATGCAGAAAGATGGGGATATAGACTCTGAATCCGTGGGCCCCCCGGCTCCGGGGGTCGAGATAAAGATATCGGACACTGGAGAGGTAATGTATAAGAGTCCGGGCCTTTTTCTGGGCTATTTCAAAAGCCCGGAAGCCACAGCCGAGGCCCTTGAAGACGGGTGGCTCCTTTCCGGCGATGCCGGCTACATGACGGAAAGGGGCCATCTCAAGATCATCGATCGGGCCAAGGATGTGAGCAGATTGAACGATGGGACGCTGTTCGCGCCTAAATATATCGAGAACAAGCTCAAATTCAGTCCGTATATCAAGGAGGCCGTGGCCCATGGAATGGAAAAGGATTTTGTGGCCGTTTTCATTGATATCGACTATGGATCGGTAGCAAACTGGGCGGAAAGGAGACATCTTGCGTTTACAAGCTACGGGGATCTTTCCCAGAAGCCCCAGGTCTATGACCTGATCCATGACGCCATCTGCAAGGTCAACAAGAGCCTGAGCAAGGACGCGAAGCTCAGGAATTCCCAGATAAAGAGATTCCTCCTGTTTACCAAAGAGCTGAACCCGGATGACGGGGAAATCACTCGCACCCGGAAAATAAGGAGGGAATTTGTCGCGAATAAGTATGGGGAACTCATCGATGCCCTGTATTCACCCGGACAGGACAGTGTGGTCATGGAAATAAAGGCCACCTATGAAGATGGCCGCACCACCGACGTGAGGGCCGATCTCAAAATCCGTGATGCCCAGCCCTATTGACAGGGGAGATACGCCATGAATGAAGGAAAAGAACCCATACTCCGCGCAGAAAACATCAGCATAACCTTCGGGGCCCTGAAGGCCTTGGACAATGTCAGTCTGGAGATTAATCCCGGCGAGATTCTGGCGATCATCGGACCCAACGGCGCGGGAAAGACCACCATGCTGAACATTCTCAACGGATTTTATAAACCCGATGAGGGCCGCATCATCTTCGAAGGGAAGGAGAGGCCCAAGCATATGAAACCGAATGTTATTGCGGCACAGGGGATTGCCAGGACCTTTCAGAATCTGGCCCTGTTTACGGGGATGTCAGCCCTTGGGAACATCATGGTGGGGCGGACCATGAAGATGCGTTCCAACATCTTTTCCCAGGCCATTTACTGGGGATTTAGCCGGAAAGAGGAGATCGAAAACAGAAAGGCGGTAGAGGGAATCATTGATTTCCTCCAGATTGAAAATATCCGCCGGACACCGGCGAGCATGCTCCCTTACGGTCTCAGGAAAAGAGTGGAATTGGCAAGGGCCTTGGCCGCAGAGCCCAAACTTCTTCTCTTAGACGAACCGATGGCAGGCATGAACCTGGAAGAGAAGGAAGATATCGCCCGGTTCATCCTGGATGCCAACGAAGAATTGGGTTACACCATCGCCCTGATTGAGCATGATATGGGGGTGGTCATGGATATCTGTGACCGGATTGTGGTGCTCGACTTCGGTAAAAAGATCGCCGAAGGGACACCGGATGAGATTAAGGCAAACCCCACGGTTATTAAGGCCTATCTCGGGACGGCAGGAGAATAAGAGAAGTGAGTCCCGCCGGGGCGGGATGACCAAAATGACCTGAAGTTGAGTGGAAATTCCATAATGAATTGTTTCTCTATGAAACGTCAGGTACTTATCAACGGAACATGAAGGAGATAACAGATGGCTTTTTTCTTTGAGGTGCTGATTACCGGGCTTATGGTGGGGATCATGTATTCCCTGGTCGCCCTCGGATTTGCTCTGATCTTCAAGGCATCGCAGGTCTTCAATATGGCCCAGGGCGCCATGAGCCTTTTTGCAGCTCTTGCCCTTTACGGTTTTTTTGAGCAGTATCTGCATCTTCCGTTATGGCTTGCTCTCCTCTGCACCGTGGCGGTCATGACCATCTGGGCGTACGCCATTGTGTTTCTTATCCTGAAACGGCTGGTGAACCGTCCCCCTCTCATGCTCTTCATGGCCACCTTCGGCATCGCATACCTTATGGAGGGGATTGGGCAGAGCATCTATGGAACTCAGGCCAAAGGTTTGAACCTCGGCATACCGGATGAACTATATGAAGTGGCCGGCGTATTTATCAGCTCTTTTGATCTCTTTTTTGCAGTAGTGGCAGCCTTGCTGGTAGGTGGTCTGGTCTGGTTTTTTCAGAAGACGAGGAACGGAAGGGCTCTCAGGGCTGTGTCCGACGACCATGAGGCGGCCCTGTCCGTGGGGATCCCCCTTCTCAAAGCCTGGACACTGACCTGGATCATTGCAGGTGTGGTTGCTACAGTAGCGGGCGTGGCCTGGGGAACACGTTTAGGGGTCCAGTTCAGCCTCACCTTTATCGCGCTCAAGTCCCTTCCCGTTCTCATTATCGGTGGGATTGACAGCATCCCCGGCGTGATCCTCGCGGGACTCATCGTGGGCGCCTGCGAAACCGTAGGGGAGGTCTTCATCGGCCCTTATGTGGGAGGGGGCATTCAGACCTTTTTGCCCTATCTCCTGGCCCTGCTTGTCCTCTATTTTAGGCCATACGGGCTTTTCGGCAAAGAGATCATAGAAAGGGTATAAGCCATGTTCTATAGAGAATGCGGTAATTTCAAAGACAGTTATGACAAGGATATGGCTATCTTCCCCATCCCTTTGGACAGGTGGGGATTTATCGTGATGCTTTTTGTGGCCTTTGTCATTGTTCCGTTATTTACTAGCGAATACCTGATGATGAACATCATTGTTCCCTTTTACTGTTTCGCGCTTTCCGCCTTCGGGCTTAATGTCCTGGCCGGATATGCCGGCCAGATCTCCATTGGGCACGCCGCCTTTATGGCCGTTGGGGCTTATAGCTCATTTATCCTGTACGGTCGGTACGGCGTGCCGCTTATCCCGAGTATCATTGGCGGCGGCGTGGTTTCTTCGATCGTAGGAACTATTTTCGGGCTCCCTTCCCTCAAGATAAAGGGGTTTTATCTGGCCATTTCCACCCTGGCCTCCCAATTCATCATAGAATGGGTTATCGTGCATGTACATTGGATAAGCGGCGGGGTTTTTGGAACCATTGAGGCGCCGAAGATGTTTATCTTCGGGTTTGCTTTAAACACACCGGTCAGGAAATATTATTTGGTCCTCTGCATTATGGTCCTGTTTATGACCATTGGCAAGAACCTGGTACGTGGTCAGTTGGGAAGGAACTGGATGGCCATCAGGGATGTTGACTATGCGGCCGAGATCATCGGGGTGAATCTCTATCGGGATAAACTGCTTGCCTTTGCCGTTAGCACCTTTTATGCCGGAATTGCCGGCTCACTGATTACCTTTTGTTATATAGGGGCCGCAAACATTGAAGAGTTTAACGTCATGACTTCTTTTGCCCTTTTAGGTATGATCATCATCGGGGGGTTGGGGACGGTCCTCGGTTCATTTTTGGGAGCCGGGTTTTTTGTCATGCTGCCGATCGCCATCAACCATGGGCTGGGGACATTCATGGAGATGGTGCCTGCTGATATACTATCCAATATTGAATCGATCGTATTCGGAGGGCTGATTGTCTTCTTTCTAATTGTTGAACCTTATGGTATGGCCAGGCTATGGCACACGATTAAGGACAAGTTGCGGCTCTGGCCATTTCCTTATTAGTTCGGAGATAGTCAAATAGTTAACCACTCAACCACTTAACCACTTAACGAGGTCTGGATTTAGTCTCTAAATTATGGGGAAGTTTTTTTAACCACGAACTTTAAGAATGGGAGGAGATGGCATGGGACGTAAATTGATTTTTGGTTTATTCGCTATTGTGATCGCAGCGAGTTTTGTCTTTATTTCAGGAGACGTAATTGCTGCCGAGAAAAAAAAGGAAGCGCCAACCCAGTTTGCCGGTATCTTAGCTTACCGGACCGGTCCCTTTGCAGCGGGTGGCAGCGGGTTCAGCAGCGGCATGGAAGACTACATGGAGTTGATAAACGTCAATGGCGGGATGAACGGCATCAAGTACTCATTTGAGGAGTGCGAAACCGCTTATAACACGGCACGAGGTGTTGAGTGCTACAATCGTTTCAAGGATAAGATGACCTTTGTTCATCCATTGAGCACAGGTATTACCTACGCCCTGATCCCCAAGGGCACAGAAGACCATATCTCAGTTATTTCGAGCGGTTACGGTCGAGCCGATGCCTCGGATGGAAGGGTTTTTCCCTGGGTCTTTACACTCCCTACCAATTACTGGTCTCAGAATACGGCCAAAATAAAGTTCATCGCCATAAAGCAGGGATGGGACGGGAAAGATATGGCGACAATAGGGAAATACCTGAAGGGTTTGAAAATCGCCAATCTCCACATCGACGTTCCCTACGGCCAAGAGACCAAACCGATCCTCGATGCCCTGGCCAAGAAGTATGATTTCACAGTCAGGCACTTTCCTGTGCCCTGGCCGGGTATTGACCAGAAGGCCCAGTGGCTGGACATCGTGAGAAGATACAAGGCAGACTGGGTGATCAATCGTAACTGGGGCGTGTCCTGTACTGTGCCGCTTAAAGAGGCAGCCAGGCTCAAGTTCCCCAGAAACAGAGTCCTCGGTGTCTGGTGGTGCGGGTCCGAAGAGGACGTGCTCCCTGCAGGCCCTGCAGCCAAAGGTTATTACTCCGCAAACTGGCACGGTGTTGGAAGAGACTTCCCAGTTATCAAGGAAATCGTCGATAAGGTCCACGGCGTTATGAAAGGGCATATCTCATTTACCCGTGTGGGTTCAGTTTACTATAACAGGGGAGTTTATGCAGGAATCGTCAACACTGAGGCCATCCTAACAGCCCAGAAGAAGTTTGGGGTTAAGGTCCTGAATGGAGATGAGGTAAGGTGGGGCTTTGAGAACTTGAATATCACCAAGGAAAGACTCAAAGAGCTCGGCGCGGAAAAGTTTATGCAGCCCATCAAGCTCAGTTGTGCGGACCATGAGGGTGGCGGACCGGTCTTTTTCCAGCAGTGGGATGGCGAGAAATGGGTCATGACAGGGATCGTCGTAGAACCGATGAAGAAATTTGTCAGGGAGAAGATTGAGGCATCAGCCGACAAATATGCCAAAGAGAATAAGATAAAAATAAGAGAATGTAAGTAGAGCGAACCTTAAACCTGCGGGAAGGGGAGCGTGCACGGTCCCCTTCCCCATTCAGTTGGATCAGTCGTTGGAGGTGAATGTATATCATGGCCACAGAGCAGACCCCATTACTCAAGGTTAATAACATCGAGGTCATCTACGAGCATGTGATACTGGTCCTGAAAGGGGTTTCCCTCAATGTCTATGAAGGGCAGATCGCTTCTCTCTTGGGCGCCAATGGCGCCGGTAAGAGCACGACTCTCAAGGCCATCTCCAACCTGGTCAAGGCAGAGCGTGGCGAGGTGACCAAAGGGACCGTAGAATTTGACGGGATCCGCGTTGACAGGTTGTTTGCTCCCCAATTGGTGAAAATGGGTCTTATCCAGATAATGGAGGGGAGACATACATTTGAGCATCTGACCGTTGAAGACGATCTCCTCACAGGCGCGTATACAAGGGGTCGAGACAAGAAGGGGACGAAAGCGGCCCTGGAAAAGGTCTACGGATATTTCCCCCGTCTCAGGGAACGCAGGGGCGCCAAGACCGGTTATATATCGGGGGGCGAGATGCAGATGTGCGCCATCGGACGTGGCCTCATGGCAAAACCGAAGATCATGCTCCTGGACGAGCCCTCCATGGGCCTGGCGCCTCTGCTTGTGGAAGAGATATTCAACATCATCCATCGTCTCAATAAGGAGGAACATGTGGGCATGCTCCTCGCTGAACAGAATGCGGCCATGGCCCTCAAGTATGCCGAGTACGGGTATGTCATGGAGAATGGTCGCGTTGTCCTGGACGGGGCCGCCGAGAAGCTTAAGGACAATGCCGATGTGAAGGAGTTCTATTTAGGCCTGACCGCGGTGGGGAAGAAGAGTTACCGGGATGTAAAGCATTACCACAGGAGGAAACGCTGGTTGGCATAAGGCATCCCTTTCATTCAAGAAAGTTCTTCAACTTAACCCCAACTTTATCAACGCGCACACCCAATTGGCAATCAGTTATAGCCTCACAGGCCAAGAAGAAAAAGCTCAAGCTGAAGCAAAAGAAGTCCTCAGGATAAATCCCAAGTTCTCTGTTGACGGTTTCGCAAAGTCTTTTTTAAGAGACTACAAAAGAGACCAAAGGGATATTAGAATCAATGCCCTACGCAAGGCTGGCTTGAAGTAAGGGCCTCGGCAAAAAATAAATAAACAATTAACAATCGCTCAACTCCCCCGAATCGAATGTATTAACAGGTTTTTTACCTGCTGAAATGATTGAATGTTGTCAGATATAAACCAGCGTAATATCAATTGGATATTTCATATATTTTTCAGCACCAAATGCTTTTCAATAAACTGAGTTTGACAGGTTTTGACAAAAACCAGTCATATGGGGTATTCTCAATATATTTGGAATCTGCCAATATTTGGATTTTTTCCAGTTAACCTGCAATTTTTCTTTTTATCCAGGTTTATTTTTTCCACTCGATAATATACGGTTTCACTTTAAAATCGGAAACCTCTGAATATGCGACTTCAAGTAAAGAGGCATAAAGAGTCTCCTATTGGGAGAAGTTGCTACACAATTTGGAAACTATCATCTGCTCTGGATTTTGCAGGGTTCAGGTTGAACTGACTAAGGAGGATCTATGACAAAACCTGTGGTGCTTTACCAACGTGACGGGAGGATTGGCCGCATCTTGACGGTCCCCAGAAATCAGTTGATGATGCAGAAGCTGATGATCAATCAAGCCCTGGAAAACATGGGGCTGCGGAACACGCAAATGTTCGCGACGCTGTTTGATGGCATCACTCGCCATTCCCCTGAAGGGGTGATGTTCAAGAAACGTTCTGAAACCGTGGGTTGGAAACAGGCGGTCAAGGAGCGAGACCAGGGCACATTTGACTGGACGACTGGTGAACCCATAGAGGATGAAGAGTGACGGTTTGAACAGATGGCAATCGAGAGAATGGTTCCCCGAATTGTGGACTGGGCATACGGATACCCTGCTAAAAGACAGAGCAGAACCACGCGTAGCCATGGCGCGGGAAACCTTCTCTTAGTATCTCAGCCATCGCCAGCGGATGTCTATTTTCTATTACGCCCTGGTTCGATTGAAACCACGTTGATATCTCCAACGTACTTTGGATCTTGGTGAACCTGTGTTTACTGCTATCTCTTCCAGCCTCTCAAATTAAATAAAATGCCGTAATATCAAAAGTATATGGCAATTTTTTTCGGTTCCAAATGCTTCAGTACTGTCAAGCATCGCCGATTGAATTGGAATACGAACTCATTGAGATATCCCTGCAAATGTTTGGGAGCAACTCCATGGTGGGTTCCGAGTAGCCATGCATCCAAATTCCCAAAGACAACGTGAATCATCGTCAAGTGCTGATCTGTCTGTAGAACAAATTTACCGTGGTGATAAAACTCCCCGGCCGGAATATATTTGATATCATGGCAACTACAAGGTATTATCTATAACTGCACTCATTTGCTATGAGCAAAAGAGATGAGCCACTTGCTCAGAATTTGGCTCACAATCGTCATGTCGATTCCTCAGCGTATGCTGGGTAAATAAGCGCCTGCTATAAGACCAATAAGGACCGCGTAGGCGCCATAAGTCTTTATCATTTTTGGCTCATCGCGGATTAACGTGATATTTTATCAGTTGTCGAATAGACCATGCCACATTGCAGGTGTCAGGTGTCAGGTGTCAGGAAAAAACCGGACCGCATTCAGCATATTAAACTTAATAAGAAACAGTTATGCTTATTATAACCGGAAAATGGGAATAGTAGGTACTGAAACCTGACACCTGAAACCTGACACCTCTGTTCCGGAAAAAAGGATTTTTCACGTTATTCCGCGATGATCCTCATTTTTCAAACAACAACCCCAAAGAAAGGAGATTTGAAGATGACGACAATCGACACGATGGAGAAAAAGCCTCTTTGGTTGTCAATGGAGGAGTGCATTTCCAAGCTCTCTTCGGAAGACCTATCGGAAAACAACCGGGAGCAAACGATTCACCGCATTGGCAAAGAACTTGACGATACGGGTTATAATGTTTCCAATCATGGCGGCAATTTTCTTCAGCTACGATGGGCAATTGATGAAAGGCTCTCAATGGGCAGGCCCTTCATGAAGGATTTCATGGATGCCCTTGAAGCACTCACGCTGGAGGATCTGGCTGATCCTGAACCGGCAAACGCCAAGCTCGTTCGTGATGTTGGCGATGTGTGGCCGAAAATCAAAGGTTCGGAACGTAGAGCGGATGTGCTTCGGATTGTCGAGAAGACAAAACTTGATCTGCTCATTGCCAAGGCGAAGGGCCTTTCCGGCGATGCGGGCATCCGGTTACTGATTGAAGGAGAAATTGCTTCAGAGGTTATCGTGGAAGGCCTTGACATTACGACGGAGAAGCTGGAACAGGTAAACGCCGACATTGAAAAGGAATGTGCGGAGAAGGAAAGGGTCAACACACTTCTCGAGGCCGTAGAAAATAAGACCAAGGAAGAAAGAGTAAAGCATTTACTTGATAATACCGTCTCAGACGCGCTGATCATAGAGTTGGCGAAAGTCGATACGGGTGCCCTTGCGGACATCAAAAAATCCATAGAAGCGGAGCTTAAGGAAAAACAAAGGCTGGCGGAGGAAGAAGCCGCAAGGAAAAAAGCAGAGGCAGCCGGACCCGCTTTAGAAGATATTGATCCGGAAGAGATTCTCGAGTACATCGAGTCCATCCGTGAGATTCTTGAATTCAGCGACCAGGAGAAAGACATCAGAATTATGTGTGAGCAGAGTTCTATCCCCACAAGCCTTGTCGACATTGCCGTTTCTGATCCCGATAGGCTGGATGAACTCGAAAAAGAGGCGGAAGGGTAAAGGGATACCCTAAAAGGGATTGCCAGCCCGGAGGTCCCGGGCCGGCGTTTCCATCATGGGCATCTGGGCGGAAGTCGCCCACTTCTTTACCTCCATTCTTGACGAACCGGGTTCCTTAAATATAAGCTGTGAACATTCCTTGATTTCAGGGGGGTCTTGATTTGCGGGATTCCCTGAAAAAAGTTTTTAGACCAACCCGTTTGAAAACCCGACGCGTGGTTTATTATTATGAAAAATAAGCACTTTGTCTGCTCTGCCTTCATCTTTTTATTTTTGATATTCGCCGATCCATTTTCCGCTATGTGCGGATCCGGTTTTCGGTGTGGTGGAAGAATTATCGATGTTGGGAACATGCAGGATTATGTTCTTCACCAATGCGGACAACCCAGTAATATAGAGAAAAGGACGGAGAGTTTGGCCACAAACTATAGAACCAGATATCCGGAAGATCAGGAGGGATACAACTATGTCATCAACGAAAACCAGATTGAAGTTTGGACTTACAATTTAGGCCCAACACAATTTATCCGGTATCTCACTTTTCGAAACGGCAAACTGATAAAAATTAAGACCGGCGGTTATGGTTATTAAGCATTCCCTAAATGCCTGCGAGGTTTTCCAGATAGTTATTTTAAGCCACTATTATCCATTGTCGGCGGCGAGAATGATCACGATACGCACAAACAATCAGCATGAGGTTTTCACATGGCTGAAATCGAATCTATAGTTTTAAAAAATGTCCAATTATTTCTCGACAAACTCCGCCGAGCTGGATTCCATATTTTCGAAGCCTATATTTTTGGGTCCTATGCCAGGGGGCAAAGAGATGACTTCTTAAAGATATATTTTTCCTGAGACTCTAAACGAAAATTTAGATCGCCGAACCAACGAATTCAGCGGACGTAAAAGCGGAACCGCGGATTAGGAAACTGGTCAATGAAAATCCTGAAGGGCCCGACGCAGAACGCTGATGTGGCCGTCCAAGCAGGTGCTGATGAGGTCTGCTTCATCTGAATGCTGCCCCCTATAATGGGTTAGCAGGGGTTCGAAAACCCGTTTCAGCTCCGGCGCATCAAAAGACTGCATCAGTGTCAGAAGATCGTCTGCCTTGACCCCTTCAGCGCTATCCCCTTTTATTTCCCGTGTGCGGAGCCCTTCAAAAATGCCTTTTACAGCGGCGGTGACGGCAAAATCGTCCAGCCAGACCGTTTCCCCCACCCC
>Ga0075121_1001248_pt1 | contig 16001 bp, 18 predicted proteins | sample AntAceMetag02UKG_FD_69793 | JGI IMG/M metagenome (GOLD analysis project Ga0075121, IMG submission 69793) | Saline lake microbial communities from Ace Lake, Antarctica - Antarctic Ace Lake Metagenome 02UKG | ecosystem: Environmental > Aquatic > Non-marine Saline and Alkaline > Saline | place... | reverse complement strand
TTGACCCCCTTCAAAGGGGGATTAAGAATTTAAAATTACTAACGCTTCTTTAACAGAAACATCTTCATGCACAATTTTACATATTGCCTCAACCATCTTTTTGGGGCTCTTGTGCTGAAACGCATTTCTTCCAATAGAAACTCCTGCTCCACCTGCTTCCAACGAGTTTTTAACATTTTCAAGCACTTCGCTATCATTAGATGCTTTTTCTCCGCCGGCAATAACTACCGGTATCGGACATCCTGCAACAACCTCGGCAAAAGTTTCCTTTGAACCTGTGTATGTAACCTTAACAATATCTGCACCTAATTCTGCCGCAATCCTTGCCGCATGTTTAACTCCTTCAACATCCGATTCACTCTTAACCTTTTTCCCTCGTGCATACATCATTGCAAGAAGAGGCATGCCCCAGTCCATACATGCAACACTGACCATGCCAAGATCCCTTAGCATCTCCGCCTCATGCTCAGCGCCAATATTTATATGAACAGACACTCCATCTGCGCCCATTTTTAGAGCATTTTCAACTGTGTTTACCAGCACCTTTGCATTTGGATCAGGACTCCATACAGTACTACCTGAAAGATGTAGAATTAATCCTATGTCCTTACCATGCCTTCTATGCCCATGTTTAGGAAGACCAACATGTCCTAAAACTGCATTTGCACCACCTTCAACAACCTCATTTACCATATCCCTCATATTAATAATTCCCTTGATCGGACCTACAGTCACACCATGGTCCATTGGCACAATAACGGTTCTTCCGGTATTCCTGTTAATTATCCTCTCTAAGCGTATATTTTTCCCTGATCTAGACATATCGCAATCTCCTTTACATACATGAAAACAATCCGCATGATATTAAATTTTACGTGTTGTGTCAACATTCTCATAATCCTGCTAGTCTGAGAATGTTATGACAAATTGAATCAACTTCCTTATCTGAATCACTTGTTTCTATCCACTTAATTCGCGTATCCTTATTGAACCATGTCATTTGTCTTTTCGCAAAATGACGAGTATTTTTCTTGAGAAGCGCTTTTGCTTCGTTTAGATTATAGTTTCCACTTATATATCCAAAAACTTCTTTATATCCCAAACTCCGCATTGGCAAAAGGTCTTGGCTATATCCTTTTTTTATAAGCCCTCTAACCTCCCTCACAAGCCCCTTTTTGAACATTGAATCTACCCTGCGCTCAATTCTTTCATAAAGATTCTCACGTTCTGTTTTAAGCCCTATTATGAGATATTTATAATTTATGGACCCGGCCCTGGCTTTACTCTGAAGACTTGAAATGGTCTCTCCCGTTGATAAGAAAACTTCCAGAGCTCTGATTATTCTTCTCCAGTCGTTTGGATGGATTTTTGATGCGGCTGCAGGATCAACTTTTTCAAGCTTTTTATACATATAATGAGAGCCCTTATCAGCCAGCTGAGTTCTTACTCTTTTCTTAATAATCTCGCTGATAACAGGTTCAGGAAATAGACCGTCAATTACAGCCCTTATATATAAACCTGAGCCCCCGACAACTATTGGGATTTTGCCTGAGTCAATAATCTTGTTTATTTCTCCTCTTGCTATTTTCGCATATTCCCCTGCGCTGAAATATTGATCAGGATAAACGATATTTATTATGTGATGGGGAACGACTCTTCTATCTTCTATTGACGGTTTTGCCGTTCCGATATTCATATATTTATATACCTGCATTGAATCTGCTGATACAATTTCTGAAGAAAAGTATTTGGAAAGACCTACAGCAACTTTACTTTTGCCTACGCCGGTAGATCCTACAAGAACTATAACGGAGGAATTCATTTCATAATCTAAAACTGTTGTTGAATTTTTGATATTATATCGGTTGTTGAATGATCTTTTCTATCTCCGGTTATTGCAACCTGACCTCCATAGGAAAGAACAATATCCCGTTCAGGAACAGTTTCAACTGTATAATCTGTTCCCTTTGCATGTATTGCCGGTTTTATAATCTTTAACAAGTTTTCTACAGTAAAGTCTGAAAAAAGCACTATATAATTCACGCATTCTAGAGCCGCTACAATCTCTATTCTATCTTCCTCCTGCATAATCGGTCTGCCCTGCCCTTTCAACTGCGATTCAGATTTATCATTATTAATCCCTACAATCAGTATATCGCCCAAAGACCTTGCCTCTTCAAGATATCTGATATGTCCAACATGAAGAACATCAAAACAGCCGTTTGCAAAAATTATTTTTTTATTATCTTTTTTAAGTTTTTTTACCAGATTGGGAAGGTTGCTTAAACTACAAATTTTCTTCATCATTATGTACCCATTGTTTTCCGAACCATTATTAATAACATCTTGACATAACCTATTATATTCTAAACACTTCTGAGATTTTATATTTTGGGAATCTTCAATTTCTGGAAGCCAGGAAATTTTCTGCTACAGATTCTCACCATAGATACAGGATCACCCTTTTGAGGACGAGAGAATCGACTCACCAAAGGATGCCAATCCCAAGTAGGATTCCATTCTCTTCTTTTTATTGGAGACCCAAGATATAAGAAAGAAAGAAACTTATATCGTATTGGATATTGTTTCTTTAAACTGGTCAAATACTCCACTCCCTCTTTTTCCATATTCAAACTCATCGAAATAGTCTGTAATATAACCCTGTAGACTTCAGGATCTTTTTTCATTAAATTAGCCAATGTCTTCTTTATATCAGAACCATCCTTTTTTAATATTTCCTGTATATTTCGGTTCCCAATAAAGCGATCTAATTTATATTTTTCCCGATACACAAAAAACTGCTCAGTTATTTCTTCTTCACTTCTCATCTGAAACGCAACTTCTTTGCCATTAACTATACAAGCACGAAGTACATATATATTATTTTTTGTCATAAAACATACTGCAGATAATTGATTATTAAACTTATGCCTAGTTTCAAAATAGTCAAACCTATTATTCTTACACACTGCTCTACCCTCAATACTGCCAAATTTCAAATTTTCTGTTACTACTGTATAGTTATATCTGCGAGATAGTTGTTCCATATCTCTTGCAAGCAATCTGTCTTTTAAATAAAATTTACCATTTTGAGAAGTGCCTCTTAGACGTTTTTCTCCTACTATCCTTACACAGTTCGTAATTTCATAACACACACCTGTCTCTTTTAATTTCTTCTCGCTACCCCAATTTTTGCCTTCGGCCAAGACTATTGTTTTTATTCCTGATTTGACACAACTTTTGAATAATGCTAAATCCCACCGTGCTGCCCACCCAGATTCTGAGTTTGTTCTGTTATCGAACACCATAAGTAGCTTGCCTTTATAAAAAAGACAATTGACACGTCCTCCAAATATTGGAACAAACACCTGACCACTCGTATACTGCTGAAGTCTTCTTGCTCCAGCCAGCTTCTCAGCTATCTCACTTGTAGCAGCCACATGAACCGCAGAGACAAAAACAAAAGCTATCATCAGACCCAAAGCAAGAATTATGCGTGAAATATTTGTCTGTTTTTGCATTTTGCGTTCATTTCCAACCATAATATCTATGCCCTCCAATTCAAACAGAGTAAATCAATCACGTTCTTTTACCAAGCCGTAAAATGCAAACAAAGAAATTACACTCCATACTATCAAAGGAAGTGGTCGCAGGGGCCAAGCACTAAGACGAGCAAAATACAAATTAAAAAATACTGCAATGAATCCAAGAGCTAACCAAAAGCAACTGCCCACTTTCACCTTTTTCCGCCCTACTGATGCTCCCCTCCTTTTCCTCTCTGGTTTCTTAATCTTCATATCGGCTATCTTTTTACCAGTTCTCAAATTCGTTCCACAATTTGTGCAGATAACGACTTCAGAGATCAGAGCAGTTCCGCAATAAAGACATTGTTTCTCCGCCGAAGTAGCTTCATCCACAAACAAATCAGCAAACTGTGCCAAGGATTTTGCTGGCTGCCAGTTTTCTACGGCTTCAGGCGAGACATAATTATCGGCTAAAACTCTATTCTCTTGAATCCATTTTCGTATAGTTGCCGTATTTGCTGGACCATATACGGCGCCATTTTGCTTTTTGATTTTCCAATTACCGCTACTCCTAATCATATTCTTCTACTTTGAATAGCATTTAAGATTCTGTTACTTTCTTATTTCTATAACATCAATCAATTCTTTTTGGCTGGCTGTAGCCGCGCCAGTTTTCATAACAACAATACCGCCTGCATAGTTTGCCAGTCTTGCAGCTTCAATTACGCTTGCTCCTGATGAAAGAGCTAGAGTAACTACAGCAGAAACCGTGTCCCCTGCGCCCGTAACATCAACTACGTCCGTACCTCCATGTATTGGTATAAATGTGCTTTTATTGTGTTCGTCTAATACCATCATTCCTTTACTGCCGCGCGTTATAATCACATTTTTGCACTCTATCTCAGATTTAAGCCTCTCTGCCATACTTTGCAGAGATTTTTCTCCATCAATACTGCAATGTAAAACATCTTCAACCTCTGTCTCGTTAGGGGTTACTACTGTTGCATACTTATAGTTAAGTAATCCATGTCTGGAATCAACAACCAAAATAAGCTTCTTCTCTCTTGCATACTTAGATATTGTAAAATATACAGCCTTTGAGACAGTTCCGTATCCATAATCTGAAATAAGCACAGCATCCATGTCATCTAATACTTCGTCAAGATAGGTAAGCATTTTTGCTTTGCTAATTGAATTTATGCGAAAGTTCTTTTCTTTATCTACTCGTATAACCTGCTGTTTTGCCGTATGGTAACTACCTGCCATAATCCGTGTCTTTGTAACTGTTGAACAGGATTTATCAATAATAATTCCGTCTATATCCACCCTCATTTTCCCGAGAAAGGAGATAACCTCTTCTCCTGCATCATCGTTCCCTACCACACCAACGGGATATACTTTTGCACCTAACGCTTTTAGGTTTGATATTGCGTTTGCTGCCCCTCCAACCCTGAACATGTTTGAATCGAACTTTAAAATCAATACAGGGGCTTCTCTTGATATGCGAGAGACCTCCCCGTATACATATTCGTCACATATCATATCCCCAATGCTAAGTACTCTTTTACCGCTGAACTCTTTAGTAATACCTGTTAAATCAGTCATTTTACCCTTTATTTATATCTTTTATTATCCATTGTACAGCATCATATAAATTCTTCGCAATATGGTCAGGCATAATATTAGCCTCTTTCAGCTTATTTTGCTCTAATTTTCCATAACCTGTTCTAACTAGTATTCCAGCCGCAGATATGTTATGGGCAGATTCAATATCCGACGATTTATCCCCTATAACATAACATTTATTGAGTTCTAAAGTAAAATCATTTGCAGCTTTCTCAAACATTCCTTTTTTCGGTTTTCTACAAGAGCACCCATCATCAGGATGATGCGGGCAATAGTATATTGCGTCTATATAAGCACCATTTCTACGCAGTCTTCTCTTTAATTCATTATGCACATTATCTAAATCGTCTATAGAGAATATACCCCGGCTAATACCTGATTGGTTGGTAACAATAATAACTTTAACCCGGTTCAGATTTAAAATCCGGATAGCTTTTGCAGTATTTCTGATGAGCCTTAAATCTTTTATGCTATTTAAATAATCAACTTCTGAATTAACTGTCCCATCTCTATCTAAAAAAACTGCTCTGCATTTAGTTAGAGTCATTTTTTTGTTTATGCTTTTTAACAGCCCCATTATACGCATCTGCCAGAAAGTGCAGAAGGTCTCTTTTTCTGAAATGCATAAATGGTAATGATGACTTCCCGTCCCAATTTTTAAGCATTCTTTCCATTCGACACAGAGGACCTATTACGGCATGAGAAAAAACAACTCCTCCCCAAATGCCAAGTAAAAGAGGAAGAAAAATCACTAAAGGCAAACTCAGTTTTCCTATATATTCTAATTTAGATTTAAGGATAAACAACTCTTCTGTAGGATTGGCAGACAACGCATCCAGGATATAACAAAACATCTGATAATAAAAAAACCAGAGAATAGTTCCGGACACAAGCAACGTTATTAAGAAAACAAAAATTCCGAATCTTATCTGGATTAACGGCTTTACAAGGATCTTTCTCTTCCTAAACATTCTACTAAACATCCCTACCTCCCAAACGTTACTTTATAGATTATATCCTGATTAAGACCTCTCCCGCCTACTTCTCCATCTCTTCCATAACTTCCCAATATGAATCCTGATTCCTCATTTCTTGAGAAATACACACTGGACCAGTTATATCGTGTTCCGGCATATTCTAAAGGAGGAAGTCCATCAGCAGTAATACTTTCCGGAGGGGAAGGAGAAATAACTCGTATTGTCATAGTTGCGCCCGGATTGCTGGCAATACGAAGGTCAATAGTATTAGAAGAATCAATTGTCACAGTTTTCTCGACAGACGTAGTATGAGCATTAAAATCAGAAGGAGAAAAAATACTTTCTCCGTTAAGTTTCACCTTAGCAGAACTGACATCAGAAACGGTTAAAATAATGGTATATTCACCTGCAACCGCCTCAAAGTTGAGAATCTGCCATTCTGGAGAAGGACTGTGCCTATACAATGTGGGAGAAGAATAAACAACACCGTCTAATTCCCATGCGCCGTAAAAGTAGAGGTTTCCCCACGAATCAGTCAGGGGAACTTTGGTAAAGTGCGCTCCACCACCACCAGAGGCTTCTCCCAAATCTGCTAAATAAATGGGATACTCCCCAACCTGCGCATTGGCTATACCCAATGCCTCCGCAATTTCAAATATCTGGGCTTTCGCAAGAGCAATCTTCGCTTTTTGTCTGAGTTTAAATGCTTGTGGAACAATCATTGTGGCAAGAACTAAAATGATTGCTATCACCACTGTAAGTTCTATTACCGTTATTCCCTTATTATATCTTCTCATCCACATAGCAATATTATATCGAAATTTAATATTAAATCCACTATATTCTTTCGTAACAGGAAAACTTTACTCCTCTATATTTCTTATATAATCGCAAAGAAAACTGCTGTCTATGAAAGCAACGAATTATTTACATCCAAAACTTCTGAAATTTCAATCATCCTATGTTCGCGCCATGAATGTTCCGCAGCATCTCCAATCGCTACGGAAAACGTACCATCAATAAGCGATGAAGAAGGTTCTGCTTCTCCCTTTACTACCTTTACAAATTGACCAAATATTCCTGTATCGGCCCCTCCATGTCCGCCTTTAACTTCGCCTATTTCTATTGTTTCTACATCCTGTGACCAACGCGGTCGGATCTCAATTTTCTTATCATGTAAGCTGGCAGACAACTGTCCTTTTGTCCCAACAATAGTATACAATCTATCTGTAAAAGAAGTTACAAAACATTCAAAATGTGAAGCCCTAAGCCCATTATCATATTCTACAATCGCAATGCCATTGTCATAGGCATCTATCTCTTTATCTGAACTATATATACAAAGATCCTTCGCATATCCATCAATTTTTTGTGCTTCTTTACCCCATAAATCCACATCGCGCAATGTATAGTCAGGACATATATCTTTATAAGAACACTCTGAGCAAGTCGGTCCAACCGGTTTATTTTTTTCTACTTTAAATGGAATTCCCTCTTTTCTCAATGCGCTTCTTTGTGCAAATGCAGAAACTCTAACAGGTTTTCCATTCTGATTTAACCAGTTAAAAATATCAAAATCATGGCTTCCTTTATGTATCCACAATCCGCCGCTGTATTTCTTTTTTCCGTTCCATCGCGCAAGATATGTCTTCCCTCCATCATAAAATTCTCTATTCTCTATCATGAATATTCGTCCTAATCGGCCGCTGGAGATAATCTGCTTAACCCTCATCAACGTTGGGTCATGACGCAGATTAAAACCCATCATAACTATAGCTTTAGACTTTTTAGCGGCATTCATTACATTTACACATGCATTTGCGGTTGTAGCCAGCGGTTTATCTATAAACACAAAAATATTCTTTTTTAGGGCAGCAATTGCATTAGCTTCATGCGTATAATCAGGGCTTGTAATTATAACAGCGTCCAATTTTTCGGAATCCAGCATATTCTTTATATCGCTGTAGAATTTCTGACTGCCCTCTATTTTTGCTGCTGCAGCTTTCATACGCAGAGGATTTGGGTCGCATAAAGCAGATACAACCGTGTCTTTACGCCCACTTATAATATCCATAAAGCTGAGACCCCGTCCACCTGTGCCTATTATTCCAAATTTCAAGATTCTCTCATCCATTCCATTCTCTCCTTTTAAAATTTAATTTCAAATTTTTTATATTCTCCTGTAGCAGGTTCCCATTCCTTTTTCACTTTTCTTATGTAATCGTTGAGAATACCATTACGTATAGCGTCTGTAAAGCCTTCAACGACTTCCCTATCACCTTCTGCCACCACCTCTACCTCTCCATTGGGAAGATTTTTGACAAAGCCTGTGACTTCATACTGTTCGGAAATTCTTTTTACAGTAAATCTAAATCCTACTCCCTGAACTGCCCCTGAAAAATTTACATGCAACCGTGCTTTTTGCATCTATTTATATTACCTCCAAACTTGATTTCTTAACCCATCCAATCTTTCCATCAGAACGTTTTATTTTGTTCCAGTCATCCTCTGTCAAAAGAACATAAATCCTTGCTCCTTCATAAAGAGTAAAATGTGTAGTTGCTCTATCAAAGGGACTAAATTTAGCCTCTGTCTTCTTTACCACAACAACTGCTTCCCTGCCAAGAGCAGATACTCTTTTATGAAACGAAAAAGAGCCTGCGATTAAAAACAATATAAGAATAAATACGGAAATCAGAGAATAGCTTCTAATCTTGGCAGACTTAAAAAAGATCCTCACAATCAGGGTCAAAAAAATAAGAGCGCAGATTATACTCAAAAGAACAGTTATTTCATTAAGAGTAAATTGCCCGTAAAATTTATCAGCCAGCTTTCTAAGCCATGATATTTTGGGTATTTCGATATTGTTAACCATTAATGAGACGGCATAATGGTAATTAGACTCCATATCCTTATCTCTGGGAATCAGTTTTCTCGCTCTTTCATAATTCAAAACAGCCTTTCCCAAAGCGCCTTCTTTCAGATAGGAATTTGCAAGATTATAATACAGATTACCGCTTTCGAATCCTCTTTCGAGTATTTGTTCGTATTCTTTAATAGCCTCATCATACTTTGCCTGTTTATAAAAATTATTTGCGTTATAGAACATGTATTTTTCGCTATGAGAAGTTTCCTGTTCTGCCAGCAGAATTGAACATGACATACAAAAAATCCCGACAATAAAAAGAGAGACACATAATAACTTGTTACACTTTAAGAGCATCATAGCCTTTCCTTCTCCAGAAGCTTAATGACTTTTTTAACTTTTCCAAAGAGACTGTCTGTTTCCTCACTACTGCGTTCCGAAAGAGCGTATTTTGCAATATCGCATTCTTTAAAAATATCGTCCAGAGTTTTTAATATCTCTTTATTTATTACTTTATGTTTTAAAACTCCGTCAACGATATCTGAGGTTATTCCGCCATGGGCGATATGCAGTTTATCCCCCAGATATTCCTTTAATGTTTTTAATATGGAATCATAAAATTCCTGTGTCTTTTCACTGCTAAGAAGATGCTTTGCTTTCTTAATTCCGCGTTTTGCCTTTTTGTATGCGCGCAAATTCCGAGCATATCGCAGATCTGTTCTCAATTTTTCAGTTCGTTTGTGAATAACAGACAGCAATATAAATATAATAAACGGTAGTATCTGAACGAATAGAAACGTCCTGTTTTTATAAAGATACGCCTGTTTCCTTTTTAGTTTACCCGGTTCATCCTTGATATACACAATATCCCTGCCTAATGTTTCCCTTTTAACGTACCTCGGAGCAGTTTGAGAAGACTCTACTATTCTTAGCCCTTCTCCTCCTCCTTTAGATTTTGTTACTTTTACTGGAACAGGTCCTTTTGACATTGTGCGATAGACCTTTCTTTCCGTATCAAAACAGCTGAATGTAATTTTGGGGATTTCTTTTACAGTATCTGTATAAGGCATTAATATCTGCTCAAATGTTTTTACTCCATCCTCCTGCTTTACTTCTGGATCATAAATCTTAAAGGATTTGTCAGCTTCAAGTTTTGGACAGGTTACCGTATTAAAATTGCCTATGCCTTTTATAATCATCTTCAGCGTGATAGGATCCCCAACCTTAATTTCCCTGGGTTCAGCCTTCAAATCAAATGTAAAGTTTCCAACAGCGCCGCTAAAATCTTTAGGCTTCCCTTCTTCAGGAAGATCATTGACCGTTATTGGAATCTCTTTAGACTTTAAACTTAGAGGACGAATCTCTCTCCTGCCAAAAAAACTATCAAACGAAGAAAAACTTCTTTGTCTTCTATTCTCAACAAGAAGATTGCATTTAAGCTGTGCAGGACCTAAAACCAGCTTTGCTGTCCTTATCCCGAAAATATTTGTTTTAAATTCTATCACCTCATATTCTTTGCCATTTAAAACTTCCCTGTATTGTGCCGGTTTGACAAACTTATCTACTGAGAATCCGTTGCAAGAAAATACCGGATATTCTATATCTCTTACGGCAAGTCCACTGACATACAATTTTATGGTTAAAGGAATAATTTCGTTTAAATACGCCTCTTGCTTTGAAACATACATCTTCAAGAAAATATTATCACCTAATTTGGATGCTTCGCCAGTAAAAGACTGTACGCTCTCAGATTCATCAACATTACCCTCTATAACCTCAACTGTTATCTGCTTTGAAGTATAGGTCTTCTTCTTATATTTGAGCGATAAAGGTCCAATCTTGAATTTCCCGATACGTATAGGAATAAGCGTATATATATGGGTTATTGAATTGGAAACCTTTCCATTGACTATTGACATTCTTGTTGAAGGTCCCTGATAGCGAGATTGAAATCCATCTATTTCAGGAAGTTCCGGCGCAGGCATATGCTGAGTGCCGTAAAAAGCTAGATTGAGATTTATAGCGCTGCCCAGAGAAACCTTATTTCTGTCAACAGAAGCCTGAAAGCTTATATCCTTTGCAAAACAATTCGTTGCAAAGAAAATCCCAATTAACAAACCACAAATTACAAACTTGGAATTTCTCATTTATTCACCAGTCCTTTAACACTTCCGAATAATAACCCTGCTGTCTTGTTTTCTTGAGTTTATCTTTTAATTCCTCTTCATGCCTATATCCCTCTAAAAGCATCTTTGCTTCCTTCTCCGACATTTCCCTGGACTTTTCAGCCTTTTGCTTTTGCTCTTCTTTCCCCTTCTCCATTTCTCCTTTATCCTTCTCCCTTTCCCCTTGTTCCTCTTTCCTTTTTTCTTTTTCCTTGTCTCCTGCCTCCTGCTTTTCTTTTTCTTTATTCTTTTCTGCTTTCTGCTTCTGCTGTTTTTCTTTTCCCTGTTCCCCTTTATCCTTCTTCTTTCCTTCTTTCTTCTTGTCTTGTTTCTGTTTCTGCTGCTGTTTCTGTTTATCCAGTAAAACCTTCAGTTTTTTTTCAACAAATTCATGATTAAATTTAGCGTCCTTATTCTTTTCATCCAATTCTATCACTCTCTTATAATAGTCAAGCGAGTCTTTTAATAAACTTATAGCAGAAGATAAATTGGTATTCTCTTCAAGTACCCCCTGTTTATATTTACTGTTTCCAATATTGTAATTTGTCTTCGATTCAAGTTTCCCTTCCTCTGATATTAATGCTTTTGTAAAAGAGCCAAGCGCCTTCTCATAATCACCTTTTTTATACTGAGCTGCACCTATATCAAAATTTATAACTGCAGAATCCGGAGATTTTGTTAATGCTTTGTTGTACTCCCTTAGCGCATCGTCGTATTTTTTATTTTCATACAACTTATTAGCATTTTTTACTACACCTGCACTGCTCTCTGCAAAGACGGAACAAGTAAACAGTGATAGGTAAAGAGTAACGAGTAATGAGTTGCAAATAACAAATTTTCTAACCTGTTTAGAACTTTGCATTTTCATCTAAAAATGTCCTTTCTGTCATTCTCCGATTTAATCGGGGAATCTAGGCGGTTAAGGTTTGACATTGTTTTAAAGAAAAGGTGTCTGTCCCCTTTATTCCTTTATTCCCTAAAAATAGGATGTGTCCCTAATTTAATATCTTGTAACATATTTATGGATTACGCTTGAAACTAATGTTTGATATGGAATACCTTCCACTACAGCAATTCTTTGAACTTCTTCTAAATCACGTGATGATATTCTGATATTCAAACGCTTATCTTTTTTTAACATAGATTTAGCGTATTCCACGTGTTTCTTTTTTATGGAATCAAGTTTTTTTACTGATTTCCATTCTCCTTTTTCGTATGATTTCAATATCTCTTTTTCTTCTTTATCCAATTTCATCCTTATCAACTCCTTTCAAATATTTTTGTGTTGCTTTTCTACTTGGGATAATAGTTTTAAAGAACATCTCCTCTTTGTTTTGAACATATGGGACAATGTAAGCATACTGTTTTATTTCAAGTATCAATATCCTTTGATTCTTATATTTTATCTTATTAGGATGATCTAAGTCATCTAACACACGACCTTTTCCTATGTAAAACACAATATCCTCAAAAGATATGCCCCTTTCATCTTTTAGCTTTTTACTTTTTTCATCATTCCAATCATAATGCTTCATGTCTTATATGTAGTACAATGTGTGCATAATGTCAATACATTTAATTCTGAGGTTTCCCCCTCAACCGACTGCTTTAGCTGGCGGGTTAAACTCACCCTGACCCTCTCTTGACAAAGAGGGAAAAGAAAATGTCCCATTCCCATATTGTAGGGGCGAATCCATGTATTCGCCCATTCCCATGCATTGATTTCTTTTGTGATTTTTATGTTAGGGACAGGTCGTGACCTGTCTTTTTGCTTTGTTGTGTTGTTCTTTGGGTTGATTGGAGGATTTGTAGGGGCACAATATCTTGTGCCCTTAATTGGATTTTAGGGGAATGGTGCTGCGTCCTTTTATTAAAAAAAACTTAATTGTCTTCTGCCTGTTTTAGATTTTAATTCAAAAAGTTTTAAAGGTCTATAAGACCACTTACCATTTTCTATAAATGATTTTGTAACAACATATGATTTATAATGTCCACTATATTTAAAATTTCCTTTTCTTTCCTTATGCTTTTCCATAATGCTTTTAATAGGAATAGCTATCTTAGTTTTATATGATTCGGCTCTTCCACCAAAAATACAATTAATAAAAGCTCCTAAAACACAATCACACACTTGAAGCAATTGTGCTCTATCATAATCTTTGCATTTCTCATCCTTATGATTATTAAAAACAGGATTAATATCAATACCTGAAGCAAATTTAATATAATCTCTCTTTTGTTCATGTAATCTTTGACATACTCTTCTTTTATCAAATGATCTGCACCACGCCATTCCGTCTGTATAGAAACCTGTTATTTCAATTTTATTGTCTTCATCAAAGAGATAATGCAAACCACCTTTTAAACCAATTCGCATTAATGTTTCTATCTTTCTAATATCGATTTCTAACTTAGTTTCATTACTATTTCGAGTAAAATATCTGGAGTCCATTTTAGCTATGTTTTTTTTCATAAATAGTACGAATTTACATCGAGGTGGACAATAGCCCCAAATGCTTTTATCAAAATTTTTAATACGCAAAGCATCGCTCATAAGACCTATTATATCACGCACTGTTTTGTGCTTAATGTTTTCTGTTTTCCCTGATAAATCCGTATAATGCAATCTGCTGTCGCAATTGTGTTTTTTTCTTATTTTATCTATTTCTCGCAACAATTTGTCCTTTATTCTTAATGGAATTAACAAATATCCGTGTATGATTCTGTTTGCTTTATTTTCATCATGATATATTTCATATTCATCCCATTCTGGAATAGATGAATATTTACGGATATCAAATAACATTTTAACTCCTATTATTTTCGGCAAGAATTTTTAAGAAAAGGTATCTGTTCCCTTTTTCGGTCATCTTTTGTTAGGAGTTTTTATAATAGTCTTTATAAGTTTATAAGCCTCTGCCCAGGATTTTACTCTGGGTGGAGTAATTTGTATGTTTGTGCTATTAGCGAAGCATATTGTCTCATGCCCACTTACTCTAAGTTTCTTAACACTGGATGGATTGTCTTCAATATATAAATTTGCACCGACTTGACCTTTTTCTTGCATAAAGCAAAGGTCCCAATAAGGAATGCCATGCTGATCTAACCATTCGATAGTCTGCTGGACAGCTGTGGCATGGAAATGATGTATGTATAATCTATGTGTGATGATTCTAATTCTAACGCCTTCGTCAGATAGTTTACGCAAATACTTCCGAGCACCAGATATCATATTCATGCTTGAAAATAGATTCCTTTGTGTGACTGCAAACCGATGTAAACTTTGGTACTGATAGTTATTTTCAATTCCCCATTCTTTAAGACCATAGGAGACTTTGACAGGTAATTCTTTTATATCTTTTTCAAACCACTCAGCAGCAATTTTGCGCATACTTCCATAGAAATCTGAACAAACACCGTCCAAATCTACACCTAAGACAAAAACACCCTTTTTCATATGTCTCTCCTTATCTATTTTACCCTTCCTCTCCACCAGTTTATCAATGCTAACATCAATAGCAAGTTTTTTCTCTAATTTGTTAACAATAAAGATTTGAGTGTGGTTTTCCAAGAAAAGGTGTCTGTCCCCTTATTGTTTGTTTGCTGAAATTTAATATTTTTGATATTATTGTATTAAGTAAGTTGATATACACTCACTAAAAGTAGTGTGTTATAATAATTTATCGAAGCTAACATAATATGGCAAACAACAATCTTACAAACGCAAAAAGAGCAAAGAATGATGAGTTTTATACCCAGTACAGCGATATTCAGAAAGAGATTGAATCGTATCTAGATTACAACCTCGATGTATTCCGCGACAAGGTAGTGTATTGCAACTGCGACGATCCATTCGAGAGCAATTTCTTTCGCTATTTCGTGCTCAATTTCAACAGGCTTGGATTGAAACAGCTTATCACTACGAGCTACAAACCTTCGCCCATAGCCAACACGCAACTGGAATTGTTTGGCGATGATAAAACTCTCACAAAATCAAAAGGCCGTCCTAAGATAAATGCCAACAAGTTCATTATCAACGAAGTTCACGACATAGACGGCGACGGCGAGTTCAACTTGAAGGATGTTGCTAAGCAGTTAAAGGCAAACAAACACAACGAATGGACGCCGCTAGAAGGCGACGGCGACTTCCGTAGCGATGAATCTATAAGCTTACTGAAACAATCCGACATCGTGGTAACTAATCCGCCATTCAGTCTGTTTCGCAAGCATATAAAACAACTTGTTGATTATGATAAAAAGTTTTTGATCATCGGCAACTTGAACGCAATCACCTACAAAGAAGTATTCCCATTACTTAAAGAGAATAAAGTTTGGTTGGGTAATAATTACAAAGTCAATGGTGGGGCAATGTTTTTTGAGATACCAGAAGGAATTGCCAATTTAGATCAAGTTCGTGAGATAAAGACAAACGAAAACGGCAAGAAAGTTTATATTACTAGAGTGCAAGGCGTTCGTTGGTTTACGAATCTTGACCATGGGCGACGTCACCAACCGTTACCACTCATGACCAAGGACGAAGTGATTAAGTTTGGAACAAAAAAACCTTTTGAAAAATATGACAATTATGACGCAATAGAAGTGTCGTTAGTAAAAAATATTCCAAGTGATTATAAAGGCGTAATGGGTGTACCAATTAGTATTATGGATAAGTACAGCCCTGAGCAGTTTAGAATTTTAGGAACAAGTGATAATGGTCTTGTTGATGATAAATTTAAGAAAACACCAGGTTTAACAAAAGAATTTGTTGATGATTATTATAAAGCTGGTGGCACAGGAGCATATAAGGAAGGTAATCCAACAGCTGGTTACTATAAAAATAACG
>Ga0075121_1001246_pt1 | contig 16018 bp, 13 predicted proteins | sample AntAceMetag02UKG_FD_69793 | JGI IMG/M metagenome (GOLD analysis project Ga0075121, IMG submission 69793) | Saline lake microbial communities from Ace Lake, Antarctica - Antarctic Ace Lake Metagenome 02UKG | ecosystem: Environmental > Aquatic > Non-marine Saline and Alkaline > Saline | place... | reverse complement strand
TGTATATCGACAACTGTTCCCACATCAGCAGGTGTGTCGTTTTGAAGGTTCATATATTTTTAGAAATGATATCCTACAGAAAGTTGATGAATAAAACCTAATTCCCCGTATGAGTTCACTGCATAATCAAACTTGTATTCTTTCCAGTTGAAACCGATACCAGCCGAGATCCCTGAAAGGAAATCAATGCCCGAGCCAACATTCCAGTCACTTGCATTGGAGCGATAGCCTGCTCGTATAATAAATTTATCTTGAATGGTCGTTTCTATTCCAATTGTGCCATAGAAATTTGTGTGCATCGGTTTGTGAATATCAAGCGCGATCACGCCAGTATTGATCTTATAAGCTAATCCCATTGAAAATGTTAAGGGTAATTTTTCCTTTTCCTGATCAAATTTGGAAAGCTGCATGCCGAGGTTTTTCGCTGCAAGCCCTATCTTCAGTCGCGGGTTGGGAGATTGATGGAGCAGACACACATCAGCAGCTACTGCTTGCGATGAATACTCATCTATTGTTTCGGAGATGATCTTGATATTGACTCCCCAGTTTAGAATATCCGAGAGATATTTTCCATAGGACGCACCGAGCATTACATCATAAGAGCCAAAGGTTCCCAGGTCGATGAGATTCTGATTTTCATCGATGCCGGTTTTTGGAATACCACCAACGCCAATGAATTTTGAGAATACTGCCACAGTCGATCCTTCATTGAGAGGCATGGTATAACTTACTGCACCACCATTGTACCCGTCAAAATAATTCATGTAGGTAATCTGCAGAAGCCGCTGATGAACATTCGCAAGACCGGCAGCATTCCAGAATGGAGCAAGTGCATCATCTGCAATAGCAGTAAAGGTGTTCCCCATTCCGGCGCCGCGTGCGCCCATCGGAATATTGAGGAAATTGAACGCAGTTGTTCCCGCATCATTGCTGACTGCAAAGAGACTGCTCGTCATAGCGAAACATATCACTAATACAAATATTTTTTTCATGTAGTTCCCTTTGTCATACTTGGTAGTAAATTTCTTTTTGCGGGGTTGGTTTGTCAAATTTATTTCAAACTCGTTTCGCAATCATGCCATGTATCATATGCTAATTGTTGACAGTTTATTGTGCGCACAGACAAATGTTTTTATGAAAAATAAGATATAAATTGGTTGCATTTAGATATATATAGGAGTTTTAATGAGTTTGATCGCATTGCATTATGAGTTTAAGGAAATGATCGGGTCAGGCAGTTTCGGTACTGTATACAGAGTCGAAGATATTGCTACAAAAAATATATTTGCAGTCAAATTATTTGATAAGATACCAATCGATGATATTCGCGAAAAAATGAATCCAAAAGTGATGCGCGAGATCACTAAAATGTCCCACCCTAATCTCATAAAAATATATGATTACGGCATTTACCAAAATAATCTCTATCTGCTTTCTGAATTCTTCAAGAGCAAAGGACTTCAAAATTTTCATCTGACAAATAAGAATAAACCGGATTTTTTTGAGATCATTACTCAAATCTGCTATGCCCTGAATCACCTTCATACACACGATATAATTCATAAAGATATGAAGCTTGAAAATGTTCTTTATAAAAAGATAAATGATAAGATCGATGTAAAAGTATGCGATTACGGATTCAACAAGATCATTTTACAAACAGAAGCATATCCCGAAAGTGAAGTGGTGAGTCTGCCCTACATTGCACCGGAACTTTTGCAGAGCTCATATTTCTCCCCAAAAAGTGATTTCTACGCTTTGGGCGTGATCATGTATTACCTTTCTGTAGGCACCTTCCCTTATTCCAGAGAAGAAATCAAGCTCATGTCTGAAAAGAAAATCCCAAATATCATTCCTCAATTTCCCACAAAAATAAACCCAGCAGTCGATAAAAAACTCGAAGACCTTATCTTTCATCTCATTGAATTCAATCCTGCATTGCGCATCAGTAAGACGCAGGAGATCATTCGTTATATCAATGAGATGCAGGACAAAAATTTTCCTCTTACTATTGAGCCACCGCTCGTGAAGCAGATCGAATCCAAGCAATTTCATTTCCGGGATACAGATATTATAACTCTTAGGGATCAGATAAATGAAGTGAAAAATAAGCGGGGTGAGATCATTTTTGTAACTGGTGAAAAAGGCGTGGGCAAAACCAGTCTTATGCAATATATAAAATGGTATATCTTGTCAGAGGACTACCATGTGTTCTATTACAATTGCAACCCCCAGCATCGTGATCCATTCTTTATGCTGTGTAAAGAGATATTTCTGTCTCAGGATGAAAAGGGCAAGCACTTCTTTGAGCAGTCCGCTTCAAATAAATTTTGTGAATTCCTTTTTAAATCCGAAGAAAAATCCTTGAAGATCATTGAAGATGAATCAGATCTTATGAGAGATTTCGAACTGGCAAGGGATTATATGTTCTGTTTTTCATCCACAAAACCTATCGTGTATTTCATCACTAATATCGAAGAAGTTGATGAATCCACTATCAATTTTCTAAAATACATTTCTACTGATCTCCCCAATTTCCCTATTGCGATAATCGTGAGTTCTTATAACCCGTATATCATTGACACTGCTCACACTACTCAAAAGATCCACATTGAACCTCTTTCTAAAACAGAATCCTTCCAATTTATCCGTGAAATCCTGGGAGAAGGATGTCCTGAGGAATTTCTTCATCAGGTTTATATGATCACAAACGGCAACCAGCGCTTTATCCTTGAACTCATCGGTCAGCTTATTGAGAAAAAGATTATTCTTGATGACACAGGCACATGGCATTTTGATGCTAATATTATGGACGTCGAGCTTCCGCAAAAGATTCTTATAGCAATTGAGAAAAAAATCGCACTTATTCCAAAAAATATCAAGGATCTGCTGGTACAACTTTCAATACTGCAGGTTCCCCTTTCCACTAACATTATTCAGACGATTCTCCATTTTTCCGATTCCAAGAAACTCTTCTTTTTTATGCAGGATGTCGAAACCCTCGATGTACTGGTTATAAATAATGAGTATGCTGATGACGGGTATTACAAATTTGTCTATCCTGCGCTCAAAGCAATGCTTTCAAAAAAAGTTGGCACAGCAAAAAGGAAAAAGGTCTCACAGGAAATTATACATTATTTTAAAACGCAGAAGGTTACCACACCAGCTATTATAGATGGAATTATCGTACACTGCGAACTTGCTAATGATCACGAATCAGAAATTCATTATCATCTTCTCAAATCCATAATCTCTATGGAAAATAAGGATATTATTGAAGGGTGGAGTTCGTGTTATCGGGGACTCTTGAAACTTAATATCCTGAAGGAAGATTTGCAACCCAAGACTATTCAAGATTATCTGAAAATAGTGTTTACCTTGGGTATCTTACTGAAGAAATGCGATTTTAGGGAAATGTGCTGCAAGCAATACTCTGGATTTATTAAAAGTGATCCACAGCTAATGCTCCTCAATGCACGCTACAAAATGGCGTGCAGGGATTATGTAACCGCAGGAAGAACTCTCGTTGCGTTGCAAAATTCAAAATTTCCTTTTGATGAAAATGAAATCCTGCTTGCACAACTTGAACTTTATAATTTCTCTCATGAGGAAGATAAAGCTCATCAAGCAATTAAGATCCTTGCGGAGAAAAAACTTACATCTTATCAAAAGATCAATTTCTTTTTGTTCAGTGGAGATTATTATTACGCGATCGGTGCGTACGAAACGGCAATTGAGGAGCTGAAAAAAGCACAAAAAATTGCAAAAACACAACACGCATATATCCGGCTTGGTCGTATTCTGAAAGTACTTGGTGACACATACAATATTCTTAACAAGGTCGGACAAGCAGTCCGTAATTATGAAGATGCTGCAGCAGTAAGCATGAAAGAAGGAGACATCCTGAATGTCGCAAATGTGCTCTCCCATTGGGGATTTCTTAATATGAAACAGGGAGCACTTCGCGAAGGACTGGATAAATCTCTGGAAGCACTTTCGTATTTTCAGAAGATAAATTTTTCTCCCGGTATGGCAGAAGTGAATCTGAATATTGCACAGAACCGGTTCAAACTGGGAGATTTCCGAGAAGCTGAAAAACATTTTGATGCAGCTCTCTCCATTGCAAAAGAACTCAAAGACACGAGCCTCATCGGGAAAATATACAATCGTTCTTCTTTTCTGAAACTGCGAATTCTTGTTCCGGCAAAATTTCTCTCTTTTTTACGAACTCGATATGATAATTTTTTCAAAAATAACTCCATTGGCAACATTAACTCCTATCTGAAAAATTACTGCTTCTGGCTTGTAATTTCGCAAAATTATACTGAGATGAACACCATCCTCAAACAAATAAAAAAAGAAAAGATAGACACCTCCCTTGAAATGGAATTCATGTATCAATTGCACGGCTGGGTTGCGCGGGACGAAAAAAGGTATTCTCTCGCTATATCTAATTTTAAAAAAGCCGGAACCCTGGCAAAGAAAAATCAGAATGAATATGCGCTGACAATGTCCTACCTCAATATTGCAGACACTTACTATGTCGCAAAGAATTACAAGCAGGCAGAAATTTTTTGCGAACAGGCGCGTGCGATGGCGGTCAAAAATGAATTTTTGCGATGGGATAATTATGCCCGTATTCTCGAATCAAAGATAATGCTCAGAAAAGCTGACATGAACCTTCGGACAGTCATTCGTAAACTTCTCAAAGCAGAAGCTATTGCAAAAAAAATGAAGGACTGGGACCTCCAGTGTGAAAGCTTGATCCTGATTACGCTCATATACAGAACGCTGCATCTTAAAAATTTGGAATATAAATTCAGACGTAATTATAATCGTAAACTCGAGGTTGTATTACGCGGCTTAACCGAGGATGATCAGCAGAGAATCAAAACGATATTCCACTATGATGCCCTGCATTCCAGTTCTGCATTACGGCAGATTATTGAAGCCCGTATTAGTGTTTCCCCCGCGAAATTGCAGCACTACTTCTTTGATCTGCTGCATCTCTCAAGTGTTAATCAAATTAGATTTTATCTGAAAAAATATATCCATGAGGTCGTGGGTATAGATAAATTCGGCATCATACTCTATCAAAACAAAGATTCCGAAGGTGAATTCTGGGTAAATAATCAGCTTGCTAAAACAGAACTCACTAGCATTCATCAGGGCTATTTTGAAAAACTGCGTACAGAGCTGGAATGCCAATACTACGAGGTAAAAGGGCAGCATTTCTGCCTCGTGCCATTGAAGTTGAAAAATGAGTTGGAAGGTATCGTCATTCTGGCAGATAGGGGTGAATATCCATTTACGAAATCAGAAAAGTTGATTATCAAACTGTCAGGTTTTTATCTTACTATTATTTTGAAAAAGATCGGGGAATATGAAGAAGTCCTCGAACAGCGCGAACAACTTTCCAATCTTATCACCATCAGCAGGGATATTCTTCAGATCATGAACCTGGATGAGCTGAAAAAACAGATCACTCTTAATGCTATCCGGCTTTCCGGAGCGGAACGGGGTTTCTTTATAAATCTGGATGAAAACAAGAATTTCGTTTTCAATGTCGCACTCCTGAGCACCGGCGAGAAAATCGATAAAGACAATCTTAAGATCAGCAAAACAGTGTTGAAGGATGTGTATGAATCAAAGGTTGCCATGAGTACTTTTGATGCAGTTGAAAATCAGCGTTTTTCAGATTCTGAAAGCATTCAAAGGCATGATCTTCGATCTGTCTATTGCTCACCTCTCCATATGCATAATGAAATATTCGGATTTCTCTATCTCGACAACCTGACAAGCATGAATAAAGTTATTCGATTTAATGAGAAACTACTAGAAATATTCATTCTTATGGCAGAGACCGCTATCAAAAACTCCATAGATTTCGAAAAACTTAGCATTGCAAATCAGGAGCTGCTCAAGATAGACCAGGAACGCGCGCAGTTCATCAATATCTCCTCTCATGAATTTAATACTCCTATTCAGACGTTGAAGAGTTACATCTCGATCCTGAAGGATCCTAAAACCCCTGAAGATGTTCGTCAAAATACAATGAATATTATGGAAAGAAATGTAGATAGACTTCTTCACGCAATTAATAACATCCTGCAAATGAATGCCCTCGAAACAAGAGGAATTCAGTTTGAAAAAGAGCTTATCGATCCTGGAGATATTCTCAGGATCGTGTATGAGGAAACTCTAGCCCTCACCCACACACGCAAACAAAAGCTTGTACTGAAAATTGCACAAGGACTCAAACCGATAAGAGGAGAACGCATCACTCTTATCAACGGCATAAAAAACCTCGTGCTCAATGCTATAAAATTTACAGATGATTACGGTGAAATCACAATTGGAGCGCGTAAATCAAGATTCCGCAAGGAAGAAGCAAACGAAAAAGAATCTCTTATCATCTATATAAAAGATAACGGCATAGGCATCCCATCCTATGAATTGGATAATATTTTCCGTGAATTCTATGAGGTTACAGACATCAAAGCTCACCATTCCGGTGTGACAGAATTCAAATCATCCGGGCTTGGTTTGGGGCTTCCTATCACAAAAACTATTATCGAACATTACGGTGGAAAAATGTGGGTAAAAAGCGTCAAGGGTGAAGGTTCGACCTTCTTTATATCTCTACCTTTTGCAAAGAAAACACGAAAAAAGAAAAGTGAGAAATAGCATGTCAATCCTCTCCCGCAAAAATTCGATGAACAAAAAACCGGCTCATAATTTCAGCCGGAAGATATCCCAACCATCTTCTGTGATGATCATAAGTTCTACCGACTTTGTAGAATTTCTGGAATCTCTCTGGGGACTCGGTATTCTGCTTCAATCCTATAAAAACACACTCATTGTGCTTCATAAAATTGAATGGAAATATTTCATTGAACAGCTTTACCCGGAAAGAGATCTCACCTTTTTAGATATAGCGGAACTGGGAGCAGGTCAGGATGTTGAATCACTCGAACTTATCGTATTTCTCACCAAACAAATTTCGAAAGATGTAAAACCTCTTTTGAAAAAAACACAAAATGCAGTGATCGCAGGCATGAGTTCTTTCAACGATATGAAAGTTTTGAATTGCATCATTTCCGTGAATGATTTGCAATCTTATTACTACCAGTTCTTCTCCTTCGCATTGCAGCTGACGGGCACATCTGAAAAATGGGATGCATATATTCGCAAGTATAATTTCGATGCAGGAAAAAGCACAGAATCTTCGGAAAAGGGGCTTGTTTATGTTGATATTTCTCATGGAATTCATGGCACGCGCTTCCTGAAAAAACACATTCTTTCGCTATTGAAATCGCTTGAAAAAAGTTATAATTACGACGTCGTTCTGCTGGATTGGGATGCACGGTATTATGATAAGCTTGTATTCAATAAAAATAATGTCAAACCGGATTTTCAACTCATAGTAGGCTACGAACAAGCACTCGAAGTGCTTAAATCCTGCACGCTCTTCATCTCACCAAATACTCATTTGCTGCATGTAATGCGCTACACACCGCTGCGCACCTTCAGCATTCTTGTCCCTCATGAGCGGCGGCATCATTGTGAGACATCCAAAAACAGAACTCACATTGTACACACGTTTGCAGGATTCAGGATTAAAGATATTTTACCTCAGATTAAGGAACTGCTTTAAAAATTCATTGACAGCATTATAACCCCTGCTTAACTTACAAATCAGTCAATCACCAGTCGATAAAAACCTGTAATTAACGAGCTAAAATTTATGACCTATTGGAAAAAAGAGAAAGATTTTATCAGATCCGTGGGTGAGTTGAAACAATATATTTCTCTCGAGCCCAAGGAGGAGATACAGATCAGGAAAGTCGTCCTACGGCACCCCATGTGCATCTCGAAATTCTATCTTTCCCTGATCGATTTTTCTGATCCGGATGATCCTCTGAAGAAAATGGTTGTTCCTTCCGCCTGGGAGCTCGATATATCCGGCTCTTATGATACGAGCGGGGAATTGCACAATACCAAACTTTCCGGCTTGCAGCACAAATATAGTAAAACAGCGCTGGTGCTATCTACAAATAGATGTGCGTCCTATTGCAGGTTCTGTTTTCGCAAGCGTCTTGTCGGATTGGAATCCTCTGAGATCATCAGTAACTTCAGCCATGCAGTAAAATACATCAAAACCCATCCAGAGATAAACAATGTACTCATAAGCGGCGGTGATCCATTGATGCTCTCAACGAGAGTGCTCACACATTTCCTCGAACTTCTTGCACCGATCCCCCACCTTGATTTTATCCGCTTCGGCACCAAAGTACCTGTGTATTACCCGAAAAGAATTCTTCAGGATGATACATTAATTTCTCTACTCAAACCTTTTACGCGAGATCGGAAGCAAATATATTTTGTGACTCAGATCGATCATCCCCGAGAAATAACTGATGAATTGAGGGAAGCAGTCAATCTGTTGCTGAGTGCGGGAGTGGTTATCAACAATCAAACCGTGTTCCTGCGTGGTGTGAATGACGACCCGGATGTACTTTCGACGCTGATGAGAACCCTCGTCTCGATCGGCATAAATCCCTATTACCTTTTCCAGTGCAGACCGGTCAAGCGCGTGAAAAAGCATTTCCAGATACCGCTCTCTATCGGCTACCCGATCGTGGAACAAGCAAAAGCACAACTCGACGGGCATAGCAAAAGGTTTCGCTTTGTTATGTCTCACAAAAAGGGAAAGATCGAGATCATCGGCATAAAGGGTGATGAGATGATTTTTAAATTCCACCAGGCAAAAGATGAACGAAATGCTGGACGGATTTTTTTCAGGAAACTTAATCCTGTTGCCACATGGCTGGATGATTTGGATAATCCAAAAAATAATATTGGGAGTATACATGATAAACGAAGGTGAAATGGTATTGGAAGTTTTTGATGATATGATCGAAGCCGAATTGCTGGTAGGGCTGCTGAAAAGTGCGGGGATTGAATGCTACATTATTTCCGACGACTGCGATGGCATGATGCCTCAGCTCCAACTCACAGAAGGTGTAGGTGTTGTGATCAACAAAGCCGATAAAGAATTAGCAGTGAAGATTTTGGAGAGTGTGAAGAAGGGAGAGAAGGAATAACAAACTCTCGTTACTAAACCCCTGCTTGCCAAGGCGGAATGAAATGAAGACTGGTTTGGGAACGTTTTTTCCCGGTCATAGAATGGACCATGACCACGCGGTTTTCCCCCAAATATAATATTTAATATTTTTAGTTAATTATATCGTTTATTTTAGATAATTCTAATATCTCATTGCCCTTCAATTTTTCATCAAAACATAATCTTTTAATTTTTTCTGAGATACTCACTTGATTAAAAATTTGATTTAAAGAATCCTTGATATTTTCAGAAATATAATCTGGTTTTATATTGAACTCCTTACAAATTTCATCAAATAATTTCAGTATATTTTTTGAAAATGCAATGAAAAAAATTATGTGAAGCCTTATTATAGGTACATTAAGATCTAAATGAGCTATATATTTCTCTCTAATTGTTTGATATTGGGAACTTTCATATTCTTCATAAAGTACATTAACTTTATGATCTAATAAGTTATAATTTATTTCGTAATTTCTATATTTAATTATTCTTAAAAATTCATGAAAAGAAAATTTTTCAAAAATTCTACCTTTCTTTGGCTTCTTGAAAAGCTTATAAAAGTTTATAATTTGATTTTCTATTAATTTTTTATTAATCCAAGATAGAAATAAATTATTTTTTAAGTTAATGGACTCATTACGAAGTTTTAGTGCCAAGTACTCCATTACTTCATTATTATAATAAACACTCATCATAATATGATTAATACCCTTTATTCTTTTCTCAATATCTTGTACCATAAATGATTAATACTCCTTTATTTTTTCACTATTTTTCAATCCACTTACACTTAGTGATGTTCACAAAGAATGCTTTGGGAACGAGATTATCTCCTATTTATTCTTTATCTCTCTTCCCCATTTATCCACCTCTGTTCCACAATGAGGGCATGTACTCCCGCCCCACAATGTCTGCCGCAGATTTTTAGGAACCCGGACAAAAGGTAATGGTTTTTTACAATTCGGGCAGGTAATCCGTTTGGGATTAATCCCTAATTTGTTTTTCTTTCTGAATAAAACATAGTAGAAAATAAATACCAGTATCATACATAATAAGAAAACGATTATCAAAAGAAGTACGTTGTTCATAAATGTTCCTCCATATAATTTTATAAAAACTCAATGATTTTTTTGCGGAAGAATAGCGCTTTCATGATCTGCTTTTTGGATGTTTATACTTTTTCAACATGTTTCTTCTTTATCAGAACAATGATAATAAGAATTATAGAAATAAACAATGCCAAAAAAGCAGCCAAAACTATCATACTCTGTATCACCAACCATGTACCTGGAGGACTTGGCTGGAGCAACTTGCGATTGGTGTCATTATCCTGAATTCCCAGCAGAGCCATATTTTCTTTCAGGGGATAATCCTGTCCTGAATAATTAACGCCTTCCCCAAATCCATAACCGGATATTTCTTTTCCGTCTTTCGTGCCCTTCACGATAGTACCACCTTCACGAATTTCACTAGCTACTGAATAAATAAACTGGTCGTCAACAGTTGATATCATAACAAATTCCAGGTTTTTATCAGGGAATTTCACTTCCCAGCCATTGGGATACCAAGCATGAGATCTGGGACTGCGCATCCATTTATTGATCGTGACCGAGCCATTTATAACTTCACTGTTTCCATTCTCATCAATATATTTTCCGGAAATTACACGTGTGGCATTAGCCGGAGGATTCTCTCCCATGTTTTGTAATTCCTCTGTTTTATCAGAATGGGGGCTGGCAAAAGTAATTTCAGTATTATCATCAAACTGGACATCAGACCAATCCCAGCCAAATGATTTCGGTGTTTTTCCATTAAATCCACTTATGATAGTTGCAAGGGCTTGAACAGCAATATTTTTGGGATAACCGGTTGGTGAAATACCGGACATCCATTGGTGATCCATCCACATTTTTCCTTTAAGATTTCTGGTTTCTCCCTGATACGTGACCGAGCCGGTTGTTTTGATATTGGGATAAGAATAATACCAAGTTCCCAACCCGAAAATTGAGGGGACTTTACCTTCATCACCCTGAAGCAAAAGGGGCTTACTCTCAGTGAGGTCGAGATCAATTTTCAATTCTTTATCCGCATCATCAATTGTAATTTTCATTGGAAACATCTTGTCTTTTTGAAGACTCTGCGCGCTATTCTCCCCTATCCGGGCTAAGAAAGGTTCGATTCCATATACTATTTTTCCGCTCGTTCCTGAAATGATGGGATCACTTCCTGTGACATGCAGGTTTTTATCAGCATAATTTACAGCAACGACATTTTGTACCAACTGGTTCTCAATATCGGACAGACCAAGATCAGACGCAATTGGCGGTGGATATAAAGCACGTCTGAAAAACACTACGACTACATCAACCACGTTATTGTTTTCGTCCAAGAAATTTCCCGACCAAAAATACCAGCCAAATTGAAAATCCAATTGGGCTTTGTGATCCCGTGGAAACTGGAGCTCCTCATATGTATTCATATCAGAATAACCTTTGAAATAATCCTGACCGAAAAAATTTGGCAATGCATAACTCTGAATATTATCCAAACCTTTTTCTGCAGCTTCGATGAGCAGATCATATCGAGTAGGATATCTTTGAACTAAAGGAACATGTGACGCCTTTACTTTGTCTATCATGATAGCTGTATTCTGTGTCAGGTCTTTATTGGTCTTTGGATGGAAGTTTATTGATAAGATCAGTATAGCAGTGACAATGATAACAATCAGGATAATGAAAACCACTTTAATAGCCGAATGTTTTTTCATAGTAATTTATCCTTTTTATGACAAAAAGCGGAAAGGATTGCAAATTGTCAAATAGAAAAAATTATGTGGGATTATTTGCCCCAGGAGTAGTAATGTGTGAAAGCGTACCCAAGTACAACTTAGGTACGAGAGAACATTAACAATCTGGGGATTGGTAATGAGGTGTATTGGGGGTAGGTGTAGGTTCATCTTGCACCGCATACACCAGTTATGGATTAGTCCATGACTGCTCGGATAAAGGGCTGAATATATTCAGCCCCTACAAATTGATAATTTTGTCCGACGGGACAAACTCGTCTCTAACCTTATGTTTAAGTGTGATTGTGAATATTAGTATTAGGAACTGAGAAAGTTTTGAATAGACAGATTCTTCTCTCCTCCCCGATTGCATCGATGATCCGCTCACAATGACAAGGATTTTGGGGGATATAATCAGAAAAAGACAAAATAAGCACATTCTGCAATTAGTTATTTACCTTAATGACAAAATAATTTAACCTTACAACCTTATAACATTACAACATTAATACTTTTTACATCAAATACTCTTTCTTCAACAAAATCTCTTTCGCCTCATCACTTTCCGGCTTCTGCACTTTTACGAGAAGTTCTTTTGTATTCGAATCAAATCTCATTACGTATAATTCTCCAGTTTCAATCTCAGAAGCATCTTTCCCATTGATTTCAAGAATGACATCTTCAAGCTCGATACCTGCGTTATCAGCAGGAGAATTCTCCCACATACCTATGATCTTGAAGTTTCCATCATCGAGTTTTCGCACATTGATCCCTGTCGAGAATAAAATATCTTTGGACGATTCTTTAGTTTCAGTCATAAGTACTTTCCTGTGTGGAAAATCAAGTGTGGTCACGAACTGCTCGAGAAAATCTTTTCCCAGAAGTGCGCTGTTGTTAAAAGGAAAATTTGCAAAAATTATCCCGACATTTTTCAGAGTCATATCGCCAATAGTTATTTCATCGCACTTATAGAGGTAGTTCTCATGGGTATCCACAAAGGGCCATTTTGCAAAATAACCTTTGCACAGAATGAGTTTTGCCTGTTCTTCCTCAGGAAGTTGTTCAATAAAAGCAATGGGAAGCACAATAGGATAATGCAATCCAGTATCAATCCTTCCCATTATCGGGAAATATTCACTGATTCCCATTTGTACACTCGGATGGTACGGCATCATGATCTCCATATCAAGAAGGTGTTGTTCTGCCGTCTCTGCTTTTAGGGGCTTATCATTATTCTCGAAAATAAGCTGATCATTCTGATAATCGATTGTAGTTCGGAAAAATCGTATAAAATCCGGTCCGATCATTCCTTCCAGTTCATCATTTCCAAGGTCAAAGGTCTTCTTGAAATCCATCACACTCATATTGAAATCCTTCACCTTGAGTCCGGCACAATTGATTTCTTTCGTTCGGGATGTATAGATCATCTGATCTGGGGTTTGCATGGAATCAACTTTTAATTCAAGCTGTTTTGCAAGATCCTTGCCTATGATAGTAGTCCCGCCGGTATCAAAAACGAAAGTCAGTTTTTCATTTGAGTCATTGATAAATACTGGCAATTCTATAATATGAGAACGGGTCAGGTTAAAGGGACAAACCACTTTTGTGATAGATTCCGGCACACCGCCTCTGAGCTGCTCGATGAACTCTATCTGTGCATGGAGTCCTCCACTGATTAAGATGAAAATTGTAAGCAGAAGAGGTATGTTGTATTTAACTTTGTTCATGCAAACTCCTTGTATTATTCGTTTTCTTTTTTTATTAATTTCCAAAATGTATTATATAATTTTTCGCTATCTCCAGCCACATCAATATGATCGATCAGTTCTCCGATAAATGAAAGCCCTTCGATCATCGTATGCATCATGAGTGAGAGAGCTTCTGGATCGATATCATCACGTATGATCCCTTCCTGCTGTAGCCCACCAAACATATCATTGATCTTCTGCCGTGTCCTGCAAAGGTCTTGTGAAATACGGGATTTGTTCGTTGCTTTCATCCTGCTCATGAGAAGGAGAAACATATTATAACTATAGGGAAGATCAGGTGCCTCATCATCTAACAAAATCTTCTCTATGTTCATGAAAAGTGGTGCTGCAGAAAACATCTTTTCAATTCTTTGCTCTCTGTCGCAACCTGCATAATACTCTTTTGCCCACCGAGAAATACTGCTGGTAAAATGATCAAAAATGGCTTGAACTAATTCATCTTTATTTTTAAAATGGTGATATATAGCGGGCTTTGAAACACCGACTTCTCCAGCGATCTCGTTCATTGAGGTTTCATTAAAGCCCTTTGACAAGAAGAGCTTGAGCGCTGTTTTAATTATGACTTCTTTGGTTTTCATTGTGCTCCTTACTTACCGGTAAGTTTTTTATGAACAAGAATGTTTGTCAAATTTTTCAATGAGATTGGGGAACGAGGGGAGAAGGGCATTTTTTTATTTATTAGAGCGTGAGCTATAAAAAACATATTCAATGCTGGATTCCCAATCAATGTGGGAATGACATCCCTCTTTTTACGGTGATTTACTTTTTTATAAATGGATATTCCTATGTGGTTTATTTTTTTTGCTTCGGTTTCCTCGATTTCGAAATAAAAAAAGGGACACACATACGTGCATCCCATAATTGCTTATTTTTCTAAATTATCCCTATTTTAATTCAGGAAATTTGCTGCTTGGAAGCCATTCTTCATATAGATTTTCCAATGTTCCGTCTTCGTAGATCTCATTAAAGACCTGCTGCCATTCATCAATGACATGTTCCGGTGTTCCTTTTGAAATTGCAATGTAGAAATCACCTGAACTCACTGTGAAAACAGGTTCGAGATCATCAATCGAGTATCCTGCCTGCTTTGCAATTTCGGGAATGGTAATGTCTGTAAAGATCGACAGGTCAACCTCTCCCTCGACTAATTGACGGACGTTCTCAGTCGGGTTTGGTGAACTCACGAGATTGGTAAATCCGGCATTTTCCAGATCCTGCTCGGAAAACCATGCGGAACATGTGGCAATTTTCCCAACTTTTTTTGCATCTTCCATGCTGCTAATCTTGATGTCAGAACCTTTTTTTGCATAGAATATAGTTCGATTCGAGCCGATAGGACCGATCCAGTTGAAAAGCTTCTCGCGAAGAGGGGTTCTCTTCATTGTAAAGAGCACAAAATTAGGATTGACAAGGCATAAATGATAACCATTTTCCCATGATGAGATACGAATATTATCAGGAATGTCCAATCTGGCGAGAATTTCACGTACCACTTCGGTTCCGAAACCGGAAATTTCACCATTCTCCTGAAAAGTGAGTGGAGGATAATCCTCGGTATATATTTGAAGAATTCCTGGAGGTATTTCATTCGGAAGCCACTTTTTGAAAATCGCATTAAAAGTTCCATCATCCTTCATATTATCAAGATGTTTCTGCCATGTTTGGATCATCTCATCCGATGTTGACTCTGAAAATGCAATATATTCGAGTTCCGATGTAATGAAAATCGCTTTTTTGAATTCATCCGGTGCTATGCCGAGTTTCTTTTGTTGGCTGTTCATGACTAGATTCGAGCATGGAAAAAGGTTCACTTCACCATTCATCAACGCTGTAAATATTTCTTGAATTGTGTTGTATTCAATGAGATTTGTAAATCCTTTCTCTTTCAGAATTCCTGTAATTGCATAATCTTTCAGGGTCGCTATCTTTAACACTTTCTTCGCATCATCAAGAGTTTTTAAATTCAGCGTGCAATCTTTTGAAGTATAGAAATAGTTCTCGACAGAACTGATAGGTCCAACCCATTTGAAAAGATCTTTCCTCTCTGATATCAAAGAAGTTGAGAACAACACAATATTGGGCTCATTCACGAGCTTCTGATATGCATCTGACCACAACAGAAGTGTAATATCCTTATTGATATCCATTCTCTTTAAAATCTCTTGGACGACTTCTGTTGCTTGACCTGTTAACTGTCCATCTTGCATGAGATTCAATGGAGGAAACTCCTCTGTATAGATCTGAAGTGCGTCCATCTCTTTTGATATGTCTGCATTCAGTTCAGTCAAAACAGAACCCATGAGCATACACATAAAAACAACAATCATTAGTTTT
>Ga0075121_1001244_pt1 | contig 16034 bp, 9 predicted proteins | sample AntAceMetag02UKG_FD_69793 | JGI IMG/M metagenome (GOLD analysis project Ga0075121, IMG submission 69793) | Saline lake microbial communities from Ace Lake, Antarctica - Antarctic Ace Lake Metagenome 02UKG | ecosystem: Environmental > Aquatic > Non-marine Saline and Alkaline > Saline | place... | reverse complement strand
CATATTGCCAGACTCTAAACATACTAAAACAAAGTTGCTAAAAATGAATGAAAAACAACGGGAACTATACAATATTATTAATAAAAATTTCTAGGGTGTTGCAACGCTGAAAACAGGAAAAAGCTTAACAAATTCCTGCCAAGAAATCAATGCCTGAAAAATTCTATTTGTTTATAAAAAACACTATCAATCTGAGAGCTTAATTCAGTTTGTTTATTCTGTTTAGCAAGCTGACCAAGTTGTTGAATAATTGCAATTGCCTGTTGCATTTCCTGATCAAATGTTTTTATCCGCTTCGAATCAAGAGAATTATAATAATCCAGATCATCACAATATCTTTCCACTAATAAATTAACAATTGTATTTCCTTTTTCAACGGCACCTGCCTGATAATAAATATTAGCAACAGGAATCATATAATAGTCAATTGGAAATTTATTCACAGGAAAAAACTCAAGACATTTATCTAAAACAACAATTGCTGAATCATTTTTATTTTCCATTAATAAAGAAGTTGCCAAACGTATATAATCTTGTTTTGCAATAACTGAATTTCTTTTACTTTCGCGATCAACAGCAACACCATCTTCGTTAAGTTTACCCCATTTTGCTTTGTTTATCAATAAATTATAAGTTCCGTCAATATCAACTCCACCAAGTCCTGCAATATGATCTTTAGCTTTGATTGGTAAAAATTTATAAACAATCCCATCGAGATGACAATATTCATCAATACCAATAACTTTACTCATGACACTGGGGTTTGCAAAATATATCGGTCGTTCCCAATTATTGCTTGACAGAAAATCGAGAAACATAAGATCATTTTTATATAATGCATTTTGCTTGATATCCCATTCTATCACAGGAACAATTTCACTGGCACGATCGGCAGGAACAAGTCCATTATCAATAACCGCAGCTGAGTCAACAGTAAGTTTAAGTCTCTTTGTAGGAAGGTAATTTATTTTCCCACCACCCTGAAGTCCGACTTTGGTTTGTTCGTTTTCGCTTGCAATAAAATTTATTACATCTTTTAACTCGGTTCTTCCTTTAATATTTCTATCAAAGAAAGGAACATACTGATTTACACCTTTATTATATTGTTCGGGAGTAAGTGTAAAAGGAAGTCTTTCAGAATCATAGATTTTATTTCCTAACTGATGGATATACCAATCACCTCCTGCCAGCATATAATTTACAACTCTTACATCTGTTCTGATTCCCTCAACCTCCTGAACGTACCATAATGGGAAAGTATCATTATCACCATTAGTAAACAAGACTGCATTTGGTGCACAGGAATTCAAATAATTAGCAGCAAAATCTCTTGCAGCATATTTTCCTGATCTATTATGATCGTCCCAACCCTCACTGGCCATTATTCCGGGAACAAGTATCAGAGAAACAAGTCCGACAGAGACAGCAATAACTTTATAGTTTTTTAATATTTTGCTAAATGAATTAATTATTGCCATTACACCTAATCCAATCCAAATTGCAAATGCATAAAAAGATCCGGCATAAGCATAATCACGTTCACGCGGTTGATAAGGATATTGATTAAGAAATACAACAATTGCTATTCCAGTCATAAGAAACAACAATAACACAACAAAACTGTCTTTTCTTGAAGCATTAAAATGAAACAATAAACCTATTAATCCAAGGATAAAAGGTAGAAAATAAAATTTATTATTGGCAACGCTTTTCATACTTTCAGAAATTTCATCCAAATTCCCAAGCCTCATTTCATCTAAAAATTTGATGCCACTAATCCAATTTCCATGTTCAATTTCTCCCTGACTTTCTATGTTATTTTGTCTTCCGGCAAAATTCCACATAAAATACCTTAAATACATATGACCGATTTGATAATCGAAAAAGTAACTCAGATTTTCTCCGAAAGTTGGTTTTACAATAACTTCTGATGACCCATCAGCTTTTGTAACTCTGACCTTTTCACCTTTTTTCATATACTGTTTATATGTTCGCACATGAGCAGGTTTCTGGTCGCTCCACATTCGTGGAAATAATGTTGTAAATTTAGAATCATAAACAGGAATGGTATTTTTCCTATCATCAGTAATAACGTATTTTCCTTTCTTAACATCCTTAATGTACACAGGGTTTCCATCATCATATTCAACAACGGGAGCATTAAAATATTGACCATGAAAAATTGGCCAGGTGCCATATTGTTCACGGTTAAGATATGATAGAAGACTAATAGCATCTTCCGGGCTGTTTTCATCAATAGGTGTATCCGCATTAGAACGAATCACTAACATAAAGAAAGAAGAGTATCCAATAAGAATAAACACTAATGCAAGAATTACTGAATTAGCAATAAGTTTCTTTTTTTTGATTGTATATTGTAATCCGAAAATTATTAAACCAATTAAAAGCAAAAAATAAATAACTGTTCCTGAGTTAAATGGTAATCCAATATTATTAACAAAAAACAGTTCAAATAATCCCGACAGTCTTACTATCCAAGGAATTATTCCATACATTATAAAAGCAAGTATAAGAATCGAAATTATTCCGGTATAAATAAAACCATTTCGTGTTGCTTCGTATTTCTTGAAATAATACACATAAGCAATTGCAGGAATAGCAAGCAAGTTCAATAAATGAACCCCAATTGACAATCCCATCAGATATGCAATTAAAATCAACCATCTGTACCCATGTCTTTGGTCAGCAATCTTTTCCCATCTTAGAATTGCCCAAAAAACAACAGCTGAGAAAAAAGATGACATAGCATATACCTCACCTTCTACGGCAGAAAACCAAAATGAATCAGAAAAAGCATAAGCTAAAGCACCAACAGCACCACTTGCATAAATTGCATACATTTTTCCTTCGGTCATTTCACCATTACGTAAAGCAACTTTTTCTGCAAGCATTGTAATTGACCAAAAAAGAAATAAAATAGTAAAACTGCTACTTAATACCGACATTAAATTTATCATCAAGGCAACATTGCTTACATCTCCAAAAGCAAATAATGAAAAGAACCGACCTAACAATTGAAATAATGGTGCTCCAGGAGGATGACCTACCTGCAATTTATAAGCAGTTGCGATATACTCACCACAGTCCCACCAACTTGCTGTTGGTTCAACAGTTAGAAAATAAACGAGGGTGGCAATAGCAAAGATAGACCAACCAATAATATTATTAAATTTCTTATAGTTTTTCATTGGAAAATTGAATTTTTAAGATAAAATTAATTTCATGCGAAATTATAAATTTTAGATTAATTATTATTATAAAAAGGATAAATTAACTGAAATTAACAAACTCTACAACTTATCTATCTGTTTTTCTGTTTTTTAACAAAATTCTTACAAATTTTATAAAAAAATTTTTTAATTTAAAAATATTTTCTAATTTTGCAACCCCAAAATGGAATGTCCGATGGTGTAACTGGCAACACATCTGGTTTTGGTCCAGAAGAGTCCAGGTTCGAGCCCTGGTCGGACAACTGAGAGAAAGAGAGCTGCTTGTAATTATGGGCAGCTTTTTTCTATTAAATAGCTTGCAGTAAACACTTGTATTTTAAATAAATGTTGTACATTTGCAGCGGAAAAATAGAAGAAATGATTTTGAGGGGACGATGTCCCCTCTTTTTATAGAAAATATTTACATGATTCTAAAAGAAGAAATAGAAAAACTGGTTAACAAAAAGCTATCAGGAACTGATATGTTTCTTGTTGATATTAAAATCAAACCAGTTAATAATATTTCTATTTTTATTGACAGCGACACAAATTTAACTATTAGTGATTGTGTTGATGTTAGCCGTTTTGTTGAATCCAGTTACGACAGAGATGTTGTAGATTTCCAACTAACTGTTTCTTCTGCCGGAATTGATCAGGCTTTTACAACTTTTCGACAATACAAAAAAAATGTCGGACAAGATGTAATTATTCTTCTTCACGACGACACAAAACATAAAGGAACTTTAATTGAAGTGGACGAAAAATTCATAAAATTAAAACCTATTATTAATAAAAAAGATAAAAAGAAAGGAATTAGTGATAATATCATTGAACTTTCATTTAACGAAATAAAAGAAACTAAAATTATTATTTCTTTTAAAAAATAAAATATAAACTTTCTATTGATAAAAAAATGGAACACATAAACTTAGTTGAAACATTTGCGGAATTTAAAGAATTTAAAAACATCGACCGCGAAACATTAATGCATATTATCGAAGATGTATTTAGAGGCATGATTATCAAAAAACATGGATCAGATGAAAATTTTGATATAATTGTCAATATTGATAAGGGAGACCTTGAAGTTTGGAGAAACCGTGAAATTGTTGAAAATGGCATGGTTAAAGATGATAATTTAGAGATCGAACTTTCTGACGCAATTAAAATTGAACCGGATTTTGAAGTTGGAGAAGAAGTTTCAGAAGAATTAAAATTTGTCGATTTTGGAAGAAGAGACATTCTTACTATTCGTCAAAACCTTGTTTCAAAAATTCATGAATACGAAAAAGATAATGTGTATAACAAATACAAAGACAAAATTGGTGAAATAATTACCGGAGAAGTTTATCAGATTTGGAAAAAAGAAATTCTAATACTAGATGATGAGGATATTGAACTTATATTACCAAAATCAGAACAAATACCTTCGGATTTTTACCGCAAAGGAGAATCAATAAGAGCAGTTGTTTCAAAAGTTGAAATGAGAAATAATACACCTGTCATAATCTTATCAAGAACCTCAACTGTTTTTCTTGAGAAATTATTTGAAGCAGAAGTACCTGAGGTTTATGACGGTCTTATCACAATTAAAAATATTGTTCGTGTACCCGGTGAAAGAGCAAAAATTGCTGTTGAATCTTATGATGACAGAATTGATCCCGTTGGAGCTTGTGTTGGCATGAAAGGTTCAAGAATACATGGAATAGTTAGAGAACTTAAAAACGAAAATATTGATGTTATTAATTATACAACTAACACCAATTTATTTATTTCCAGAGCATTAAGTCCAGCAAAAACAACTTCTATCGAAATAGATGAAGAACACAAAAAAGTTAATGTTTATTTAAAACCCGATCAAGTGTCTCTTGCTATTGGCAAAGGTGGTTTTAATATTAAACTGGCAGGGAAACTAACCGGATATGAAATTGATGTTTATCGTGACACAGAAACTGAATATGAAGATGTTGATATTAATGAATTTTCGGATGAAATAGATCAATGGATAATAGACGAACTAATATCAATAGGATGTGATACAGCAAAAAGTGTATTGGATCTAAGTAAAGAAGAACTTGTAAACAGAACAGATCTTGAAGAAATAACTATTAATGAGGTTATTCGTATTCTTGGAGCTGAATTTGAATAAAAATATTACTTTTATACAACTTTTTTCTAAAAAGAAAAACTCAAGGCAGAAAGATAATTTATGGCAGAAGCTAATAAAATAGTACGACTTAGTAAAGCAGCAAGAGAGTTCAATGTTGGGATTACAACTATTGTTGAATTTCTTTCAAAGAAAGATATTCAAATTGAAGCTAAACCCAACACAAAAATATCTGCAGATATTTATGATATTCTTCTGAAAGAATTCCATTCGGAAAAAGCCGTAAAAGAAGAATCTGACAAAATTGGAATTGAACACCTAAGTCGTGAAACAATTTCAATTGATGATAAAATTGATGATTCAGTAAAAACTGAAGACATATTTGAAAAAGAAGAAGATCTTTTAATTAAAAATGTTGCAAGTAATTATTCTGAAACAATTACAAAAACTGAAGATAAAAATACAGAAAAAACTGCTGAAATTAAAAAAGTAGAAAAAATAGAAGAAGTAAAAGAAGAAGTAAAAGAAAAAGAAATTGTTGAAGAAAAAACTATTGTTGAAGAAAAAACTATTGATAAAAAAGATCAAGACGAAGATGACATCAAAAAAGATGACAGTGTAAAAGTACTTGGTAAAATTGATCTTGATTCAATAAATTCTCTTACAAGACCAAAAAAGAAAACAAAGAAAGAAAAAGAAAAAGAAGCAAAAGAAAGAAATAAAGGCAAAAAAGAAGTTACAAAAAAAGAAGAAAAAGAAACTGTTAAACCTACAAAAGCTAAAACGGAAATTGAAGAAACTGTTATAGAAAAACAAGAAACGCCTCCCGAGGTCACTCCTACCGCTAAAGAAGAAGAAAAAACTCCAGTTAAAAATGATGATAATATCATTAAAGCAAGAGCTGTTAAACTTACAGGTCCAAAAATTTTAGATAAAATTGACCTTTCAAAAATAGAAAAAAAATCAAAAAAGCCGGTTGCCTCTTCAAAAGAAAAAAAGATAAAAGAAAAAAAGAAAAAAAGAAAAAGAATTATAAAAGATACTCCTAAAACAGAGGTAAAATTTAAAGATAAAAGAGGGAAACCATCATTTGAAAGAAGTAAATTCAAAAAAGGCAAAAGAGAACCAAAAGTTGAACCTACTGCAGAAGAAATTCAAAAGCAAATTAAAGAAACACTTGCCAGATTAAGCAAAACAGGCAAATCAAAAGGTTCAAAATACAGAAAACACAAACGTGAAGTAGTTAGCCAAAATATTGAAAAAGAACTTAAACAACAAGAAATAGAAAAAAGCACAATACAGGTTACTGAATTTGTTACGGCAAATGAATTAGCAACAATGATTAACATCGATGTAACTAAGGTTATTCAAACATGTATATCTCTTGGAATCTTCGTATCTATCAATCAACGATTAGATGCCGAAATCATTACTCTAGTTGCAAATGAATTTGGATATAAAGTAGAATTTGTAAGTGTTGATGTTCTTGATGCAATTAGTAAAGAAGAAGAAATAGGAGACAATCCTGAAGACTTAAAACCAAGAGCTCCCATTGTTACTGTTATGGGACATGTTGACCACGGAAAAACTTTACTTCTCGACCATATCAGAAAATCAAATGTTATAGCAGGAGAAGCCGGAGGAATAACTCAGCACATTGGCGCATACGAAGTTACACTGGAAAACGGTCAACAAATTGCATTTCTCGATACACCCGGTCACGAAGCATTTACTGCAATGCGTGCCAGAGGTGCAAAAGTAACAGACATTGTAATTGTAATAATTGCTGCTGACGATGATGTTATGCCACAAACAAAAGAAGCAATTAATCACTCTAAAGCCGCCGGAGTACCAATTGTCTTTGCTATCAATAAAATTGATAAGCCAAATTCAAATCCTGAAAAGATTAAGGAACAATTATCAAACATGAATATCCTTGTAGAAGACTGGGGTGGAAAATATCAAAGTCAGGAAATATCTGCAAAAAAAGGAACTAATATTGATGCCTTGATTGAAAAAGTTTTACTGGAAGCTGAAATATTAGATCTTAAAGGAAATCCTGACAAACATGCCAGTGGAACAGTTATTGAATCTTCTCTGGATAAAGGACGTGGTTATATTGCAAAAATCCTTGTTCAAAATGGAACAATGAAAATTGGTGACATGGTATTAGCAGGATCAAGTTATGGCAAGGTAAAAGCAATGTACAACGAAAGAAATGCAAAAATAGAAAGTGCTGGTCCTTCAACACCTCTGCTTCTTCTAGGACTTAATAGTGCACCTCAAGCAGGTGATACTTTTAATGTTATGACTGATGAACATGAAGTGAAAGAAATTTCTACCAAAAGAAAACAATTACAAAGAGAACAAGGTATTCGTACTCAAAAGCATATTACTCTTGATGAAATCGGTAGACGAATTGCAATTGGTGATTTCAAAGAATTAAATATTATTGTAAAAGGTGATGTTGACGGTTCAGTGGAAGCATTATCCGACTCATTACTAAAATTATCTAACGAAGAAGTATTAGTAAATGTAATCCATAAATCAGTTGGGGCTATTAACGAAACTGATGTTATGCTTGCATCTGCTTCTGATGCAGTAATTATTGGTTTTCAAGTTCGACCAACTCCAGGATCAAGAAAGCTTGCAGAAACAGAACAAATCGACATACGTCTTTACTCCATTATTTATCAAGCAATTGAAGAATTGAAATCAGCGATTGAAGGTATGCTCTCACCTGTTATTGAAGAAAATATTGTTTGTAATATCGAAATCCGTGAAGTATATAAAATATTAAAAGTGGGTAAAATTGCCGGCTGTATGGTTCTTGACGGAAAGATTACAAGAAACACAAAAGTAAGAATTATAAGAGATGGAATAGTTGTTTATACAGGTTCTCTAGGTTCTTTAAAACGATTCAAAGATGATGTAAAAGAAGTTAAATCAGGATTTGAGTGCGGACTGAACATCGAAAACTTTAATGATATTAAAGTTGGTGATATAGTTGAAGGATTTGAAGAAATTGAAGTTAAACGAAAACTTCAATAATACCAACTGAACATCCAAATTACCGATATATTTCGTTTCTTTTTTCCTTTCTCTGCGTTAAATATTATTTCCGTAGCTATTGCTATGCAAAGAATATTTGCCTTGATAAAGAAAAAAATATTTCAAAATATTTATCAGCAATTTAGAAATTCAATTGGTATAATTGTCTTTTTTTAAACTTTCAATTATTTCCAAAAAAAAATCACAAAAAATAATTTTTGTGATTTTTTTTATTCTTCAAATAGAAATAATATGGTATTAATCTCTTATTATTGTTTGTTTTCTGTCAGGTCCAACTGAAATAATTTTAATAGGTACATCAACTTCTTTTTCAATATATTTTACGTAATCCATAAGTTTCTCAGGAACATCATCAATTGAAGTTAAATTTTCGATATCAATATTCCAACCATCAAATTCGTTATATATAGGAGTAATCCCATCTACAGAAATATCGAAAGGAATTTTATCAATAAGTTTTCCATTAAAATTATATTTAGAGCTAATTTTTATTTTTTCAAACGGACTCATCACATCAGCTTTCATCATCATCAGTTCGTCAACACCATTCAGCATAATTGAATATTTAAGAGCATTAAGGTCAAGCCATCCACATCTTCGAGGTCGTCCGGTAGTTGAACCAAACTCACGACCAATTTCTCTAAGCTTATCACCATCTGCATCATCAAGTTCGGTAGGAAACGGACCACTTCCAACCCTTGTGCAATATGCTTTAAAAATACCTATAACTTTACCAATATTTTTTGGTGCAACACCCAAACCTGAGCAAACACCCGATGTAATTGTATTTGATGAAGTAACAAATGGATATGATCCAAAATCAAGATCTAACATTGTACCTTGAGCTCCTTCTGCAAGAACAGATTTTCCTTGCTTTAGTGCATCATTAATAAAATATTCGCTGTCGATTAATTTAAATTCTTTTAGTTCTGAAACTGCTTTAAGCCAATTTTTTTCGTATTCATCAAAAGCAAATCCATCAATTTTGTAATTTCTAAAATCAAACTTATAGAAATCAATTATTTTAAAATGATCAGATTTTAATTTATTATATTTTTCAATAAAATTATCAGAAATTACATCTCCAAATCTTATTCCTGTTCTTGCTGTTTTATCAGAATATGTAGGACCAATTCCTTTCAGTGTTGAGCCAATTTTTGATTTTCCTTTTTCTTTTTCATACGTTGCATCAAGCAAACGATGAGAGGGTAATATTAAATGAGCTTTTTTGGAAATATATAAATTATCGAAAGTATTAATATTGCTTTCGGCAAGAGTATCAATTTCTTTTTTTAAAATACAAGGATCAACAATTACTCCATTTCCTATCACATTTTGAGTGTCTTTATTAAAAATTCCGGATGGAATCGTATGTAAAACAAAATTCTTTTTATCAAATATAATTGTATGACCTGCATTTGGTCCACCCTGAAATCGGGCAATAATATCATATTTGGGAGTTAAAACATCAACGACTTTTCCTTTTCCCTCATCGCCCCATTGAAGACCTAATAGAACATCAACTTTCATTTGTTTGTTTTTAATTTACAATTATTTAATTAATTTTCTTTTCCCATAAAATGTTAATGAGTGATGAGAAATTTCAACATTAAGAATCTTTTCAATCGAATTCTGTATTTCCATAATTCTGGCATCACAAAACTCTAATACTTCTCCATCGTCAACAGAAATAAAATGATCGTGCTGTTTAAATTTATACGATCTTTCAAACTGAGCACAATTACTTCCAAACTGATGTTTAATAACAAGGTCACAGTTGAGTAATAATTCAATTGTATTATAGAGTGTTGCACGACTTACACGATACTTATTATTCTTCATTTTAGTATACAATGATTCAATATCAAAATGACCAATCGTTGAATATATTTCCTTTAAAATTGTACGTCTTTCAGGTGTTTTTCTATGACCGTGCTTCTCCAGATAGTCAGTAAAGATCTGTAATACTGTTTCAAGAGATGAATCCTTTTCTCCATTTTCCATTTTACAATAATTTTTTATAAAAGTAAAAAAAATATTGAATTAATATTATTTGGTATAAATAAAAATAATCAAAATTATCAACTATTGTATTAACAATTTTTTCATTGTCTTGACATGCTGGATGTTATAATGTAGTCTCTGAAAAACGATCAATTCTGGAGATTTTTTTAATTTCCTTAATTTTTCTTAGTTTTTTGATAATGTTATTAAGGTTTTTGGTATCATGAACATATATCATGATTATCGCATTAGTAACTCCTTCAGAAGTTTCAAGATGAAATGAGCGAATATTTGAGCTAAACTCCTGAAATATTATTTTTGAAATATTATTAATAAGACCCAAATTATCAACAGCAGAAATTTTTATTCCTGCAAGAAAAGAAATGAGTTTTTCCCTCTCCCATTTTGCTTTTACAATTCTATCGCCATAACTCGACATTAGTTTACTTGCCTGAAGGCAATTTGTCCGGTGAACAAAAATAGAATCTTTACCATCAAAATACCCAATTACATCATCTCCGGGAATAGGATTACAACAATCTGCTATAATATATTTTAAATTATTAACATCCGTTTTTAGAATAAGTGAGGACGGCTTATTTCTTATTTTTTCATTTATTGTTTCATTTAACGTTTTTAACTTTTTGGATTTGGAAAATGGTAATTTATAACCAAACAATGTTCTATCCTCAATTTGAAAACTGTTTTTAATGTCTTTTAAATTAATTTTATCAAAAGCAACAAAATAGTAAAGATCAATTGAACTTGGGTATTCAGTATCTTTTTGTAATTTTTTTATATTTGATCTGGAATATTCTATATGCAATTCATCAAAATATTCTATCAATTTTTTAACTCCTTGTGATTTATATTTTTTACGATTTTCTTTTATTGAGTCATTAATACTTGATTTTGCTCTTGCAGTTATCACAAAATCTAGCCAGTCTTCATTCGGAGTTTGTTTTTTTGATGTAATGATTTCAATCTGATCACCACTTGTTAAAACATGTTTAAGAGGAACTAACTCATGATTTATTTTTCCACCAATACATTTATCTCCTATTTGAGTATGAATATTATATGCAAAATCCAAAATGGTTGAACCTAATGGAAGGTTCTTCAATTCTCCTTTAGGGGTATAAACAAAAATTTCGTCAGAAAATAAATTTAGTTTAAAATCAGTAAGAAAATCAATTGCATCAGAATCATTACCTTGAAGTAATTCCCTCACTTTTCTTAGCCATTCGTCAAGACTACTTTCATCTTCATCAGCATTTTTATATTTCCAATGGGCTGCATAACCTTTTTCAGCAATTTCATTCATTCTAACAGTTCTTATTTGCACTTCCACCCATTTACCTGTTTCACTCATAAATGTAGAATGTAGTGATTCATATCCATTAGCTTTTGGAAATGATATCCAGTCATGCAATTTATCATGTTTTGGACGATAAAAATCAGTAATTAAAGAATATACTTTCCAGCAACTTGATCTTTCTTTTTCCGTAGAAGTATCAATAATCACTCTTACAACAAACACATCATAAATATCCTCAAAAGGAATTTCATTATTTTTCATTTTTTGCCAGATAGAAAAAATCGATTTTTCTTTTATTTCAATTCCAGCTTTAATTCCATTTTTTTCAAATGCCTTTTTTATCGGTACAACAAATTTATTAGTAAATTTAACCCTTTCTTTTCTGGTATTTATTAACTTTTTACAAATGGTTTGATAAATATCAGGCTCTGTATATTTTAAAACCAGATCTTCGAGTTCACTTTTTATTGCAAACAAACCTAGTCTATATGCAAGAGGAGCATAAAGAATACGTGTTTCTGAACATATTTTCATTTGTTTTTCATGTGGCATAGCACCAAGAGTACGCATATTATGAAGGCGATCAGCAAGTTTAATCAAAATAACTCTTACATCTTCCGAAAGAGTATTTAACATTTTCTTGAAATTCTCAGCTTGTCGTGATAGAGATGAATGATCAAAAATATCTTCGATTTTTGTAAGTCCGTCAATAATTTTTGCAACTTTCTCGCCAAACAATCCATCAATATCTTTAATTGAATAATCGGTATCTTCAACAACATCATGAAGCAAAGCGCATACAATTGATGTTGTTCCTAATCCGATATCTTCAGCAGCAATACGTGCAACATCCAGAGGATGATATATATATGGCTCCCCAGATCGACGGCGCATATCTTTATGTGCTTCAACTGCGACATCAAAAGCTTTCCTAACCAACTGCATATCTTTTTCCGTTTTTTTGGTGTACCAAACTTTCAGAATATTACGATATCGCTGGATTATCTCTCTTTTTTCTATTTCGGCATCAGGTTTATACATTAACAGATATTAACTTATTTTGTTAAAACAAAATTACTCAAAAATCGTTTATATAAAATGTTTTCAAAAAAAAGGATGAAAAAAAATTCCTTTGATATGTAAAGAATAATTAATTTTGACTGGAAATAATATTTTTTAACTTTTTACCAATTTATGAGTTTGTTAAAAAAGCAAAACAAAAGCAGATTAACTAAAGTAAATTTTGGAATAGGAACACTCATTACAAAAAAAATAATTTTTTAATCTGTGAATCAATGGAAAGTTTTATTAAACATTATATTTTTACATAGAATCATATTTTAAAATGAAAAAATATGTCTTAATAATATCATTTTTTTTTCTTTGTTTTTTGCATGTCTCGGCAACACATCAAAGAGCAGCAGAGATTATATATAGTCATAAAAGCGGTTTAACTTACGAAATTAAATTAATTACTTATGCAAACCCTACACCGGCAAACGACTCTCGTGATTTTTTACTCATTATATGGGGTGATGGGAATGAAACACTAATACCACGTGTTGTTAAAACTGCTATTGCTTCTGATGTTGTTTATAATGTATATCTCGGCACTCACACTTATCCAGGTGTTGGAACATACTCACTCACAATGGAAGATCCTAACAGAAATTTCGGAGTTGCTAATATTCCAAATTCAATTGATGTACCAATTTTTGTTGAAAGCGAATTAGTAATTAATCCATTTCTTGGTATAAATAATTCGGTTCAATTATTAAATCAGCCGATTGATTATGGATGTGTTGATAAAATATTTATGCATAACCCGGGAGCTTACGATGTTGATGGAGACAGTTTATCATACAAACTTGTTGATTGCCGTGGTAGCGATGGAGACCCAATACCAGGCTTTGTTTTACCAAATGAAGTGCTTCCCGATCCGCAAAATACTTTTACAATCAACACGCTAAATGGTGATATTATCTGGGATGTTCCAAATTTACAAGGCGAATTTAATATTGCATTTATTGTTGAAGAATGGAGAAATGGAGTACGGATTGGATTCGTTACTCGCGATATGCAGGTAAAAATTACTACTTGTGACGAAAATCCTCCGATCATTGATGAAATTCCCGACACCTGTATTGAAGCAAAAAACACTTTAATATTTGATGTTAGTGCAATTGGAATTGATGGTGATGAAATTACATTAACCGCCACAGGAGGACCTTTCGAAACTAACATTAACCCTGCAACAATTGATCCTGATCCTGCCACCGGAATTGATATTGCCACAACTACTTTCACTTGGGAAACAGCATGTCAACACATTCAAAAACAAGCTTGGCAAGTTTCTTTCAAAGCTGTAGATGATGGCACACCTGTAAGTCTTGTCGATTTTCAAACTGCAAATATTACTGTTATTGCACCAGCTCCGGAAAATCCACTTGCCGAAGCTCTTGGAAATACAATTCGTCTTTCGTGGGAAAAAAGTATTTGCGAAAATGCCACCGGATATAAAATTTATCGGCGAAATGGATATTTCGGTTTTGTTCCGGGCTATTGCGAAACTGGCGTTCCTCCTTATACAGGCTATATTTTTATTGATGAAATTAATGATGTCAATACAATAAATTATACCGATGATAACTATGGAAGCGGTCTTGTCCATGGAATTGATTATTGTTATATGATTACAGCATTTTTTGCCGATGGAGCCGAAAGCTATGCTTCTATTGAAACATGTGCATCTTTAATAAAAGATCTTCCGGTAATTACAAATATAAGTAATGACAGTTCGAATAACCTTAACGGGAATTGTTTTCTTGCATGGTCGAAACCAACTGATCTTGATACAATACAATTTCCGGGCCCCTATATTTATAAAATTTTACGATCGGAAGGACAAGTTGGAAATAATTTAGTTCAGGTTTCTGCAAATTACAGTTTAAATGATACTTTATTTTTTGATGAAGGAATTAATCTTAATTCATCAAATTCTGCTTTTAGTTATCGTATTGATCTTTTCAGTAATTCAATTGGAGACATTGGACCATCTCACGTTGCTTCTTCAATTTTTCTTTCAATCAATGAAACAGATGATGAATTACAACTCAGTTGGAATTTCAATACTCCATGGAATAATTATGAATATGTGATTTATCGAAAGGGACTAGGACAAACAGAATTTGATTCTATAAGTGTTACAAATAATACTTTTTATAATGATAGAGGATTGATAAACGGTGACGAATATTGCTATTACATTAAAGCTACAGGAAGTTATTCTTCGCCGGGTTTTATTGATCCAATAATTAATTTTTCACAAAAAGCATGCGGTATTCCAATTGACAACGTTGCCTCCTGCCCTCCTGTTTTATCAGTAAGCACAAATTGTGATTTAATAGAAAACAGATTATCTTGGACAAACCCTAACTATACATGTGCTGATGATGTTACAAAATATTATATTTATTATTCTCCCAAGCAATCCTCTGATTTTTCGTTAATTGATTCAACTTTATATCCCGACGACACAATTTATTATCATTCAAATCTGGAATCGGTTACAGCTTGTTATGTTGTTACAGCAATTGATTCTTCAGGAAACCAAAGTGATTACAGCAATATAGTTTGTGTTGATTATGATGCTTGTCCTGTTTACAGATTACCAAATGTTTTTACTCCAAACGGAGATGGTCATAACGATTTGTTTGTTCCTTTTCCCGAATCAGTTGCAGCAGTAGAAAATGTTGCCATGAGTATTCTTAACCGTTGGGGAGTAACTGTTTATGTAACAACAAATCCTCAAATTAACTGGGATGGGAAAAATCTAAATTCCAATAAAGATTGTCCAACCGGAGTTTATTTTTATGTTTGTGATGTCTTTGAAATCACTCTTAACGGATTACAAAAAAGAACTCTTAAAGGATCAATTACAATTTTTAGATAATGGGTTTTAATTTTGACACATCATTCAATTATTTCATTATTCCACTTTACATTTTTATTCCCAAAAAATCTTCATAATTTTCCTTATTAACAATTCTTGTTTCATTATCAGGATAATTTTCCAGAAATGTTTTTGGAAAACGGTATTTCATTTTGGGATTCCATTTGAATTCAAATGCAAAAATATCATGCTTTTTTTGTATTACACTACAAAAATATCATGCTTTTTTTGCATTACATTGTTGAAGTAATAAAAAAATCCCCACCCAACTAAACAATATCAGCAATTCGGGTGGGGAAATCTAAAATCCTAAATTTAAAACCTGAAATTCATTATTTCCATTCCATTAAT
>Ga0075121_1001243_pt1 | contig 16039 bp, 8 predicted proteins | sample AntAceMetag02UKG_FD_69793 | JGI IMG/M metagenome (GOLD analysis project Ga0075121, IMG submission 69793) | Saline lake microbial communities from Ace Lake, Antarctica - Antarctic Ace Lake Metagenome 02UKG | ecosystem: Environmental > Aquatic > Non-marine Saline and Alkaline > Saline | place... | reverse complement strand
ATATTTGCCCAATCGGCAATATCTCCATCTATCTTTATCTTGTTCCTTGCTTTATTGACAGCCAAAGTTTTCAATGAAAAACTTCGTTTTTCTTCCGGCGCGCTTTTCTGCTTGAAAACGGCGCTGAGTTTCACCTTTGATATTTCAGTGTCGCTTACAGGTTTTGATAGAGTTGCGTTAATATTTTTTGCCAACGTCGGCATCAGGGTTATTGGTCCTGAGAATGTTTTTTGACCTTGGCAGAGTATCTCCAGATTGCCTTCAAGCTTTCTGCTAAAAATGTTCAAAAGCACAATGGATATGGCATCACTGGTTTTCAATTTCGCCGTGATTTTCACACATGCGGCATTGTTGTCATCGGATTTAGCACTTTCAAACGCCTTGCAGAAAGAATCAAGAGAACCAGGCGCGCCACGGAAAAATTTAGGAAAAGAAGTCGCTTTAATTTGACAAAAGCCGTTCTTGTCCGCTTTTATCTTTATCGGATTTTCCATTAAGTCATAAACTTCGGGCAGAGGTTGCGTAAACGGGATTACCATGGTCGGATACGGACCGAGATTTCGGTCTGCTTCCTTGATGTGGCTCCAGACAGCCGCAAGCGGTCTTTTTAGATTGTCTTCAAACACATAGCAGCGGATATCGGGAGCAAAACGAATGTCTTTTTTAAAATCCGCGTTCCCGAGCAATTGACCGATAGTGTTGATGGTTTTGCAAAGCGCATAGGGAGTTAGATCGACATCCAGAAAACGCCTGAAAGAACCGTGCGCATCATAACTTTTGATTCTGTCTGCGTATTTAAGCGCCATGATAAAATGCCTCGCATGAAACGCTGACTGCATTTTTTCTCCAAGCCCCATATGGTATGACGGCGCTTTACCCCAATAACTGTCGCTTGTCGCGCCGCCATTATAAGTATACGATCCCCATTGCGGAATATTCATTGGCGGATGATAAATGCCTTCCGTAGATATAATAGGCGTATTTTTTAGCCCATGCTTGTTCAATATTTTAATGAACGCCTCCAGTTCTTTGTCTAGGTCAGGCTCTTCTGGGAGGCCTTGATAGGCATGGCCATCGACAGCCGCGAAAGGAATGCCTTTTGCGCCTGCAGCCAGGAAGTCATCAATCCAGCGCAGGCCATAAGCAGTCCTGATGTTCCACGGGCCTGGGGAGATAAATTCATTGTCCGGGTTGGCGCGTTTTATTCCCAGGTAAGCGGCTTTATGTATTTTTACCAAATCTTCCGGCGTTAATTCTTCATTGAATTTATTTCCTGCATCTGGCTCCCCTATGAACCACCATTTCTTGAACCATGGGCTAGACTTTGCTTTTTCATAACAACCCTGCTCGATTTTCTTCAACCATTCCTGCGGGATTGGGGACTTCAATTTTGCAATATCTTTTAATGATATTTTTTCGCCGTTACAAGTTAATGGCCTGCGAGAAGAAAGCAGGCCATCACCCGAGTATTCAATGCCGTATTTTGATGCCAGACTAATCATGTGTTCATCCTGGGATCCCCATGGAAATGAACCAGCACCAATGGCAAGGTACCTTTCGAAAAGTCTGGCAAGTTCAGGTTCTCCTCCAGGAATATTAAGGGAAATAAAATTACGATGTTTATGTTGACCTTTAAGGAAATCCATAATGTTAATCCTGAAATAGTCGGTGTCCGAGAAACCATTGTCCAAAACAAAGTCCGCGGTGATCAGGAATGAACCTTTGGATAACTGTTTTTCGAGGGGCAATTTAATCTCAGCTATTCCCTTTGCGTTGGTTTTAAATGAAAATGCCTTTTGCCATACTTTCCGCTCAAAGAAGTCTGTAACCGTTAATTTTAATTTGCCGCCGATATTTGGTGAGGCGGTAATTTTCAATCGCGCATTTATGGGTTTGTCGGCTTCAAGGAAATTACCCTGACAGGACGTCAACAGTTCGGCAGAGAGAGGTTTTTCCGTATATTCAGTCAGTTCTCCTCTTTCCAGTTGAAGCCCATCGACCCAAACGTTGTCTTTATTTAAGGGAGAATTTCCATATGCTTCAGCCCTTAAAAAAAGGCAGATTCCGCTATTTGGAGAAATAAAAGATGTATCATAACGTTTCCAATTTTTTGTCAAATTGAATGAGCGAGGCCCAGTCCAATCAGCGCCCATTTTCTGACTGGCGGTGTAAGATGCAACATTTAAGAATAGATTTTTATCCTTTGTTCCTTTTGCGTAAAAACTAAAAGTGTATTTTTTCTTTGGTTCAACCGGAATTATGAATGGACCAATAAACTGCGGCCTTATATTTTTTAAGGCTTTCATTGCAAGACTTTGGTTTCCGAATTTCGCCTCAGAAATGTCAATGTCGTAAAACTTCCCATGTACCTTTTTATTTGTATCTGATGAATGGCCATTATAACGGTAATAACGCAATCCTCCTTCGAATGAGGGGTTTTGAATCAAGTTTCGACACAATCTGTAATCTGGCAAGCGCATGCGGTTACAATCCCAGAAATCTATTCCGTAGTAAATGTTTTCTTTTGAAGCTTTATCTGTTTCGACTGATTGCCGGGCAGGCGCAATTTTATATTCCACGGTTTTGTTTTTCGGCTCCAATAATATCCGATAGTAATCTCTATTTTCTTTTTTTATAATTTGCGCTTTTGCCGCAGTCGTTATAAATATAGTAAATCCCCGGCCAGGAATGCTGGAAGTGAACTCAATATCTTTCAAAAATTTTCTAGGACGGCTTCCAAGGTCGGCAGGGTTTTCTTTGACGCCATCAATAATAACTCCGGCGGATTTGTCAATCAGGGCTTTTGGGATGTGCAAAATGAGGACGGAATAAATCTTGTCGCTACTTTCATACTGATGCTTCATATATATGTTCCCGTTCTGCAACAATTTAACCTGTCGGTTATACTTTATAGGGGAGCCTTTTTCCGGTTTATATTCTGCTTCGAAATCCAAACTTTTATTTTTTTCATCGATTTTATCCATCTCTATTTTAAATCTGCTTGGAGAGACCCAGAGCTCTTCTGACAATTTAAATAGAAATCTGGAAATTATTGTTTGGTCGCCAGGCAAGGTGAAGTTGATATCACGTTTTCTTTTGGCTTCCCACAAGCGGATTTGGCCGCTTGTTATAGTCCCATCTGAAAGAAACTCTGCTCCGGTAACACAACATACCCACCCGAGAGAGAAGAGCACAGTTAAAAACAATCCCTTTTTTACACATTCTGATACTAGCATAAATGCCTCCATGTTTTTGTTTTTTTTTAATTTTCGATATATTCTCTATGGAACACCGGGGTTTACGTTGTTGTTTCCTGTAAGCCTCGGGATGATCACACTCGGATTGGGCCATATGCCCGGTGCTAAATCCGCAAGATTGGCGGCATAAAATTTCACATGTCCATCAATAAACTGAATGTTTAATCCGCCTAAGTGTGGAATAGTTACTTCATCCATATTGTTCCAATACCAGTAACAGTCGCTGACCAGCCAGCGAAAAGGGGAATTGCGGGATAACCTGGATCGCATTTTTGTGCTTTCGCACTCTTGCGTTGTGTCACACCAACGAAGCCAATAATTGTTACAGAGGTAGTTTGATGTGGGCTTAAATTCAAGCGATCTGGAATGGTCGGGAAAACTGCCTTCATATCTGCCAACTCCAGGTGATGCGCCAAAGTGGTTATAGTTTTTTTTTCCTGGACAATAAAAAATCTTTGCTTTTGTGAGATAACCGTTTGAATACAGATTGCCGTATCCGAGCCACACAATATATCTTAAATAAAATCCCGCTATATTTCCTGTCCCGGTTAACTCTCGCCGTAGAGCCGGCAACCGGTTGTAATCTGACTCATACATCGCAAGAGAAGTATACAACTGCTTCATATTGCTCGCGCAGTTCGTCCTTTCCGCAATATCCTTAGCCCGGCTTAATGCCGGCAACAACATGCTTGCCAATATCGCAATGATGGCAATCACAATCAACAACTCCAAAAGTGTGAATTTAAACTTCATTCAGATGCTTTCCCTTTCAATAAGCTTTGTTTCTGTTTTAATCAAGAGAGGAGCGTCATATGTTCGTTTTTCCATTGCCGCCAGCAATGCTTTTAACCATAATCTTCAAAATGGTATTACTTCATAAGCACATCTTCCCAGACCTTCAATTCGGTCTTTCAGCATGCCTTGAGAGATAGTAAACATCTTCCCTTCAAAGAAAGGCTGTATCTTTGCTTTCTTTATTCCTAATGCAGACAGGTTTACCAGAACTTCACCTGGATCGTTAGAAATATTGACTGCCACGACAAATATTTTTTTTCCTGACCTCCGTGTGCTGGTATAAATATCTCCTCGCCGATTAACTTTTCCTACTTCTTCTGCTGTTATTACCTCCTTGAGGGTTTGAAGTTCAGATGATAGTTTAGGCAGGTATTCCCAGAGCAACTTGCTTTCACTCCAACCGGGCCAGGGGGAATAGCATGTAGCTCCATACACTAATGCCATATATGCCATAGCTCTTTCTTCTTCTACTGTAGGGCATCGTGCTCCTTGACCAGCTTCAAAAGGACACGTAGCAGTCTGAAAGTAAAAATTTATAGGCTTTTTCTGTTCTGCCAATTCTTCTTGTATCTCTAATAAAGGAACCATAGATGATATTGGATGACCACCTATAAAGTAATAATCTAAGGACACGACATCAGAAACAACCCCCAAATTATTTCTATAAATACTTCCTAAAGGACCTTTCCAGTGGTTTACTATAAACAAATCGTGAGGGCTCTCTTTTTTGATTTGTGAGGCTAATTTCTCTCTGATCCCATTTTTCATCACTGCTCCACTGGGTTCATCAAGAATCCAACCAATAACTGCCGGATGGTCCTTCAATTCCGGCAAATATTTAGACAAGTAACGTTGGTTTGCCTCTATTTTAGCAAGGGGGCCTTTAGATTCAGAGCCCGCATAATCAGGTTGTATTGGAATAAAAGCTTTCATTCCTCGCGCGGAAACTAAATCAAGGAAATGTTTTATCTGCTTAAGTTCCGCAAATTTCTTTCCCTGTTTTGCCCAGGACACACAAAAACCAACATTTACACAATTATATCCATGTTCTTGAAGCCCATCTAGTAGCTCCTCAAATCTTCCTTGGGAGTTCTGGATGCGCGAGAAAGAAGCCATAAACGGAATAAATACTTTACCCTCTACCAGAATGCATCTTTTGAGATAATCTATCTTAGCCTCATTAATCGTTGGATTCATACGAGAAAGTTTTATCTTTTTTGACCAGAGATCCTTCTTTCCGGTTATGCTTACGCTTACTGTATACTGACCGGGCTTTATTTCCTTGACAGGTATATGGATAGATAATTTTTTTTGTAAAGGAGGCTTTGCTTCACGAGTCAGTATAAGTTTTTTGTCCTCATCGAAAATGTTAACCTTCAGGCTAACATTTTTACGCAGTTCTTTAACAAGATTGAGATGAATCATGAGTTTTGCTACTTTTTCAGTGGTGTAGTAAGATCGATCCAAAAAAATCTCAGCTAGAGCTGGCGAAGCAATTCTTTGACGAGATGCATGAAGAACGTTATTCGTCTGTGCATCCTTGACTGATATTATTGCAGTTTTAGATTTGGTTATAGGTAGTTTCTCTATTTGAAATTCAGTTGTAACACTAGATGGAATAAGAATAGAATCTGTCTCAGCCTGGGAATCTCCTCTCTTAATTGATAGTTTTACTGCCCGGGATTTCCCACTTAGATTAGTTACATTACCTGTAAGGCAAGCCTCATCTTTTAATAGGCTTTTATAGGTATAGCTTGTATTATCTATCGAGAAAAAGAATTTACGAAATATATCTGGAGAAAAACCTTCTAATCGACCGAATTTTTTTACATTATGCCAGCCCCCTCCCCAGAAACTGGATTCTTTACTTTTTTTGAATTTTCTGTCCCGGCAGAAACTAATCCCCCAGACATCCGAGGTGTCCAAACCAAGGTTAAATATATTAAATGGCAAACGAAACTCTGCTATCCAGCCTTTACTATTTTCCCGACAAGCGACCTGCCAGTCTCCATCCCAGGACCCTGCCCCAACTTTGCCCTTTTCGTCAAATCTTGTTCCAAGAGGGTTGGTGGCAATATGGTAGTAGGTCTCTCGGTCAAGATTGGTATCTAAAAAAATCTCCACACAATCGTCCGCAAAAACTTTCCCGCTATCTCTTTCTTTTTCCCTCTTACAGATTTCCGCAGGATTGCTGTTATAACAATAAAAAGCCACATACAAAGCTTCCTGATCATGGCAGACCCATACTTCTGTCTTTTCTTGTGGCAGAGCCCCCTGCCATATATTAAAATCTTTCACCTGCCCGGCTTTTTTCCAGCATGCATCATCCAGAACTCCATCAATCTTTGGTCCAGTTGCTACACGTCCGCTGAAAACCTTTGGCTTACTTTCCTGCTTTTTTCGTCTATTTTCTTTTCCTTTATCCCAAGCGTCTTCGTTAAATTCAGTAGGGGTATTACCCTTTTCCAGTTGAACCGCATCAACCCATATTGTGCCTTTACTAGCCTTATTCGGACTTATAAAGAATCTAATTCCTCCCTGTTTTTTTAGTTCTACAGGCAGCCAAAAGCGTTTCCAATCCTTTTCAAGGGAAAATGTCTTTTTTGCTAGTGCACGCCAACCTCTATTCGATATAGTGAAATCAACCTTTTGACCAGGAGTATCACTTTTCATATATCCTGAAAGAACATAGGAGGTACCTGATTGTAAATTACGCTTTAGCATCTCTGAATTCCAAAGAGGCATACCATTGAGACGCATGCTGTTCTTGCCTTTAAAAGCAACATTCGTATCTAAGGTCCATGAGGAATAGAACCTAGAGAAATGCTTAAGCCCAAGATAATAAAACCAGTAATCAGGAACATCCGGATTAGTTGCCAGTTCAAAACTACCATTACCCAATAAATTTTTTATTCGCTTAAATTTAGATAGGGATTTTTTCTTGCCGATAGTAATTTTTAAACGAATTTTGTTGTGGTAACCGGCAGGAAATAATCCTCCTTTGCCACTATCTTTTATATAAAACAGCGGTCGGCCATTTAGCGTGGCAAGCTGCAAACTTGAGTTTGTTTTCTCCATAAAAGTGGTCTCAAAAGTTACTACGCCAATATCTGTAAGCACCTCGGTGGAAGCAGATTTAAGATCTTTTACCGATACCGAAGCGACATTTTTCCATTTCTTGGGAACTTGAATAGGAATAACCCCCTCGCGAATTAGTCTTTCCGCAGAAAATAATTGGTAGGATTTTCCTAAAAAAAGATCCGACGCTAAGTCCATCTGAAGATAAAAAGTTCCGTTTACCTTTTCATGGTATCGATATTCAAGATCCAATAACACGACATTATCTTCTAAGCTTAAATTATATGAATAACTGAATTTATTATCTATTTTATCTTCCCAATTAATTCCTTTATCGGTTATCTTTGTTTTGACGTTCCCCTTCCTTCGATTAGCGCTAAATAGACCATTCCAACCCTCTGGCGATGAAGCGATCATTCCCACTTTCATTACAGAGACACCTTCGCGTTTCAAGCGCCAATGCGGGAAAGCATCATTCATAATAAGAGTGGTTTTGCCTCTCGTTAATTCCACTGTTTTAGTCTCTGCTTTAGCAACAGCAGACACCAGATGCAAATTCAAAAATAATATCGATACAACCCCGCCAATTCTTAAAACATTTTTTCTTTTCATTGTCCCTTCTCCTTTTCGTAATGAATTTCCCTGTTTTCAAAAAATCACAGCAATTTAACTCTTCTTTTTATCCCCTTTTTTTGCCTGATAGACCTTGTTATATAACCTCCATCCTTATGGCCAGCCGATATACCTGCTGGGAGGACTGCTTTCCCAAGTCTGCGTTCCTGCTCTATAGGCCTGCTCCAATATCCATCCTACATGAGCATCCACAAAAAGAATATTAGCACCGCCATTGTGAGGAAATATTATGTTTCCATTATCTGCTTCGCCTGTCAATCCTCTAGTCCAGAGGCTTCCTGAGTCATTAACCAGCATAGTCTTTGATGGATGGAGAATTCTGGATACCCTCCACGATTGATTCCCCCATCCATCTGAATATGCCACACCCAGATTAATAGCGTAACTGGCTCCAACACCACCACCATATCCAAATTTAGTTGTAGGATTGCTTGGGCAGGAAAAAATGGTGCCCCGAGCATCGTCACCCACAGTTGCAACCTTTATATAGTCCTTAAGATAAGCCTTATCAGGATTGTAACACCAATGCCTGGCTGGGCTTTCGGCTTGGTAAGGAGGAATATAGCCATTGTTTTCGTTCGCATACATTAAGATTGACAGTCCTATCTGCTTCAAATTATTCATACATACTATCTGCCTTGATTTTTCTCTCGCCTGTGATAACGCGGGTAGCAAAATGCTTGCCAATATCGCAATGATGGCAATCACCACCAACAACTCCAAAAGTGTGAATTTAAACTTCATTCAGATACTTTCCCTTTCAATAAGCGTTGTTTTTGTTTTAATCAAGAGAGGAGTGTCATATGTTCGTTTTTCCATCGCCGCCAGCAATGCTTTTGCCGCAATTCTTCCCATCTCCCCAAAGTCCTGATCAATAGTAGTCAGCGGGGGAAATAATTTAGCAGAGTAGTCAAGGTTTCCGTATCCGATAACGGCGACCTGTTCTGGGATTTTTATTCCTTGCTTATTAAGAAACTGCATAACGCCTGCAGCTGTGTCATCTGTCCAACAGACAATTGCGGAAAAGATCTTCTCTTCCACAACAAGGCGCATGGCATTTAAATACCCGCTATCATAATATTCGACGTTATCAACAATTGTATAATTCAGTCCGGCATCTCTGGCATATTTCTCGAAAAGCTCCCGCCGCAATTTTCCTACGGAAATATTTTGCGAAGAAGCAAAGTAATACACGTTGTCAAGCTTGCGTTTCAATATTGCGTCGACAGTCAGCTTCATTGAGATTTCATCATCGGAGCACACAGCGGCATCCACCTGATAACTCCCTGGAAAGCCTAAAAGCACAACCGGAATTTTGGAGATTATTTCCGTTACATAATCATTTTCCTGAAAAATATCTTCGCCATAGACGATAATTCCTGAAGTTTTACGTTTTTCCACAAGTCGCCGAATAAATGATCCGCGGTTATTCTGGGAATTATGGACAATGACATCGGCCCCGTATTTTCCAAGTTCCTCCGTTATACTTTCCAAAAAACTCGCGTACATATATTTTTTGGTATCACCAAGCAACAAGCCAACAGGAGGAAGTATTCTATTGGAAATACCAACGGTGTACGTCCCAAATCCTTCAACCGTCTTTAACAACCCTTCATTAGCCATTTCATTTATCGTTTTTGACACCGTTAGAAATGAAATAGAAAGGATATTCCCGACTTTTCTTAAAGAAGGCAATTGAGTGCCTGGAGGAAGATCAACATCTGCAATAACCGACTTTATCCCTTCTTTTAACTGGTGATAAATTGGTGTCGAGGACTTACGGTCAATCCTAATATCAGCTATTTTATGTTCTATTTCTCTATCCATAATATGTAAAGATCTAACTCCTTTTTAAAAAGTAAATTGTTAACCATCTGTGACACATATAAACTTTACCCCAAAATTAGCTTTCTCGCAAGTTTCGAAGCTGCCGCGCCATCCCTTTGTTCAATTACTGCTTCGATTTCTGATTCCCCGACATCTTCCAATTTTCGGAGCATGGCTTTTAACCACAGAATACTTTCCGATACCGCTTTTACTCCGTCCTCACGGTAGGGATACTGATCCATGGACAACCAGCCGCTGTAGTCGGTCTTTTTCAGCCAGTAAAGTATTTCTAAAAATTCGATTGTATGAATCGAGCCAGCAATCATATCATCATCCCAATAACGATAATTGTCATTGAAATGCATATGCCTCAATTTATCTCCGTAAAATTTACATAGGGATATTGACTCGCTAACATTTTCATAAGCCATCAAGGAGTGTCCAACATCTAAAGTAACCCCGAGATTGTCAAGGCCGATTGAATTCACCATGAGAAGAGTGTCTGCCGCCCTTGCAATATGACAATGTTGGCGCGGCTCTCTCGGCTTGTATTCCAAGCAGATAGTTATGTCAGGATTATAAAGGCAACATTCCCTGATGCCTTCGGTAAGCCATTCCCGCTCTTTCATGAAACCACAGGCAAATGAGTAATCATAACCATCTTGGCCGGGCCAGAGCGTAACCAAAGGACAACCTATTTTTACGGCAATATCAATCATTTCCTTTGTTGTTCTTATAGCATCTTCCCTAATGTTCTTGTCTGAACTGGAGAAAGCCCCTTTCTTCCATTTCGCAGAGCCGAAATGATCAGGAATAAGACTGATGCATTCAAGTCCTGTCCGTTCCAGATGTCCTTTTATTTCATCGGCATTTTCCTTTGTAATGTGCCAATTCCCTACCAGTTCAACGCCTGAAATGTCATTTATTTCCGCAACCCTGTCAAACAACTCCTGAACGCTGTAATTCGGACCATAGCTGTCGCAGTAGCGATCTCTGCATGAACCGACATTTCCGAGAATAACACCGAATTTAGCTTTGAACATTATTCCTCCCGTATCGTATTGATAATGTTAATATTTCCGCTGGCCTGCGGAAGTGTATTTGACGGCCGCTTCATTTGAGATTGAATATTTTCCTCATTAAAAGTCGTGTTGATTGCAATTTCTCCGTATGGAGAGGGAATGCTTCCAGATGCTTCTTTGACTACTCCTTGCAAGGGATCAACAGTAAAATCTTTAAATCCTGGACTGAGGGGACGAACTCCAAGCAAGTATGCATGAAAAAAATAGGCGGGAATAGCCGACCAGCCATGACATAAACTTCCTGCGCCAGACAATTCCGATGACCCGTTTATGGTTTCCCAGAAGGATGTTGCCCCCTGAAAAAGCATATATCCCCAATCTTCGGCAATTTTCTCAAACACCCATCCTCCATACTTATCCTTTTCTTGTAACAAAGCTTCAAATTTGTAAAAAGACTGACTGAGGCTTACAGGAATAAAACCATTTTCCTCCGAAGCCAGGCGGGCGTTCAATTCCTGAGTCAAATTATCAGGGCAAACCCCGGAATATACAGCCAAAGCCTGAGTCAGCTCGGAAAAGCTATCTGATGTATCTTTGCCCTTATAATTAATGTAAGAGCCTTCATTTTTATCCCAAAATTGGTCATGTACCGCTACGCGCATTTCGTTGGCTATTTTCTTGTATTCTTCAGCTTTTTCCTTATTATCGCAATGGGTATTTAAAAAGACCGCTGAGTCAAGAGCAACAAGAAAGAACATATTTAGTGGAGCATCATAGCGGAGGCAATCAAGCGCCTCTCGTTCTTTGTTGCTATTCTCGCCCCTTAGTCCAGCTAATTCAGGGGTCCATTCATAAAACTGCCAGTATCTTTTTCCTTGTGGCGTTGGCAATAGATAGTCTTCCATGTTTTTTAGCAGAATGTCCATCTTCCTGTTTACCGTCAGCAACATTCTTTTTGCAAAATTAGTGTCGCCGCTAAAAAGTAAATGATCCGCTAAGGCCGCGATCCACAACAGGCTGAATGACGGAATAGTGACATCGTGAATTGCCGGTGCACAAACCTCAAGATAACCATCTTCTTTCAAGCCTTTCCCCAGCAAGTCCCATGACATTGCGGGAAATTCATAGTCCCCGAAACAATAATATCCGCATAGGGCCTGATTGCGGGAGTCGTTTGCATATAAAGCCTGTTCTCGCCATGGGCAATCCTCGTAATGCTCATGCATGCACAAATGCAAAGTGCGGACAGAGGTGTCATATATTTTATTTAGAAGCTTGTCATGACATACAAAATCACCTTTTTCTTCCACTGGGAACATAACTTCTCGAAGTCCTGCGTAGTATAATTGAAATTTCTCAGGATCGCCTGAAATATGCAATTGTATGTACCTACCCGCCCATCGGGCAAAGCAATAAGTGAATTTCTGGCGTCCAGTTCTGCAAATGTACCTGCTGGCAAAATTTCTGCCCGGCAAATCTGATCGAACACGCAAATCACTCAAGTGTTCTCCATATGCGATGTCAATCACCATTCCCACTTCTGCATAAGCTTCCAGCTCAAAAAGCCCCACTTCTTCACGACCAAGATCAAGAACAAGGTAGATGCCATCGCCCTTCTTAAACGCATCAGGATTCAGTGAGACCCCTTTTTCGTCGGGGAGGCATTTAGTTAAAGGATACAATTGCTTTTGGGGGAATTCATTTTCGTCTGCGTTCAACATAATGTCTAGAGGCAAAGCTGAAGAGAGAAAATCGCGCTGCATTACTTCTGCTACGCTTCCTTCTTCATTTAGATCTCTCCTGAATACCCCTTGTGCATGCACGCTAACTTCTATTCTTTTTTTGATCTCCACTTTTTTTATAGATCTGTCATCCAGCGGTTTGTCGCCTGAAGTGTAAATGTCTCTGCCGTCGATTTGTTTCCAAGCTTGGTCGCGCGCAGAATCCTCCTCTCTCGCATCGTATTCAAATGTAAAAGACATTTGGCCACTGAACATGGGCATCATCCCGTTTTTGTATCCCGTTGACTTTCTATAATATGTGGCCTTTCCGCTGCGCGCGGCCTCCTTTCCATCTGCCAAAAGACAATATATTAGACATGCCATTCCCTTAATGTAGGTTGCAGTGCTGCGTCCTTGATGGTAAACTAATATTTTTAATTGGTTTGTTCCAGACTTAAGCCACGACTCAACATTCAGCCTGTAAAAAGTTTTAGAGGCCGGGTAATCCGCAAATTGTTGACAATCCACAAGCTCTCCATTAAACCATATGGCAAACGTTGTGTCGGCGCTTATCAAAAGCTCTGCATTTCCGGCTTCTTTTTCAAGAAAGAAGTCTTGCTGAAACCAGACATATTGATTTGGCGCGTCTCTACATTCAGAAGGCCAAATCCAACTGGCTCCAGGAGCACTGGGCAAATATTGGCGTTCAGTAATAATTGTTTCCATATCATTTACAATCTATTATTGTTGATATATATCTGTTATATAACGCAATTATAGCCAAAAGTCAATAGTCATTCGCATTTTTCTGCATTTCTAGCGATCTGAACAATCCATCCTCTACCCATCTGGATTGGGCGTAATGCTTTCGACGAGAACTTTGCGAGTACCGATGCGCCTAAAAGAAGCATGCATATGTGACAAGGTCGAATCTCATCCAAACCTCAGTGGTAAGCAAATCACTTGGATTAATTGACTATAATTTTCTTAACGCCTCCATATGAAAAACAGGCGTCAAGCGCTTATCCAGATTCATCACTTTGACAATTAAAACTATCCATGTCTTGTCAGTTTTTTGGGCTTGGCAAATAATCTACCACAGGGTATCGCTTGACTTCATGGCTGATTTTTGGAATAAGATTTTTGTCTATTCCAGGAATATCTCTGAATGTCTGCCCTATGTTGCAATTATTTTTCAGCATTTCAACCTGTAAATCTATTCTGTTGACTTTTCTGGGTACTATATTTTGCTTAAGAGAAATAGCGGCGGCAATGCCGGCGGCTTCACCCATATTAAGACAGGCAAGCACCAGGCGGCATCCGGCTTGCGCCATGAAGTCCGCAGACAGACATCTTCCGGCAACCAAAAGATTATCTATTTTCAGCGGAACCAGACTGCGATAAGGAATGTCATAATAAGCCGGGTTGGGAAACTGCATATCAGCCTCTTTTCTTCCGAAGCCATCAACCAGAGCATCTCTTCCGCCAGGAGGCATCCATGAAGAACCAAAACCTGTACGGCATATAGCATAAATTTCTTTGCCTTCATATTCAATTTTTGCCCATTTGATATTTCCAGGGCCATCTGGATTATGCAAATCGTAACCATGCCCTGAAGTACATATCACATCATCAAAATGAGCCCACTGACAGAGATCTTTTGCTGTAATGATGTATTCACCCACAACCCGCCTGCTTTCCCTTACGCCAAGAAGAGAAGCTGTATCAATCAACCATGATTTTTCAAAACCCTTAACGTAACTTTTTATAAAACGCCAGAGCATATCAGCTTGTTCACGGCCCTCAAGGTACATTCTGGTAAGATCGCGACCGTCAAGGGGCTTGCAGTTGCGCGAATGCGCAAAACAAATACTAACTTCATCCATACCGCAATGTTCAGGGCGTCCCGGCAAATGAGTCATCCAGTTCAGATGATTGTCAACTTCATATTTAAGTTCGCCTGTCGAAAGCGCTTTTTGTATGGCTTTTTCCCATCTTGGATCATCTTTCTTTATATCGGAATTGACATAAGTATCCCAGTCAACGCCCCCAAGACGAAACTCTAATGAGCAAGCCTGATGCTTGTTGTCTTTTTTTCTCCCTGTCATGCAATCGCATCCGGCGAAATAAGCAACGTCAGCATCCCCCGAGCAGTCAATTATGCGTTTCCCAAGAATAGCCTGTCGCCCCGACTTGCTCTCCACGACAAGTCCTGCAATCTTGCCGTTAGTCACAATTGATTCGACAACATAAGTGTCGAGCAACAGATCAGCTCCTGATTCTGTGAGCATTCTGTCGAGAATAAGTTTGTGTTTTTCAGGGTCTGAGTTGCGATGCCATTCGGCATTGATCTCACGGAGCCTTGACATCATATCGCGACCAATGCCGGAAATAAAATCAAGAGGAATGTTTACGAGCCCTATTGTAGCAAGACCTCCTAGAGCTGTTTCCTTTTCAATTAACAGGGTCTTGCATTTGCGCCTTGCAGCCGCGACGGCCGCGCCAAAGCCAGCCATCCCGCCGCCCACAACTATGACATCATACTCCCCTACTGCCTTTAATTCCCTTTGAGGCTCTCTGACAATATCTCCTGTTTTTTCGCAAGTAATCATTTTTCATCCTTTTCTTTTTTATTTGTTAGAATTGTTTTTGTTTATTATGTCTGTTTCAACTTCTGTAATGGCTTCGGAAGCGCAATTGTCCTGACAGATTCCGCAGCCACTGCATTTTTCAATATCTATGTGGGCGCCACCGCTATCAATGCTTATGGCTCCAACAGGACATTCATAAATGCAGGTGCCGCAATGGGTACAGCCCCTATTAACTTGATATTTCTTCATAACTCCACCTTTCTCTTTTTATTGCCTTTTCTTAGACTATACATTGAAAAGTGAAATTTTTGAATGAATATTTAAGCTGATGTTTTGCTCATTATTGCTATTTTTATGTTAAAACCAAGGAGCTTGGAGCAAAAGAAATGAAAAAAAAGAAAACATTAAAGATTGGAAATATTGTCGAAAATAGTCTTATTGAATTTGAGCTAATGAGCGGATTTATGATAACAATTCATGATTTAAATCGTTTTTTCTCAGATGAAGAAGGTAATACTTTGTTAGGCGCAAGGCGGCAGTCACATCGCAGATGTTCAATCTGTGCATCCTCGCCAAAAGAAATATGTATTGAGCACTGCCTAAATGAAATCAATGCTAAAGCATCTTCCTGCGCCAGTGATTTTTTTTATCACAAATGTCACATGGGCATATCAGAAATAGTAATACCACTGAGGCATAGCGGAATTCACTGCGCCACTGTTTTTGCAGGAAAATGGAAGACCCCGGGGCGAAAGAAAAAAAATCCATACTTAACTGGAAAAGCAGCTGAAAAATATAAAAAGCTTGAAATATTCAAAAGCGCATCAGCAAAAGCGCTTGCGGAACTGCTGACCCTTTTAGGGAGAGGGCTTCTTGTGGAAACACAGCAAATTTCAGACACTATCCCGCAAACCCGCAAGGCCCAGATACTGCAATTCATAAGGAAAGGGATTTCAAAAAGCATGTCTTTAAACGAACTCTCAAAAGAGTTGCATCTTTCACCTTCAAGAACATGTCATTTTGTTAAAGAAATGTTTGGAATATCGTTCAGCAAGTTATTGAACAGGGAAAGGCTTATGGTCACAAAAGGTCTGCTGTTGTCAACAGACCTCCTT
>Ga0075121_1001235_pt1 | contig 16083 bp, 12 predicted proteins | sample AntAceMetag02UKG_FD_69793 | JGI IMG/M metagenome (GOLD analysis project Ga0075121, IMG submission 69793) | Saline lake microbial communities from Ace Lake, Antarctica - Antarctic Ace Lake Metagenome 02UKG | ecosystem: Environmental > Aquatic > Non-marine Saline and Alkaline > Saline | place... | reverse complement strand
AGACAGGGTAAAAACCGCTATGAAAGAACTTGGACTTAAGGCCATATATCCTGGACCAAAAACATCGCAGCCTAATAAGGAGCATAGAAAATATCCTTATTTGCTCAGAGGTCTTGAGGTAACACATATAAATCAGGAATGGGCGTCTGATATAACGTTTATCAAGCATTTATCGAGCAAATTCTACTAATTAGCAGGGACGCCCCCACTAGAACAATAGTCATTTGCAAAGGCGTTAGTGCCAGATTTACACTCTTCACTTAGGTCTGTTGTTACTGCACCTCCATCTGAGCAGTCATTTGACCACAGGGCATTCGGCGCGGAAGCACCAGGTGTACAGTAAGCATTCAAACGTTGGTCAGATGAGCCGTTGTTATAGCAAAGACCTGCAGTGCTAGGGTCAACAATTGAGCCGACGTTACAGTTCCTTGCAGCGGATGCGGTCCCTGAGGCAGCGGACCCACTTTGGCACGTCATGTCTATGGGGTAGCTGGCAGTAATAGCATGTAAATTAGGGTTTGTGTATTTCATGATATATAAGCCTAAACGTTTTTACAGGTATTTTTATTATGATTTAGCCTGACTTATTACTTTACGTAAATTACAAAAAACAGTGATTTATTTTTAGATTGCATTTACACAGATTATTTTATAGAGCCAAATTATTTTACTCGCGAAACCTTACTTTTTCAAGCAGTGGATCTGATATATATCTGATTGTCATTAATATCGAAAACTTGATATCAGCTAAAAAAGGGTAATTAGGGAAAATAGTGTACTACTGGATAATTAAATATTACCATAAGGTTTATCGTGATCCATGAAGAAGCTCTCCTCGAATCAGGGAAAGGATGCGCAGCAGGGGTTGATATTTAAAAAAATTGGATATGTAATACTTTTATCATCCGTATGCACCTCAGCTACTTTTGGCTGTATAGTAGGAGGAAAAATTTCCTTCATATCTATTTTATACTACCGAAACTATTTGCCTGTTAAGACAGGACGAGTAAAAATTTCCTTGTCCTCCGTTTAAGACTTATATAATCTTTATAGGTACGTCTAACTTTAGACAAACCTTTTACTCATTTTTGAGTATAATGATCCCGTTTACTACCTTTAAGTAGAAAATACCTTATTTCCTTACAAGGAAAAAAGCATAAAAAAACCGCAACCGGGAACAGTTGCGGAAGGTTGAATTATCCAAGAAATTATAATATTTTAGTTTGTACCTACAAGGGGTGATACGAAAGTGATACGAAACTGTGTTGAAAATGATACAAAATAACGGTAAATGATAGTAAAGTAAAAAGTTATATTTGAGGCTAAATGAGGGGGAAAACTGGCTTGCCCGGGCGTAGGGAGAAACTTGTCTTTTGCTTTAAATTTACATGTGCAGCCCGGCTTCATTTCTTTACGCCGTGGCAGTCTTCGCTCTTCACAAGTTTCGATCGAAGACTGGTGGAACTGACGGGAGTCGAACCCGTGACCTGATCGTTGCGAACGACCCGCTCTAGCCAACTGAGCTACAGCCCCAATTATTATGAATATTAAATCGTCAAATAATGCATACGATTTATAGTATTTGAAGCGCGGTATCGAATTTACTATAATTTTTTTATTTATCAAATAAGGTTTTAAAAGTTTATTTGATAATTTTTTTAGTTTACGTTTTGACTATTAACCTCTTTAAATATATACTAGTCAAATACTAATTCAAAAAGTTAGCACTTCATCATAATTTTCACTGTATAACATATCGGCCTTATCTGGTTTGAGATATGCGTTTTTCTGAATGAATTGATTTTTAAATATTGAATATTCCTGCAATTTTACAGTAAAATTTGTTCTATAATTAATTTTTAAATATAAATAATATGGCAACTATGACAAAAACTGTTAGCAAATCGACTATTGATACACAGCCAGAAATACCACATGTATACCTTGGACCTAATCCGACCCTTAGCTTATATTTTAGACAGATAGCTAAATCTACACTGTTGACTGTTGATGAGGAAAGGATGCTCATGAGCACATATTTTGATAATATGGATACAGTGCGTGATAATATTTATAAGATAGGGTTTGTTGCAGATGAACATGTAAAATTAATTGATAAACTTGCGATTTGGGATATTGATGAATACTTTTATACGAGTGTAAAAAACAGGAGTAATGAGTCAGTTAATCATATATTTTCGAGTTTAAAAGATTGGAAACATGATATTGTTGAAGCTACAGTTAAACTTAGATATGCTATTAATGATAACATAGAAAATACTATTCCGGAGCTGCGGGTAGAATTAAGAACGGTGCTTTATAGGCATAAAGTTTTAAGTGAAGTTGTTGAAGAGTGGTTTGATGACGCTTTGGAGCATGTCCTCATTCTTAATGAAAATAAAAAAGCCTCTCAGTTCTCTAATTCAAAACCATCCCTATTTGATTTTATGAAGTTTTCCTCTTATGACGAGAAGGTTGCTTTCATGGAAGAAAAAGTGATGATGAAAGCAGATGACTTTGTTAACTTAGTAAATGTAACAAAGAAACTCAAGACGGCTGCAGAGGAGGCGCGCTTAAGAATTGTAGAAAGCAATTTGCGTCTTGTTGTGAGTATAGCCAAAAAGTTTAAAAATAGAGGTGTTCCTTTTGTGGATTTAATTCAAGAAGGAAATATTGGCTTGATGAAGTCTGTAGATAAATTTGATTGTTCTAAAGGCTTTAGGTTTAGCACTTATGCTACCTGGTGGATCAAATTATATATTAGACGCGCAATTGAAAGACAGGGTAGAATTGTTCGTATTCCTACACATATGCTGGAAACAATAAATAGAATGTTTATGAAAGAACAGATATTTATTAGGGAAAATGGCCGTGAACCTACAATGGAAGACTTGGCTAAGATACTTGAAGTAACTGTAGAACGGGTAAGGGCGTTGAGAAAAATGGCTATGCAGCCTCTTTCTCTACAGGCATCTATTTCTTCGGATGAGGATGATAAAACTTCATTGGAAGATATACTGGAAAGTACGACAAAGGATCCGGCAAAACTTGCTGTTTATTCATCGCTTCGTGACAAGTTTAAGCAAGTACTGGCTTCTTTAATGGAAAGAGAGCAGCTAATCCTGAAAATGAGATATGGAATAGATGATGATGTGCCAAGAACTCTCGAGGAAGTTGGTAAGCATTTTAGTCTTTCAAGAGAACGGATCCGTCAAATAGAGCTTAAGGCCATTCAAAAATTGAAATATATGATTCGTGAACCTTACCTTTAAAATTTTTTAATTAAAATATACAGGGATTAGCTTTTTCACTTCTTAAAAATTAATTTAATAGTGACTCCAAACACAATTAAAAAAATAACAACAAAATTTATCTTGACTAAAAATGGAAGAAAAAGATTTTTTTTGTATTGACAATGTAGGTTTTTCTTTTATCATTATTAATAATAGTACATTGTAATATACAATTATTTCTATAATCAAGTTGGAATATAAAAATGAATATCCCGAATATAAATAAAGCTAGACTTGCTGATACAGAAAAAATGCAGATTTATGTTTGGGCTGGAACCATCCTCGTAGGTGTCGTCAGTAATGTGGTACTTGGTGTGGTACCCGCTAACTCGACAGGAGGATCTTATTTGTAGATTAAGCTGAATTAACAATACAAAGATCTTTTAAGAAATCCCGCTGTCGAATTAAAACGACAAAGGGATTTTTTTTATGGTGGGAATAGAAAAAATTAAAATAGTTACGAAAGGAAGATATTATGAAAAAAACCGGAGCTAGAATGCTTATTGAAGCATTAAAACATGAGAATGTAGATACTGTTTTTGCATATCAGGGAGCTGCAGTTATACCAATCTTTGATGAACTTTATACAGAACCGTCGATAGACCTTATTCTTCCGCGACATGAACAGGGGCTGATACATATGGCTGATGGTTATGCACGTTCTACTGGAAAAGTTGGAGTTTGTGTTGTTACCAGTGGGCCAGGTGCTACAAATACGATTACAGGTTTAGCTACAGCTAATTATGATTCTGTACCTTTAGTATGTTTTACCGGGCAGGTGCCACATAACCTGATAGGGAATGACGCATTTCAGGAAGCAGATATTGTTGGGATGACCAGTTCTATAACAAAACATAATTATATCGTTTCAGATCGGAAAGATCTGCCTGGTATCATTAAAGAGGCATTTTATATTGCATCTACCGGACGTCCAGGGCCAGTGCTTGTAGATCTTCCTGTTGACATACTTAAAGCTTCTGCAGATGATATATATCCTGAAAAAATTAAGTTAGACGGCTATAAGCCTGTTGTAAATGGACATCCTCTTCAGATTAAAAAAGCGGCCGCAAAACTGATGGAAGCAAAAAGACCTGTAATTTTATGTGGTGGCGGAGTTAATATATCAAACGCATCTGATGTGTTTGCTAAATTTGTAGATATTATTGGCGTACCGGTTGTTTCTACTCTTATGGGGATAAGTGCCATACCATCTGCTCATCCTTTATACTTGGGAATGGTTGGAATGCATGGTGTATATCCGGCAAACATGGCATTGTCCGGCTGTGATCTTATCTTTTCTATCGGCTGTAGGTTTAGCGATAGAATAACGGGAAAACTTAGTGAATTTGCTGTGGATGCTGAAATTATACATATTGATATTGATTCTGCTACAATATCCAGAAATGTTCCTGTTGCGATTCCCATAGTAGGAGATGCCGGTAATATAATTAACGATTTAATACCATTGGTGGACAGCTGTAATATTACCCCATGGCTTGATACTGTAAAAAAATGGCAGAAGGATTATTCCTTAAAAATTGTAGAAGGAGATAAACACCTTTCTCCCATGCATATTATTAATTCAGTGTCAAATATTTTTACGGATGCTATTGTTGCAACGGATGTTGGTCAGCATCAGATGTGGACCGCACAGTTTTATAAATTTACGAACCCTGGATCACTTATTACTTCCGGAGGCTTAGGCACAATGGGGTATGGTTTACCTGCCGCATTGGGGGCACAGATAGGCAACAGTGATAAGAGAGTAATTTGCATTGCCGGTGATGGTGGAGCGCAAATGAATATTCAGGAGTTAGCGGTTGCATCTCAGAGAGAACTGCCTGTTCTGTTTATTATAATGAATAATAATTATTTAGGCATGGTTAGGCAGTGGCAGGAATTATTCTTTGATAGAAAGTATTCCGGAACTTGTTTGAGGCAGACAAAGTCGTGTCCCGCTAAATGCAATGATTTTGGAGATCATTGCCCTCCATACGTACCGGATTTTGTTAAATTGGCCGAGGCTTATAATATAACAGGTATGCGTGTTACAAGAGAAGAAGATATAATCCCTACACTACAGAAAGCAGCTGATATAAAGGATAGACCTGTTTTAATAGAATTTATTATAGAACAGGAAGCAAATGTAATGCCTATGGTACCTGCCGGTGGTAATATTTCACAAATGCTGCTGGAACAAAAAGGCATTGACTTAGTGTAGTTCAATATATTTATACCCAAAGCGAAATAATTTTTAAGTAATTATAAAAATAATTGAGGATAAAATTCTTGTTGTAACCCAAAAACAAAAAAATGGTATATATAAAAGGAGCAAATAACAATGTTAAAAATATTATCTTTAAATGTTAAGAATCACTCTGGTGTTCTGGCTAAAATTTCAGGTATGTTTTCTGGGAAAGGATATAACCTGGAAAGTTTAACTGTCGGCGTAACTCCCGAACCAAAAATGTCGAGAATAACGCTTGTCTGCAAAAGCAGCAGTACCGAATTTGAGCAGGTAAAAAAACAGCTTAATAAACTGATTGATGTTATCAAGGTTCGGGATTTTACAAATAAAGAAGTAGTTAGAAAAGAACTTGCCTTTATAAAAATAAAGGTAGACCATGATCAGAAAGGGAAAATTATTTCTATAGCGGAAGCATTTGGTGCAGTTATTCAGGATATAAGCCTCGAAACGCTTGTTTTTGAATTAACCGCGTCGTCAGACAAGATCAATCATTTTCTGGATATCTTTACCGATTATAGAATTCTTGAAGTCGCTAGGAGCGGGCTTGTAGCAATGGAAGTCTCAAGATAATTGTTTGGGGTATAAAATCTTTTGCCCCAAAGAACTATTTATTCGGGAATTTACTGCATAGGTCTTTGTCTATTACATAAAGAGTTATCTGTTTGGCGCCGATATCTGTATAATTAAACTTGAAGACTAGATTTTTTATGAGAAGTTTTACTTCTTCCTTTACACGCTCATCATAATTTTTGAATGGATCTGAGTCGAAATCTTTTATTGCTCTTCGGAAATTAGTATTATTAATGAAGGGTGCAAGAACATTTTGCTTTAGGCTTTGATTATATCTGTTATGCAGGTGTTTATACTGTTCTGTGTCGACTATTTTTATTCCGGCTTTCACCTTCTGTAGAGTTTTAGCCACATAATGTTTCAGTACTTCATTTCTAAAATCTTCTCTTTCTTGCAGAGTCGTTTTATTGCCGATAAATATACTTTCTATCGATTCAAAGTATTCATCTGTTACAGTTATTGTTTCTTTGGTGTATGGACATTTTACTTTCGTTCCTATTTCACTGTTAACAGCAAAGAAATAATTGATGATATTAAGCGAAATTTGTTCATCATTATAGAAAAACATAGCTTCTTTTATTTGTTGGAGAACAGTATAATCATAGAGGTTAACAAGAGATTCTAAAAAATCGGACGGTAGTTTTTCGCTGTATTTTTTATACTTAAAGAAATCCAGGAGATCTTCTATATTTATCAGTTTGTTTTTTCTTTTATACTTTGTGTAAAAACGGTTAAACATCTCAATGGATTCTCTACCGGAAAAACCTTTAAAGCCTTCTTCTTCTCCTTCAAGGATTAGTTGATGTCGGATTTTTCTATTGAATTTTTTAGTGTCCTCCTCTGTGAGCCATTTTGGAATATTACCGCTATAGATTTCCAGTTTTAAAAGGTGTAAATTGCTATCGCAGAATTTAGAGTATTGTTCAGGATTTTTTATCCACTCATCTATTGTAGAGGACTTATCGTTTAATCGACTTGAAATAATTGTTTTAGCAAAAGCTTCCAGTACATGGGGAAGAAATTGATTATTTATCCCACCGCCATATACACTTTTGTATATCTCAATTTCTGTATTATAATCTCTTATATATGGGATAGGGATTTTGATAATACGATCAAGAAATGATTTTTCATCGCTGATAACATTGATGTCTTCTGGATTGATTAGGGTTATAAACAATGAATCTATTTTTTCTTCAAATGTATCAACTTTATGAATTCCATCACTTATGATACTATGGATATTTTTAATTCTTTTGATATTATTGGATTTAGCATCCATAATTGCAAAGACACCATTATTGGTTTTAGCCTGTTTTGAATAAATGTAGGTTACGGCATCGCTACTTTTAAAAAGAGCGTCTATCCATTTTTGAAGTTCCTTATTCCTAATTGGTTTATCGTCCAGGGTATCTCCTGGGTTATAAATGGTAATGCCTTCACCCATTTTTTTGTCGTATTCGTATCTTTTTGCACAGAGCATTTGCAGTATTTCTTCAATATCCAATCTACGCGACAAGGACCTATAAATTGAAGTACATATTGCGCACGGTGTTTTTTTTAAAACCCATTCGTATTCTTTATTATAAAAAAGTTTTCGTTTATATGCTTTATCCTCAATTATTTCATCTAAAAGCTTTTTACGGTATTTTTTAGGTATTTGTATTATTGGATGATCATGGCTGGGGCAGGGGATTGATAAAAATTTGTCATAGTGTTTGGATAAAAAACTTAAATCGTTGTTTTTATCATTTGGAGTAATGTTTTTAGTAGAGATATCTTTTATCATTTCCTGAAATAGAGGGCCTCCAATTTTTTCTATATCAATTTGCCAGAGTGTTTCATACATTGCTCCTTCTTTGAGCTTAGTGTAAGATTCTAGTTTATGAAGCAGATTATTTAGGAAAATGCTCTTGCCGCTTCCATGAGGGCCGACAAAAAGGAGCATTTTGTTGGTTGCGCCTCCCTGTCTAAATGAGTCAAAAACGTTGATTAATTTATTTGCAAGCAGGCGATCTGCAAAAAATGGTTGTTCTGTACTGCCAATGAAAAGGTTACTGCAATCGTATTTAATGTAGTGTATTGACTCAGGATCATTTGGATATTCATTTACTCCTTCTGGTATATAGTAATGCATCATATCGTAAATAAGCTGAAAAGTGTTTCTCAGGGTAATAGTCGGATTTTCAGAAACCATTTTTAGAAAATCCTTCAATGAGAAATTTATATTTTTATTTCCCTTCTGGAGTTTATTTGCTAGGTTCTTTAACCCGCGCTCGATGTTATTTACGGTTGACATTTTATCACCAATTTATGTTGTTTCAGATTTCCGTTATTTTTTTGTTTTTTGCAGTATATATGACTTTTATTGGTTTTCCATCTTTTATTTTATGTGTTTCCAGTTGTACTTCTTTTCCCCATAGGTATTCCAGGCCTATCATAGTATTATTTATAAATTCTCTAATAAGCTGTTTGCCTTCATAGTGATGTACAAGATATAAGACATCTTTTTTTGTTTTTTCTTTTGATACGGTTATATGAGGAGGATGGATTAAATGGCTAAGTATGTATTCTTTATATTCTTCAGCTTTTTTACTTTTTATATAATATTCTTTTGTCATTCTCTGCTTGTTAATTCTCTCTCCGACCATAACTAAATTATATTTGTCAGTGAAATCCTGATTTACAAAAGAGTTTATAAATGTGAAATCATTAAAGTTAGTTCTAACATGGAATAAATAATCTTTACCTTGGTCTTTGCCCTTATCGGTTTTGTTGTTATAGTTTTTACGTGTTTCTATATTTTTTATTTTTTCAAAATCGTAGCTTAATTTACCCTTTTTTGCGGACTCTTTAATGAATTCAAAGAGTCGGCTCCCTATAGCATACGGATTGAAACCGACTACTGGAACAGCAGTAACTAAGGCATTAATTTTAGCAAAATCAGCTTCATGCCCTTTGATTCTGTCATCACTAATAAAGAGCTCGCTATGCCAGTAGGTGGCCCATCCTTCATTAATGATTTTGGTCCTTCTCTGTGGTTCGAAGTGAAGGGCCGTATTCCTAACTATTTCCATTACGGACTTCATCCATTTATTTTTATCATTGTTAAGGAACGAAGAATTTTCAATAAGATATTTGATTAGGTCGAAAGGTTTGATTTTTACTTCTTTTATATATTTATCGTAGAATGTTTCAAACTCCGGATATAGTTTTTTAATATTTAATATAAAAAGAGTATCCGCCTGCTTCCTGTCGTCGAATGTTTTATCTTTTTCTGTTTCAGTAATAATTTTATTGTAGTTATCAATTTCCTTAAGATAGATTGGTGTTTTTACCTTTTTTACCTGCTGTAGAAAGATGTTAAAGAAGTAATCTATTTTTGTTGTTTTTTCAGGTTTGCTCTTATCCAGCTCAGAAAGTTCTTTATAGTAACCGGTGATGTTATCAATTCCGCGCGTAAATTCTATTACATAATCAACCCAGCGGCCGTGTTTACTTCTATAGTTGGAGATTAGTCTTTTATCTGCGAGTGCCTGGCCTACAAAATCGTCATCCCAAGTTTTTCTAAAGTAATTATTGTTCTGCATAAAGTCTATGTGTGCTAAAACATGATAAAAAATCATCACATTCAACCAGTCGGGATTATTGTCGTTATAGAAGGAGAGCGCAGGTCTGGAATTGATTACTGTCTCATAGGCGTTATGCGGATACAGTTCATATTCTTTCATGCCTTTTATTATTTCCAGATCGTTGACCCAATAGTCGTACAGTGTCGGTATCATGCCTTTAGGTGCCAACTCCAGCATATCTCTATTGGTGACAATGTATTCGAGTGATTCATTGTCAAATGAAAGACCGGCTTCCCGTGCCCGCTCTTTGCATCTTTCCATTATTTGTTTTGTATGTTGGCTTATGATTTCCATTTCTACACCTATTTTTCAATATTTATGGCCTGTTGTCTACTCTTTAACTAGCTTTTCTTCCGAGACAAGTTTTTTTATTCCTTCAATTAGGCGTTGTTCGTCCACATCCTGTTCCATGGCATCTAATCGGATTAAATCCGGGAACTCTTTTAAAAAGTCATTTTCACCTAAAAAATCTTCAAGTCTTGATTTAGCTTCGGTTGAAGAGGAATTAACGATTGTAATTCCCATTCTGCTCACATATGAAAGCATCTTCTTAATTGAGTCTTTTAAATTATCTGTTTCAGGATTCCAGTCATCACCGTCGCCGCCATAAAAAACATAAACATTGTAATCTTTAGCGAGATTTTCAGCTTCTACAATTTTGTTTACATATTCTATTGATGATTGAATAGATGTACCTCCGGCAACATTAGTATTGTAGTATGTATGAAAGTCATCTACTTCCTTAGCGTCTGTGTCATGCAGTATGAATCTACTTTCAACCTGTTCCTTGAATTGATATATTAGCCAGCTGAATATCATTACATGTTGGCTGCACACCAGTTCTGTTGGCTTGCCATACATAGAACCTGAGTAGTCACGAACAAAAAAAACAATGGCCTGTGCTTCGGTATCTCTTTCTTTGGAAAGAGTTTTGTATATGTAATCGTGTGGGTTGATCAGTATATTGTCCAGTTCTTTATGATTTTTAGCATCAAACCGCTTAAGGTTTATATTTGTTTTGATAATTTGCATTAGAGTTCTTTTTTTGTCAAGAATTTGTCCAGAGCCCCTGTTTATGTCAGTTAAATCATAGATAAATTTGGTAAGAGATTTCTTTTTCCCTTTATCTTTAAGATTCGGCAGTTTAAATTTTTCTGTAAGAATTTTACCTAAATCATAAGCGTTAGACAGTACTTCATGTTCTTCTCCTGCCCCGGAGCCGGCGCCAGTACTGTCACCCATACCTTCGGGCTGTAATGGGCTTTCTCCTATTACGTCTCCTTCTTCACCTTCTACTGCTCCGGTTGTTTCTCCTTCTGAAGTGCTATCCGAGTTGTCGGCATCTTCTTGTACTCTATTGTCATGATAGAACTTATCTTCAGCTGTAGTTGGCACTATAACAACTTTATTTTTCTTTCCTCTACCCGGTTTGACTATTTTCCCTATATTTATTTTTCTTTTGAAACCATCTTTTTCTCTCTGTTTATCACGTTCCAGTAATTCGTCGAGTGTTTTTATACTGTGATAATACGGCGCTACGGTGTCTAGGTTTTGTAGCTTGGAAGTAAAACAGGAATCTGCATACGGGGAAAAGGTATTACGGCATGAGTCTTCATTCAGGGAACCGTTGTTCTCCGATTCTCTAAGCAAATCCAGTTTTGTCTTTTTAGTTGACATGGAACAATACCCTATATATTTCAGGTTTTTGGTTTTTTAGTTCATAAATCATAAACCTAGAATCATAAATTTTTATCAGCTTTCATCCTGTCTTGTACAGAAATAATCTATTGTTTTTTGTGCACATGTTTGACAGTAACCAAGTTTTTCACACATGGTTTTAATGATTTTGTTATAGAGTTTTTTGTTTTCTTCATTGGTTCTGTTTGCGAGGGCGCCAACTAGGCTTCCGGCACCTGCTACATCAGACTGTAGCCGTACATCTGTAACAGCTTTTACCAAGTCTAGATTGTCCATAAAGTCATAGTTTGGATCTGTATGTGCTTTTCTGCCATAAATTCTTCTTATTGTAGTTCTAAATGATTCTTTCTGTTCATTAGTCTTTAATCCCAGGCGTTCTTCCACGCTTTTAATATATGTTTCGTCGATTTTAATTGCTTTTGATTTGCCGGTGGACGGATCTGTATATCTCCACATGTTGTCTGGCCCTAGTTCCTGAGAATCTATTGCTATAATCATATTGACGTAATTTATGACTTCTTTTTTTATAGCCTGTGGCTCATCCATGTAGGCATCAAACATAGTTGTTCGTATTTTTTCTCTATAGAGAGTTTTACCTACTTTAATATCTTCTAGATATTTGGATCTAAGCTCAGGTTCCTGAACGTAGTCAAGTACGATTTGGGTTAATGCTTTAAATACGTTTTCAGCGTACATGCATTTACCTTCCTGTGTTTCTGAGTCTTCCATAAGGAGCTGTAATGCGCGTCCCTGATTACGATGGCCTATCCCGCGTTGTCCAAATCTTTTTGTTACGTCAGGTTCTCTCTGTAAGTCGTCTATTAGCTCTATCAGGGTCTTTATACTTTTGTCTCCTGCAATTTCTCCTGCGGAGAGTTTTCTGATTTCCAGAGAAGTGAGTTTTTCAGATTTTGGAAGACGGGTTAATACTACTGCATTGGAGACAGCGAAATTCAGGTTTGGGTCGATATGAAGATCTTCTCCAGCCATTGTTGTTTTTTTGTTTGGGCCGAGAGAATAATTCGTCAGTTCTTCCTGCAGTTTGTAATCTGTATTATGCCCGAAATAACATATTCTGCATCTGTCAACAATGGGGGCTTCTTCTTTGGCGCTTATGAAACGATAGAATTCTTCGTTGTTACTTGTAGCTATTATAAGCGTATCTATTGGCCATTTATATCCATCTATTTCAATATTTCTGTTTTGTATTACTCCAAGGTAAACCTGCACTAGATCTCGTTTGTTCTTAAATATTTCATCACTGAAATGTATGCCGCTACCGCCAACTCTGGCGAGGGCTCCTATTCTCAAATCTAAGCGATATGGATTGTTGGTGTCAGATATATGAAGAAGCCTTTGTATAGATTCTTCACCAAGTAAATCTTTTGCAGATGAGGTTATTTTATCTCTAGCGGAATATTTGCCGGTAACTGTTCCCATAGTTTCGCTCAGAGGAACAGGAACAACTTTTATAAAGTCTTTCATGTCCTGAATATTACCGTTTGTGTATTCACGAAGTTCGTTTAAGATATAGTCAGAACATGCGCCGAGTGGTCTGTAGTTTTTATCAACTTTAGTGATATCTGCATCTTTGAAGCCGAATTCGGACAGTTTTTGAAGGCTTTCATCTTTTGTAGGGAAAAAGTTCATGGCAAGAATCATAGGGTCTTCAAAGGTCTGTGATTCTATCTCTGTCAAATTTCCATATTTTTCAAGCTTATCTAAGTTAGTAAATTTGAAAGTATAACGCCTATTGTTTTCTTGAGATAAAAATCTGCGGTAGGCGGCACATGTATAATCTACAAAAAAAGTTTTTCCATTTCCCGGTTCACCTACAAGGACGAATGCCATTTCAGAAGAAGAACCTCTTTCCGCTGCATCCTTAACAAATGCTACAAAACTGTTTATTTCGTTATAAAGACCTATTATGTGTTTGGGGCCTTCTCTGAAGATTTTAAAATCGAAAGCAGTTTTTCCGTTAACCTTAACTTTTTCATAAGCATCAGGTCTGTCAAGTATCATTCTGGATACGGATTCGAAAACATTTTCAAACCGTCGTTTTTTTTTCAAGATTTCCTGTATGTGAAAATCTAAAGTACAACTGTTGTTTTTTTTCATAACCTCAGCCTCCCTTTAATATAGCTATTCGATTAAAATTTAATTATTCTAACTTATATCTTTTTAATAAATCAAAGGCTCAACAGATACTCTTATATATAACATTATAGCTATATTTACCTGTTTTGGCAAGTATTCCAAGTAGAGAAAGGGGGTAATTAACTATTATCTATTTGTGAAACAATTATTGACTTTGGAAAATAGAACATGGCTAGGGCTGATAAGTTTGTAATCCGTACTTAAACAGTTTTACCGTTGTTCTGTAGTTTTTATAAGTAGGTCTTCATGTTGAGTTTTTTTAAATTTGTATAGGAAAACAGCAGCTCTTCCTGTAAAAATACCTGAGAAAAAACCGGACGTAATAAGACTTAAAAGAATAAACCATTGCTGCTTTAAATATTCCGGATGAACGGATGATTCGTACCCAAAGTAATATCCTTTGGCAAAAGCAATGATTATAAGAATTAACGGTAGTGGGCTGCCGGGCAAAGCTATGAGGTAATTTGTTTTATCTGCTTTTATTTTTATCTTTTTATAGAGCATCCAGCCTACAATCAATCCACCCAACAAAAATAGGATGTAATAGTAAGGATTGGTTATTTTATGCAGTGAAATTATAAAAAAAACAACAGGCAGTACTAAAAGTTTTTTTAACTTCATCGTATTTGGTTTTAAAGCTTTAATCCCTTTATATATCAGAAAAATAAGAACAACATATACCCAGGTAGGCGTTCCTTTTAATATTTCCAGCATAATAATAAACCTTTCTATAATAGTGAATAACTTTGTATTTTAATTTGTTGGTAGAATATAACTATTGGATGCTTTAAATCATAAAATACAGCCATGAAAGAAGGACTACATATGACACAAGAGCAACTGGAATTCCATATGTGGCAAATTTCCAAAATGAAATTTTGACACCATATTCTTTAGCTTCTTTTACTACAATTATGTTGGCGACACTTCCAATAAGGAACAGATTGCCGGCTAAAGTATTTGCCAACGCCAGAATATATCCGTTTACAGGGTTGCTAAGGTCTACCATGTGCACAAGTAGCATAACTGCTGCAGAGTTATTGATCAAGTTGCTTAGCACGCCGGTTGATAATGTTAAGACATAAGGGTTGCTAATTTCTAAACCATGGCTGCTGAGCCATTGCAGTGCAGCTTTTCCAAGGCCTATATCGTGAAAAGCTCCGACTACAACAAATAAACCTATAAACAGTATCAGCAGTTGCCAATCAACAAGTCTCAGTACATCTTTACTTTCTAGTTTATGGCTGCATAAAAGTAATCCGGCTATAACAAGTGCCACGAGATAACGTGGGAGAGGGGTAAAGAAAAGTATTATTATTACGATAATTGCAACTAATCCTTTTATGGTGCGCCATGTGTGCAAAGGGGTGGTATCTTCAGGCGGAGGGACGAAGTTTTCATCAACTTTCAGATCGAAATGTTTTTTGCCCATTAAAAGTATGACAAAGTAAGCGGCAAGCATAGATATTGAAACAGGGACTACTGCGAAAAGCATATATTTTCCAAAACTGAGATGTGCCATTTCGCCGACGAGCACATCCTGTGCATTACCTATTATTGTAAGCGCACAACCTATATTACTTGAGATAGCCAGTGCTATCAGAAATGGAATTGGGTTGAGTTTTTTACGCAGAAGTGATATTGCAACGATGGGGGTAAAAGCAAAACAAACTACATCATTGTTGAGAAAAGCAGATAATATGCCGGAGGAAACCATTAATATGAATAAAAATAGAGCCGGCCGTGTCATGAATCTTGAAATTATTTGTGCAGCCCTGTGATAAAATCCAGCACGCTGAAGTTGGCAGGATATTACCATTAACGCAAAAAGTAGAAGTATTGCTTCGAAGTTTACACTTTTTACTGCTTGCTGCAGCGTTATACATCCAAGTGCCAGCATTGCGATGCCACCGAGTAAAGTAATTCCCGCACGGTCTAATCTTAACCCCCAAAACCCTCCGGCGGCAATACCTATATATGTGGCGATAAATATTATAAGAGTAGCGGTTGTAACAAAATCCCAAGTTAGTGCCATAGTTGCTTCCTTCATCTTTATGTTATTAATTCTAACTTTATTATATCGCCTTGTCAAGTATTTGTCAGCATTACGATTGTTTAGACTATGGCTGTTTTGCAAGTTGACGATATTAACCACGACTGAACAGTTTTGATCATTTAAAGAAGTGATTTTTGGATGGACATGTAAGTGTTGAGATATGTTTAGCCTCAAATACGTGTTTTTTGGGCGATAATTGTTAGTATTATTTATATATTGCAATTAATCATAAAAAAAGCGAATTGTGTACTTTGGATAATTCGATTAAAATTATTAGGAAACTACTTATTGAGTCTATATCACCATTAGCCTGAATTATTCATAAAAAATGACAAGTTGAGCTATAACATATTTAGCATAAATATGATATATTATATTTCACTACAAATATATCAACCTGCCATTTAAAAGAAAAATACTATGAATCAA
>Ga0075121_1001234_pt1 | contig 16084 bp, 12 predicted proteins | sample AntAceMetag02UKG_FD_69793 | JGI IMG/M metagenome (GOLD analysis project Ga0075121, IMG submission 69793) | Saline lake microbial communities from Ace Lake, Antarctica - Antarctic Ace Lake Metagenome 02UKG | ecosystem: Environmental > Aquatic > Non-marine Saline and Alkaline > Saline | place... | reverse complement strand
AATTATTTTATCCCAATGCTCCCTATAACATTACGATAAATTTTTTAAGGAATAATATAGAATATATTCAAAAAACTGATTTTAATGTAAAAAAGATATCAATAAAACCTCACCCTAAAGAGCCATTAAATTTATTAAATGAATTTATAAAAGGCTATAGTAATATAGAAATAATACATGGTAATCTCACAGAAATATTAGAAAAATACAATTTCATAATTACCCCCTTCTCTACTGTAATATTAGAATGCTTAGAAAAGGGCAAGTTGTTCATTATTAATAAGTCTTTATTAGATAATTCCAATACTTTTATTTCTAAAATTCCACGTACAATAATTTATAATACTCATCAGGAATTTCAAGATTTGGTTCAGTCTATTCTAAAAATGAAACAAGAACATGTAAATAGTATTTATCAAAATATTTTTAATGAATATTACTATAATAATAAGGAGTTTTTATGGAATGTGCAGTAATAACAACCTACAGATGTAATGCAAAGTGTGACATGTGTAATATTTGGAAAAACCCAACAAAACCTGAAGAAGAATTCAAACCCGAGCTTTTAGAAAAATTACCTATTAATCTTGATAGAATTAACATCACTGGTGGAGAACCCAGCATACGTAGAGATTTATCGGATATCGTACAAATCTTAAGACGAAAAGCAAAAAAAGTAGATATTAGCACAAATGGTTATTACACAGATAGGTTAGTAAAAATAGGTGAACAATTTCCAGATGTCGCTTTTAGAATTAGTGCAGAAGGTTTACCCAAGCTCAATGATAAACTAAGAGGATTAAAAAATGGTTTTGACCATTCATTGAAGACTCTAATAAGACTCAAATCATTAGGAATTGATGATGTCGGATTTGGTATGGTTATTTCGGATAAAAATATAGATGAATTATTGGATCTCTATCATTTATGTTCAATAATGGGAATTCAGTTCTCAACATCCACACTGCACAATTCATTTTATTTTAATAAATTTGATAATAGGATTGATGATGTAGAACAAACAGTGCTGGAGGTAGGGAAATTTATTAAAGAGTTGTTATCTTCAAAAAGGAAAGGATTGAAACTGAGAATCAAAGATTGGGGAAGGGCGTATATCAATTTTGGGATGCTGCAACATATAATAGGAGAAGCAAGACCAATTCCCTGTGGTGCTGGAACAGAATTATTTTTTTTAGACCCCTTTGGTAGAATTTTAGCCTGTAATGGTTCCGATGAACCTTGGATTATGGGTGATTTAAATATCAATTCATTTGAGGAGATTTGGAATAGTGAACAAGCACAAGAGGTAAGGAATAAGGTAAGGTGTTGTAATAAGGGTTGTTGGATGGTTGGGAGTGCAAGACCTGCAATGAGGAGCCACCCTTTACAAGCTATTAAGTGGATTATTAAAAATAAATACTCAAAAAAACATCTAAATATAAGGTTATGAAAATCATTGTTTTAGGTACTAGAGGTATTCCAAATGTTCAGGGAGGGGTTGAGACTCATTGTGAACAACTATTCCCAAGAATTGTAAAACTGGGATGTGAAGTTGAATTAATTACTAGAAAACCTTACATATCTAGGAAGGAAAGAAAAATAGAATATCAAGGAGTTAAATTAAAACATTTATATGCTCCTAAAAAAAAGAGTATCGAAGCGATTATACACTCAATCATAGGAGTATTATATGCGAAGACTAAAAATCCTGATATATTACATATTCATGCAATAGGGCCTTCTTTAGTTGTACCATTAGCCAAATTATTGAGATTAAAGGTCGTAATAACAAATCATGGTCCAGATTATGATCGTCAAAAATGGGGAAAAATAGCGAAAGCAGTATTAAAAAAGGGAGAAAAATGGGGGAGTAATTATGCTGATAAAGTTATAGTAATTTCGACCGTAATACAGAATAGTTTAAAAAAATTATATAGTCGAGAAAATACTGATTTGATTTTTAATGGTGTAAATATTCCCGATATTTCTAAAAAAACTGACTACCTTGAGGAAATTGGGGTTGAGAAATATAAATATATATTTACAGCAGGTCGTTTCGTTCAAGAAAAGGGATTTCATGATTTGATTACCGCATATAAGCAAATTTCCAGCGACGAATACAGACTTGTTATCGCAGGTGATTCGGATCATCCGAGCGCATATCGTGATGATTTATTAAGGATGGCAGAAGAAAGCAACATTGTTCTGACAGGCTTTATAAAAGGTGATAAGTTAAATCAATTATTTTCTCACGCCGCTTTATTTGTCTTACCCTCATATCACGAGGGATTACCTATTGCTTTGCTTGAAGCCATGAGTTATAATCTAAGGGTTCTTGTTAGCGATATACCTGCTAACAAAGCAGTAAGATTAAATAATAAAAATTACTTTTCTGTTGGGAATGTCGAGGAATTAGCTTTTAAAATAAAAGAACTTTTAAAAACCAAAGATCCTATCAATTACCAAAAAATAATAAATGATAAATACAATTGGGATAAGATTGCACTACAAACTTATAAAGTTTATAAATCATTAATGTAACTCATGCAAAGAAACTACAATAAACTACTCACAGCTTTTTATTTTACAGTTGATTTAATAATTATTCTAATTTCTTACAGTATTGCACATGCAATTCGTTTTTCAAAGATAGATTATAATACATATGATTTGGCAGTTTTATTATTTTCTTTTTTAGTCTGGATAGTGTTAACGAAAGCGATCAAATATTATCAAATAGCTAACAAGGGATTGTTTAAAAGGGCTATTGATATTTTTATAATATCAATTTTGTTTTTTCTTTCAGTATCTATGTTCGCTTTCTTTTTCAAGGGTGGTGATTTCTCACGACTCATGTTCGTTTATTACTCAATTTTGTTATTTGTAATTCTTTTCATTACTCATGTTTTTTTTCTTGAGTTAATAAAAAAACTCACACCTAAAAATCACAAGAAAAATCTTTTAATCATTGGTGCTGGGAGAATAGCACATGATATTACGGAAGAGATCAATATTCATCCTGAATACGGACTAAATGTGGTTGGATATTTAGATGATAGACCAAGAGGTAAGGAATATAAAGATAAAATAATCGGTAAACTCCATGATTATAAAGCTGCCATACAAGAAAACAATATTGATGAAGTTATCATAGCTCTTCCTTTGTCATATGAAAGTCTCATTGTTGAGTTGATCGATAATATCGAACCAATGGGAGTTCGTTTGCTAATAGTGCCTGATTTCTATAGAGTAGCTAGAAGACCGATAAAACTTGGAAGTTTGGGCAATACACCAATACTAACTATAAGCAATATACCACTTGATAATGTTATGAGCAGATTTATTAAACGAATTTTTGATATTGTTTTCTCTTTAATCTTTCTTATTTTATTTTCACCATTTTATATTATAATTTCTATTTTCATTAAATTTTCATCTAAGGGTCCCTTACATTTTGTACAAGATAGAACCGGTTACAATCAAAAAGATTTTAAATGTATTAAATTCAGATCTATGAAAGTAACCTCAAAAGAAGTAGCTGATAAAATTCAATGTAAGGAAGATGATCCTCGAAAAACCAGATTCGGGGAATTTCTTAGAAGAACAAACATCGATGAGATCCCTCAGTTTATCAATGTGCTAAAAGGAGATATGAGTATTGTAGGTCCAAGACCTCACATGCTTGCTCATACAGAGGAGTTTCGTGGAAGAGTAAGAAATTATATGCTACGTCATTTTGTGAAACCTGGAATCACAGGATGGGCACAGGTTAATGGATGGAGGGGGCCAACCGATGAAGATTATAAAATTAAGAAACGAGTGGAATATGATTTGTGGTATATTGAAAATTGGACTTTCTGGCTTGATATTAAAATTATTTTAATGACAGTATTTAGCAGGAAATCGAAATTAAATGCGTTTTGAAAGAACTTACCACTGATAACACCGATAAATAAATATGATTTATGAGAAGGAACTTTCGGATAAAATTATTGCTTGTGCATTTGAGGTATATAACACTTTAGGAAATTGCTATTTGGAGAAGGTTTACGAAAATGCAATGATGGTTGAGTTAAGCAGTCATGAGATTGATGTAATTAATCAAGCACCTCTAACAGTATATTATAAAAATGAAATTGTAGGAAACTACTACGCAGATATTTTAGTTCAAGACAAAATAATTCTTGAATTGAAAGTAGCAAGCCATTTAGAAAACATACACAAAGCGCAGCTATTAAACTATCTACAAGCAAGTAAAATAAAGGTTGGATATTTATTAAATTTTGGTCACTTAGAACGATTAGAATTTCAAAGGTTAATATATTAACAAACAGGTTATTTATCAAATGAACTATTTCAAAATTTATAGATCAGTGTTTATCGGTGGTAAATTATCAATTCTCTTGCTCTTAATTGTAACATCTATCACCTTCGCCGACTATATCATTCCACCCGAAGATCCGGTCTATCCATTTTTAGAAGCAACCCAAAGCTTGAGAAATACACACCAGTTAATTTCCCTTTATCCTCAATATCATGATGATATCATCAAAGAGCTTACTCACACGCTATCATTGGATATTGCTGCAAGTTATAAGAAAATTGCTGAATATCATATAAGCAGACTTTCCCTGAATAGTTCAGATGGTTTTGATTCGGCATTCTCTCCGATAAAGAAAATTCCCCAATCTGTCATTTCGATATTTACAAATCATTCCCAGAAAAAAAGATTATTCACTTACAAAAATAATAACATTAATATTTTTCTTTCGGGAATCATTGGACTCGATTATGATATATTAAAAGCAGATATTGATAATAAATATCGGTTGCTTAAATATTATGGATTAGAGTTCGGAGGTAATATATCGGAGGATATTGGAATATTCTCAGTATTCCGAAAAGGTCATTATTCTGGTGATGCCTACTTTACTCAAAAGGATTCAGCACAACTCATATCTGACAACTGGAAAAATTCCGAGAAGGTAGAAATTAAAACTGAGTGCTATCTTAAAACCAATTTACTTGATTTTTCTATTGGATATGGAAATTTTCAGCTTAGCAGGGGAATAACTTCTTCAATTATTCTCAGCAAGGATATTTCACCTTTTCCTTATATAAAAGTTTCAAAACAATTCGGTGATTTCTCATATATTTCTCTTTTCGGACAACTCGTGCCAGATAGTCTAGGCAATGATCAAGAATACTTAACTAAATCTATTGCTCTCCAAATGATATTATACCGAACCGATAAGCTCTTTATGGCTATTGGGGAGAATGCTCTTTATGGTGATCGAAATTTTGATATTGCATATTCTACTCCGCTTATAATGTATAAACTAGTAGATTTTGCAAATCAATCGAGAGATAATGTTAATGCCTTCCTTATGGTAAGCTATGTGCCCCTTAGTGGTATCATGGTGTACAATAACTTATTTATTGATGATGTAAAATTGAGTAGACTTACAACAAATGAATATTTATCCGGATTTGCTGAACAACTCGGTATTAGTTATTCATTTGAAAAAATTCCATTAAATATTACTTTTGAAGGAACTGCCATTGGACCACGAACATATTCTCACCGCAGAGATTTAACTTATAGTCACAGAGATCAGTTGCTTGGATATCCTAATGGATCTAATCAGTTGAATTTAGCGATTCAAGCCCAGTATTTATTACCTGGTCTCGAATGTAAAATACTTTATTCTAACATGCAGCAGGGCAGTATTAGCAATGATCCATTTGAACCTCAAACAAATACTAAATTCTTGGCAGGTTCAATCAGTAGAACACAAACTATTACTGCGTCTATCAATTATAACATCACATCTCATTTGAAGCTTCATCTTGAATATGAATATAAAAATAAAGATGATCAAGTTAAGAATTATTTGTATTCTGGCATTGAGTTGAAATATTAAACGGTAACAGGTAAAGGGTACAGGGTATGTGGTTTTAATCAAACACAATATTAGATAATCATGGGAAATTTTAGAAAACTTGAAGTATGGCAACTATCTATGGAATTAGTTCTCCGCATTTATGAGATTTCAAATTCTGGAGAATTTGCCAGAGATTATGATTTGAAAAGTCAGGTAAGAAGGGCAGCAGTTAGTGTTCCAAGTAATATTTCCGAGGGTGATGAGAGTGGGTCAAATCCTCTTAGCATCAGATATTTCAATATTGCAAAAGGTTCATCTGCCGAAATACAAACTCAAATAGAAATAGCATACAAGATAGGTTATATTACAGGAGCAATCAAGAATGATATTGTTGATAAATGTGTGATAATTTCAAAGAAGTTGTATAAATTAATCAAATCAAGAACGAGTAAATCATAGAACCATAAACCAAAAACCTATAACCCAAAACCCTATTACGGAGTAATCTATGAAAAACATATCCCTCGCACCCAATGGAACTGAATACCAGCTTCCAAGTGAAGAACATTAAGCATGTTATGCTAAAGTACAAAGTATAAAGTCTAAAGGAAAAAGGAAGATGTATCAAGATCTTGGAGAAAGGTTATTAAAGTTTGCAGTCGATGTACTTAAGTTTCTTAAAACAATTCCGAGATCAATAGAAAATGACGTAATTAAGTATCAATTATCTAAATGTAGTACATCAATAGGAGCTAATTATGAGGAATCACAAGGAGCTTCATCAAAGGCAGATTTCTATCACAAAATAAAGATATCTTTGAAAGAATCAAGAGAAACAAAATATTGGTTTTTAATCATAAAATATTCTAATTTAGGCGATCAAGTTGAGTTAAACAGATTATTGAAAGAGTCAATTGAATTAATGAATATTTTAGGATCAATCTCAGCAAAACAGATTAAATAACGTTTTTAACACTTTATACTTTATCCCTTATCCTTTAACCTTTTTAAACAAGGAGTTCACATGAAAAATATATCAATATCTCCCAGCGGAACAGAGTACAAAATCCCAACTGATGCCGAATCAGTATTAGAGCTAGAAGAACTAAAAAGAATCACAGAAGAACAAAAAAAATTAGGACGCAAAATAGTGGCGGTGCAGGGCATGGGCTTTGTCGGTTGTGTCATGGCAGCAGTTGTTGCAGATGCAGTTGACGAAGATGGAAATCCTCTATGCTTTGTTCACGGACAACAAAGAGCTTCCGCACGATCTTTCTGGAAGGTGCCAATAATAAACACTGGAGTTCCTCCGGTGAGTTCTTCTGATGCAGAAGTGCCTGAGATCTTCCACAGAACTGTCGTAAAGAAGAAAACACTACGTGCAACCTGGCTCAATTATGCCTATAAAGTTGCAGATATTGTGGTTGTTGATATTCAACTTGATGCGACAAAGCCTGCTTTCGGAGATGCTGCTCAGGGTTATTGCGATATGTCAGCGTTCAGGGATGGGATGAAGAATCTTGGTAAGTATATTTCCCCTGATTGTCTTATCCTCGTAGAAACAACTGTCCCCCCGGGAACGTGCGAAAATGTTGTCAAACCCGTGATTGAAGAAGAGTTCACAAAACGAGGGATAGATATAAAGAAAAATCCTCCATTGATCGCACATTCTTATGAAAGGGTTATGCCCGGAGCAAAGTATGTGAGTTCTATACGAGACTTCTGGCGTGTATTTTCTGGAGTAAATGAAAAGAGTAAAGCTATAGCTCGTGAGTTCCTCAACAATATTCTCGATACTGAGAAATATCCGCTTACTGAGCTGGATAATACAAATGCGTCAGAGCTTTCAAAGGTGATGGAAAACTCCTATCGAGCTACTAATATAGCACTTACCCTTGAATGGGCAAAATGCGCAGAAAAAATTGGCGTTGATCTGCACAAAGTACGTGCGGCGATCCGTAAACGCAAAGGAACACATGATAACTTACTTCGTCCAAGTCTTGGAGTTGGCGGTTACTGCCTTACAAAAGATCCGGTGCTTGCGAACTGGGCAATGGATGCCCTATTCCATATTGATGAAAAACTGAATATAGCGATCAATTCCGTGGATGTTAACGACACAATGCCGCTCCATACGATCGATTTGATTAGCGAGGAGTATTCGGAGTTAAAAGATGTACAAATTGCCGTTCTAGGGGTCTCATATCTCGAAGATCTTGGTGATACGCGTCATTCGCCTTCCGAAACATTGATAAAATTCTTGAATGAGTACTGGGCAATAGTCAAAACGCATGATCCTTATGTGGAATATTGGCCGGAAATGGAAAATGTTCCAATTGAAAAATCTCTAAAGGAAGCATTAAAAGGAACAGATGTGATCATATTCGCAGTTGGGCATTCTGAATACATGGAACTCGAGCCGGAGAAAGTTGTAAATATGTCAGAGGGAACCCCACTCATTATTGACTGCTCGAATTTCCTTTCTGATGAAATAATAAAGAAATATCTGAAATTAGGGTGCAAGGTTAAAGGAGTTGGAAAAGGACATATAAAGGATTTGAGATAAGGCGAAAAGGAGAAAATGAGAAGTGGCAAGGGATTGAATTTTACAGATAAGGAATCAAATACATTGAGGGAGGAAATTTGAAAATACAAACACACCAAGATTTAGAAGTTTTCAGGCTATCATTCGATACGGCGATGGAGATTTTCAAAATCACAAAATCGTATCCCAAAGAATAACTCTATTCTTTAACGGATCAGATAAGAAGAAGTTCTCGATCTGTTTCATCGAATATTGCGGAAGCTTTCCGTAAACGAAGATATGAAAAAGCATTTATTTCCAAGTTGTCAGACTCTGAAGGTGAAGCAGCAGAGACACAAGTTTGGTTAGAATTTTCTTTCAATTGCAAATATATTGATGAAAAGATTTATAAAATCCTATTTGATAGATATGATCATATCATTGCTATGCTTGTTACTATGATCAGGAATCCTTCAAAATGGACGTTTGAATCCTCGAAATGATTTTCTGAACATTTCTCTATTTTGCTATTGCACTTTCGGCACATCGCCATCTCACATTTTCTCCTCTTCACATTTTCTAAAAGAGGACTGAAGAAATTCGGTCCTCTTTTTATTATTGTCTTAAAAATTGTTTCAACGTTCGAAAATTTTATGAAATTTGAGAAATTTTACCTGAGTTTTCGCAAAGAATTTCCGATCAAACGACTTAGTCTTGGAGACTCCGTACTGGCAAAAGTTGCTTCGAGAATTTCCAGTGTTTTTATGAGGTCGGTTTTTCTGTAAATGCCGTGTGGCAAAACGTTTGATGCGTCTTCTGCGACCCCTTCTTTTGTACCAATACTTTCAGCAACTCCTTATGTATCTTTCCATTCGAAGCTGCTATCTCTTTATCAAAAATTGAGAACTTCGAACCATCAAATGTGCTCACTTTTCCTCCTGCTTCTTCCAAAATAAGTATTCCTGCTGCAGTGTCCCAGGGGAAAAGTTCGAGTTCCCAGTAACCGTCAAATATACCACGGGCAACATAACATAAATCGAGTGCAGCCGCGCCGGGACGACGTATCCCTCTGCATTCTCTGATCACGTTTGAGAAATTTTTGATATTATTTCTCTCCTCATTCAACATATCATAAGGGAATCCGGTAGCCAAAAGGGATTTTGAGAAATCTGCATTGTCAGAGACTGAGATTGGTTCATTATTTCTAAAACTGCCTTTACCTTTCTCGGAGTAAAAAAGTTCATCGAGGATGGGATTATATACAACACCAACAATACTCTCGCCATCTTTTTGAAGAGCGATTGAGACACACACAAATGGAAATCCGTGCACATAATTTGTAGTGCCATCCAGCGGATCGATAACCCAGCAATATTCTTGATCCGGGTTCTGGTTATACTCTGTCTCCTCAGTAAGAATGTTATGCGCGGGATAATAATTCTTGATGGTTTCTATCACTGTTCTTTCAGCTTCCATGTCTACATTTGTGACGAGATTGATCCTTCCCTTATAATCTATTAGTTTATTCTTATGAAAATTATCTTTGATGATCGCCCCTGCTTTTTGAGCGGCTTCGAGGGTAATGTCGAGATAACTTTTCACACTCCTTCCTTCGTGGCACTTTTGAGATTAAGAAGTTTTTTGCCGTGCTCAAATACCTGTGTGAAATTCTGAGGATGAAAAAGCAAGTATTTCTGCGTGTAGCAACTGCTCCAGCACCCATCACATGAGAGATATTCAAGAAGAGTATTTTCATATTGTTTACTATTCACTATTTCATCAAGGTCTTGTTCGAGCAAATTTCCGACAGCATCTCCTTTGCAAAGATGAACTTCGCCATTATGCATAATAGTGAAGCGGGTTGCAGTACGTTTGCCATCAACGAATGGGCAGAAATCTGGGAAATCATTTTTTATAATGCGAGGTATACCTTCAATAAAACTGTTCAGATTGAGGATTGAAGGATTGTCTGTAAGAAAATCTATGGTTTTTTGCAAAGCATCTGCATCAGTGATCTTCATCTCGTCATCCTCTTTGGTTGTGTCGAGTAAAGAGTGATATAAACCAATGGTCACTTCCCAGCCGGCATTCTTGCTGGCTTTTATTATTTCAGGAACTTGATCGAGATTCTTCGCGCTGAGTACGCAATTCACATAGGTAAAAGATGATGAATCCAATTCCTTCTTGCGTTTTGTGATCTTCTTCATGTTGGACAATATAATCTCAGGATGATTTTCAACACCCCGTAGATATGACCCGATTTCACCCAATCCATCAAGAGAAGTTTGTATATTTATACCGTTTTTCAGGCAGAAATCGATTATTTCTGAAATTTTATTAAAGTCAAAATAAAGTCCGGTTACAATGGAAACAGAAAGAGGAAAAACTTCTTTTGCTTGTCTTATGATTTCTATAATATCGGGATGTAAAAGAGGTTCACCACCGCTTATCATGCCGACAAGACTGCCGTATTTCTTCAGTCTTCGCAGCACGAGCATATAATCAGAGAAACTCATATAGGGCTTTCCCTCTCGATCTTCATGGATATTACATTGCCTGCATCTTTGGTTGCAGAGTCGCGTGATCTTTATTTCTGTGACAGAGTTGATCGGCTTATTATGAAGAAGGTGCTTCGTTACTTTCGGAAGGGTTTTGAGCAGTGTTCTTTTTCTCATTGATTCTTTCTAAATTCTTTTGTGCCAGTTCGAAATCCGGATCCAGCTCCAGGGCTTTTTTCAGCAGTACGAGCGCCTGTTCAAGCTGCCCATCCTGTTCATATATAACAGCAAGATTGTTAAGGGTTTTCTTTTCTTCTTTTTGTTCGAGGATTTCTTCATAGAGCTCACGGCATTTCTGGATATTTCCCTCTGCTTGAAAGAGGAATGCGTAGTTGTATTTTGCTTCTGTGAATTCCGGGTCCAATTCCATTGCATTGAAAAAATGCTCTTTTGCTTTTTCAATTTTTCCTTTTGTAGAGTAGTATATGCCAAAATAGTAGTGAAGATCAGCAGAGTCGGGGAAAACCTGTAGGTATTTCTTCAGATCATTATACGCTTTTTCAAAATGCTGCTGTGCGTATTTATAGGCAATCCGCTGGACAAATTCGCTCTCTGAGAGAACCATGCCCGATTCGCCAAATACCTTTTCTTTGATCAACCAGTGACTATTTGTTCTTTTTAGAATAAGCGATAGAGAATATTTCCCATTTATCTCGAATTCCACAATTGCCTGATCCTGTTCTTTGCTGAGCGCAGAGCGGATGATATCAAATTCTCTGATGGACTTGAATGTTTTATTTGCGAGATTTCTTTTGATATAATTCTGCGTGAAATCCTCATTTTTGTATAGCTCATGACGAACAAGCAGGGGTAGTGTGTCTTCATAATCAAAATTAATGACCATTTTCATGAAATGGTTTGCAACATCCTCATGGGTTTGCTGAACTCTTTCTTCATGCGGGATGCCAAGCCGTTCTCGAACATAATTATAAGAGAGCGCACCCTTTAATGCCTGCTCGTGTCTTTTTAGAAAAGAATTGATCTTCTTTTTTCCTTCTTCCGTTTCTGCATATGATTTTGGGGTGTTATTTTCAAAGAGCGGATTCTCGGTCTTAAGCCAGTTCTTAAGATGAAGATCAAGCAGCTCCTGCTGTTCTACAATTGATTCCGAGTAATTGTTCAACTGAAGCGAATTCTTGTCCTGTGCGCTTTTGAGCGCGTATTTGCAGTCGTGTGGACACTCCATTTTGATGCGGATTTCATTACAGCAATGAAAGCAGATCTGCCGATGAGTTTTCGGGCATGTGCGGGTTGCTTTGTGTCTTTTGCAAATCTGGCAGCGTTTGGGTTGGAATATTCCGATATAGGTTTTCATAGGATATCTTTCTTATTTAAATAGTATAGGTTTCGGGATTTGGCGGAACAGATTGTTTGAAGCGATTTCTTTCAACGATGGAGATAATGTGCCGGATCTGTTCTTGTGTGAATCCCTGTGACAGTAATTTTTCATTTGGCAGCTTTTTTTCATAAAGAGCATACAAAATTTCATCTGCATCGCTGTACGAGAGCCCGAGTTCTTCTTCATCAGTTTGATATTCCCACAGATCAGCAGTGGGAGTTTTCTTTATGATATTTTCGGGAACGTGCATCATTTCTGCCAGCTTCCATACTTCGGATTTATACAAACACCCGACTGGTTCGAGTGCGCAAGCGCCATCACCAAATTGTGTAACATATCCGAGGAGAAGCTCGGTTTTATTTCCCGTTCCGAGAACCAATGCATGCTCTTTTGCTGCGAGGTCATAGATCGTGCACATGCGCATCCTGGCTTTCATGTTTCCTTTTCGGAGTTTGTCTGCTTCGGATTCATAAGTGTCAAAATAGGCATCGACCATGGGTGTGATTTCACGAACATAGTATTTGATTCCCAGTTTTTCGGCAACCAGCTTCCCATCTTCGAAGCTGTCATCCCTGCTTGTTTTGTAGGGCATAAGCACACCAATTACATTTTCTTTACCAAGTGCTTCAACCGCAAGATAGGCAACCAAAGATGAGTCCACACCCCCGGACAGTCCGATGATTCCTTTGGAAAATCCAGCGTTCTTGAAATAGGTTTTTATAAATTCAGTAATTTTATTTTTCTCAGCTATAAGATCAATATTTCGCATATACTACCTTAACAGAATCATTTTCATAATTTTTGAGGTGTAGTTTTTTCCCGTCAACTGATACAGATAAATACCATTTGATAATGCTTTTTCATTGTGGTCTTTTCCATCCCATGTTACTTCGATAGAGTGAGAAATCGAAGAGGTGATAGGGAGATTTCGGACGAGTTGCCCTTTTATATTAAATATTCTCAGCTGCAAATCCTCGCAAAATTTAGGAATATTAAATGAAATATTCGTTGAGCATGAGAACGGATTGGGATAATTTTGATGAAGCGATAATCCTGCATGAGAACCAGACTCGTCAATATCGTACAAAGGAGCGCCAAATTCGTAACACCCCATATCAACAATGGCAATACTGTATCCATTACCATCCCATATCCGCACATTGCCATCTAAATCCCAGGGAGGTAAATGTAATCCTGTTGTGTCCGGTGTTCCAGTATCAATGCAGGGCGAACCATACACTAAATGATATCCATCCTCGAATAGGGGATCTTGATCGATGTTACCTTCTAGCCAATACACAGTTCCATTGTTGTTTGTAACAATTCCAGCTTCTCCCCCCTGAATATCGGAATATTCTATGGTTATCGAATTTGAATCATTGATGCTGTAGAAGACTATCTCATCAAGTGTATTGGAGTTAAGAATAGTATTAGTCAAATAAGGGTGAGCTTTATTCCAACAGATTATTCCGCCACCATTGCTTTCATTATCTACTATCGAGGAATTAATGATGTGGGGAGATGAGTTTTTTAAGAATAATGCACCCCCAGTAGTACTTTGATTGGTTTCAATTAAGGAGTTAATGATTAATGGATTTGAATTTGATATACAGAATAAAGCTCCTCCAGTACCATATTGAGCTTCATTATCTTTAATGATAGTATTCACAATTTTTGGTGAAGAATTTCTTAAATATAATCCCCCACCTGATCCATATTGCCCGTAACCATTACCACATGATATGTTACTATGAATGGAAGAGTGAGTGATAAGCGGAGATGAATATTCACAATAAATTCCAGCTCCCATACTATTTCCACCCGCGGGACTATCCTGAGCATCTACAAAATTATCATATATTTCAGTATGTGCAATTCGTATTTTTGAAAATTCCTTAATAAAAAAGGCACCACCATATGCATCGCTGTAAGCACTATTATAACATCTTGTTACTTTGCAGTATACAAATTTTGATGAATCGTTTATTGACGATGTTGCGTTAAAATATATTCCAGTCCATCCATCCCAATAAGCACTGTAGTTTTGCTTAGTAAAGAGTATTGAATCATTTTCAGCACCAATAGCTAAAATTCTTCCCTTTACCTTAATCTTGTAATGTCCCTGGAAATCAACAACAGTCCCTGGCTCTACTGAAAGCGTTATTCCTTCATTTATTATAACCGATTCGACAACTTTTACTGTATCCGCATCCCATGTGGTATCCTGATCGAGTACACCACCAGCGACCTGTGCAGTTGTTCCGGTTCCTGATAACGCAACAAGTACAGTGCTCTCATCAGGATCATTATTTGTTATGGTCATGTTGCCCGAATAACTTTGAGTCGTTGTGGGAAGGAATCCAACTAGAATCAGCGTATCGTGATATGCAGGTATTGAAAATGCATTTATTATGTTCGTAAACTGCACGGCATCTTCTTTTTTGACCTTAAAACCTAACGGAGCAGTAATCGAATCAATTTCTAATGGTACTGGACCTAAGTTTGAAATATAAACATCCTCAATGCATGAGATCGTATCTACAGTGCCCAATCCAAAAGAAATTTCAAGTGGATCAACAACGATATCGGGTATTGGATCGGGTTCTCCCTGATACTCATAAGCCCCTATATCAATTATATCAAAAACTCCATCGTAGATACGCGGATTCCCTGCTAAATCCACCGAAGGTAAATGTAATCCAGTTGTATCGGGAGTACCATTATTTATACAACATGAGCTGGATTGTAATGAGAAATCTGCCAGTGTATCTACAAATTGAGGATTCTCATCAATATTTCCTTCCAGCCAATTAACCACGCCGTGGAAATTAGTGAAAATGCCATCTTCACCACCCTGAATATCCGAATATGAAACAGTTACATAGGTTGGTTCACCATCCTGATCCCATTCATCGAGATAGATTTCCTGCGGTGAGTTGTTCCATAAAATTGAATTTGTCAGAACCGGATTTGATTCATCAAAGCTGAGTATACCTCCCCCACTCAATGTGGCTGAATTTCCGTATATGGTCACATTAGTTAAAATAGGATTTGACTCTGCACCACAATACATACCACCACCTTTAAAACAAGAATTATTTATAATTAACACATTTTTAAGAAGAGGATCAGAATGGAATGTGCAATTGATGCCGCCACCAGTTTCACCAGCAGAATTATTCTGAATAATTACGTTTTCTAATATTGGATCAGAATTTTCGCAATAGATACCACCTCCATAGTTCCCATCTGCAATATTATTAGAGATTATAACATTTGATAAATGAGGATTTGCATCCCAGCAGTATATTCCACCTCCGGAAGCTTCCGCAAAATTATTTGATATAGTAATGTTTTCCAGAACAGGAGTGGAGTTATATGAGCAATAAATTCCACCAGCAAAATGATCTGAATAATTCTCAGTTATTGTTACATTTTTTAAAATAGTATTTGAAGTCGGACCGAAGGAAACTCCTCCTCCCCAATTAGAATTTCCATGGCTTACGGTAAATTCTTCAGCGGTCACGTCACAAACAGTAGAAAAAATGAGAATTTTACTTTCATCGTTTCCGTCTAATATGCTTTCATTTTCTCCGCTTCCATGAAGCGATAGATTACTAATCCATGTCAAAGGGAATTGCTCTCCGTTTGTAGCAGGACTATAAGTTCCCTGACCAATGAAGATCGTATGCAGATTAAGACTATCCACGAATATTACTGATTGGGCATAGGAGATAGTTTTTAATGGATCAACCCATGAAAGCCCACCGTTTGCATT
>Ga0075121_1001230_pt1 | contig 16121 bp, 21 predicted proteins | sample AntAceMetag02UKG_FD_69793 | JGI IMG/M metagenome (GOLD analysis project Ga0075121, IMG submission 69793) | Saline lake microbial communities from Ace Lake, Antarctica - Antarctic Ace Lake Metagenome 02UKG | ecosystem: Environmental > Aquatic > Non-marine Saline and Alkaline > Saline | place... | reverse complement strand
CATAGAGAATATCAACATCGTTAAAAGGCATACCAAACCCAACGCTCAGACAAAGCAGGGCGGAATTGTTGAAAGTGAGGCAGCCATTCACAGGTCAAACGTGATGTTGATGTGCAACAAATGCATTAAACCTGCACGCATTAAGATGCAGCGTCTGGACGACGGCAAAAAAGTCCGGATTTGCAGAAAATGCAATGAAATTATAGACGCCTAAACAACAAGTCGTATGCGCTATGAGGAGTAGAATGACCCAGTTAAGAGAGTATTATGATAAAAATATTGTTCCCGTACTTTTCGAAAAATTCAAGTATACGAACCCCATGCAAGTTCCCAAACTTGATAAAATCGTGTTGAATATGGGACTCGGGGAAGCCATTCATAATATCAAATTGTTGGACTCGGCTGCTGAAGAGCTCAAAGTAATAGCGGGGCAGAATCCCGTGATCACCCGCGCCAAAAAATCAATCGCGGCATTCAAATTAAGGGAAGGGATGCCCATTGGATGCATGGTTACTCTGCGGCACACTCGTATGTACGATTTTATGAACAAGCTTGTAAATGTAGCTCTTCCGAGGGTCCGGGATTTCAGGGGGATTTCAGGCAAGGCTTTTGATCACAACGGGAATTACACTCTGGGGATAAAAGAGCATATCATTTTCCCCGAAGTTGATTATGACAGAATTGATAAGATCAAGGGGCTTAATATTACCATCGTTACGACTGCAAAATCGGACGAAGAGGGAAAAGAACTCCTGAAACTTATGGGAATGCCATTTAAAAACTGAAGCGTGAAAAGCTAAGAAGAAGTCAAATAACAAGGAGGATGCTTTGGCCAAAAAGTCTCTTAGAGCAAAAGCATTAAGAAAAGCAAAATTTAAGGTGCGGGAGTACAATAGATGTCCGATGTGCGGCAGGCCACGAGCTTTCATTAGGAAATTCGGAATATGCCGTATCTGTTTTCGTGATCTTGCCTCGCATGGCAAATTACCTGGTGTGGTCAAATCCAGCTGGTAATTATACAGATTTGATAAAGGCCGTATCCATCTAAAAGATACTTAAAAAAGACTGTATCGTAACGGAGAGAAAAATGGTAATGAGCGACCCTATTGCCGATATGCTGACGAGGATCAGAAACGGCGGGAAAGCGAAATTAGATAGTGTTGAGATGCCCGGATCAACAATTAAACTTGAACTGGCGAAAGTACTTAAAAAACAAGGGTACATAAGGAACTTTAAGTTCGTCAAGGACGACAAGCAGGGTGTTTTGCGGGTATACTTGAAGTATGATGCAGACAAAAGTCATGCCATCTACAAACTGGAGCGTATCAGCAAGCCCAGCCGAAGGGTGTACGTCGGGCATAAGGAAGTCAAGCCGGTATTCAGCGGTATGGGGATTGCGATATTATCAACGTCCAGGGGAATATTGACAGACAAGGAAGCCCGGCTGCAGAAAGTAGGCGGAGAAGTTCTTTGTAATATCTGGTAGCCAAGGGGTGTAAGCAATGTCGCGAGTAGGCAAGAAAGCGATTCCGATTCCGGAAAAGACAAAAATATCATATGAAGACAGGCTGATTACGGTTCAGGGCGAAAAGGGAATACTATCCAGAACAATACATCCGGCTGTTGAACTGGAGATCGACGAAAAAACCATAAAAGTGGTTATTATTCGTAAACAAAAAGACTCCAGTGCCATACAGGGCCTGATCAGATCATTGGTTGCAAACATGATTACGGGTGTGGACAAAGGGTTCGATCGGATACTGCAAATAAACGGGATTGGTTATCGGGCTGATGTGCAGGGTACAAATATCGTTTTTAATATAGGTTTTTCCAATCCGGTTAATTTTGCGATTCCCGAAGGTATATCGGTAAGTATAGATAAGAATAACGTTATCAAACTTTCCGGGATAGATAAGGAAAAACTCGGGGTTGCAGCGGCCTCCATTCGGAGCCTGAGGCCACCGGAGCCATATAAGGGGAAAGGTATTAAATACGCTGAAGAATATATCAAGCGTAAAGCCGGAAAGACAGGAACCAAATAATATTTGAACAGATATTGTGCCTCACCGACTCATAGCGCGAAATCCGATTGTCGCAATACGGGCCGATGAATACAATTTTAAGGGGAACAATAATGGGCTCTCTGGATTTTAGGAAAAAAGCGCGTTTAAAGAGAAAAAAAAGAATAAGAAAAGCCCTGTCCGGGACAGATGAACGGCCCAGACTGACCGTCTTTCGCAGCGCCAGGCATATCTATGCGCAGATCATCAATGATATCAACGGCCAAACCATGGTTAGCGCATCCAGTATGGAAAAGGTGGTAAGGGCTCAAGATCAATTTGAGAATAAGGTTAAGGCTGCCGATCATATTGGAAAGCTCATTGGAGAGCGTGCCGTGGAAAAAGGGATCAAAAAGGTTGTTTTTGACCGCAACGGCTATATGTATCACGGTCGGGTCAAGGCAGTATCAGACGGTGCACGTGAAGCCGGGCTGGAGTTTTAGTCAAATATTCGAAATGAAGGAGGCAGGCCCTTGTTCAAGAAAGACGTGGATGACAATCAGTTCATAGATAAAGTAGTACATATAAACCGTGTAGCCAAAGTCGTAAAAGGTGGGCGAAGATTCAGTTTTAGTGCCGTCGTGGTTGTGGGTGACGGCGAAGGAAGTGTCGGCTGGGGCCTCGGTAAAGCCGGGGAAGTGCCGGAGGCAATCCGTAAGGGCATGGAAAAAGCCAAAAAGAATATGTGCAAGGTGCCTTTGACTGAAGATGGTACAATTCCTTTTCAGGTGATCGGCAAATATGGTGCGGGGATGGTTCTGCTGAAGCCCGCGTCAAAAGGAACCGGTGTGATTGCCGGGGGAGCGGTTCGGGCAGTACTGGAAGCTGTAGGGGTACAGGATATTTTGACAAAATGCATGCGGTCAAATAATCCTCATAATGTCGTGAAAGCAACGATAACCGGACTTAAACAGCTTCAAAGCAGAGAGCAGGTCGCCAGGCGACGTGGCATTCTGGTAGAAGATTTATAATTGATAAGGGAATTATAAATGTCTGGAATATTAGAAATAACGTTGATTAAAAGTATGATCGGAAGGCCGGAAAAACACCGCAAAGTGTTGCGGGGCCTTGGGCTGACAAAGATAAACAAGACTGTAAAGCTGGAAAATACACAGGCTGTACGTGGAATGGTACACATTGTTTCACACCTGGTGAAGGCCGAGGAGATGATTGATGAAGCTAAATGAACTGTCACCAGCAAAAGGTTCCCGCAGTGCGCGTAAAAGACTTGGACGCGGCGTTGGCTCCGGAAGCGGAAAAACCGCAGGCCGTGGAACCAAGGGGCACAACAGCCGGTCAGGAGGAGGTGTAAGACCCGGATTCGAGGGTGGGCAGATGCCCATTCACAGGCGTCTTCCCAAAAGAGGTTTTACCAATATTTTCAAAAAGGAAATAGCGGTTTTAAATATATGCGATTTGATCCGATTTGAAACCGGAAGCGTGGTGGACGAGGCTGCCGTCGTCCGGAGCGGACTGGTCAAGGGCCGGCGGGATGGAATCAAGCTGCTTGGTAAGGGCGACATTGAATATCCGCTCACCATTCGCTTAAATGCTGTCAGCAACAGTGCCAGGGCCAAGATTGAAGCCTCCGGCGGTAGTGTAGAGGACATATAGTATGATAGGCAGCGGGTTCCAGAATATATTTAAAATACCTGAGTTGAAGAAACGGGTACTGTACACATTTGCCCTGTTGGCGGTATACCGTGTAGGGGTACATGTGCCGACTCCGGGCATAGATACGATTGCCCTGGCTTCTTTTTTTGCAAAGGCCAAAGGCACCTTGCTGGGGCTGTTCGATATGTTCTCAGGTGGTGCGCTGGAAAGGCTGTCGGTTTTTGCTCTTGGGATCATGCCTTACATCAGTGCTTCAATCATCATTCAGCTTCTCACCGTTGTAATTCCGCATCTGGAGCGACTTTCGAAAGAGGGTGAACAGGGTCGGAAAAAAATCACCCAGTACACTCGCTATGGGACTGTGGTCCTGAGTATTATTCAGGGATTTGGAATCAGCGTGGGCCTCGAGAGTATGACGTCACCCGGCGGCGCGCCCGTAGTAATACATCCCGGTTGGGAATTCAGGCTGATGACGGTTTTGACGCTTACCGCTGGAACCGCATTTATTATGTGGCTGGGAGAGCAAATTACCGAGCGAGGCATCGGCAACGGAATATCTCTGATCATTTTTGCCGGTATCGTAGCCCGGATGCCCATTGCCATCGGAAATACTTTTCGGTTGCTCTCCACCGGTGAGATGGGAATATTTTTAATTCTTGTTCTGGTTGTATTTATGATCGGCGTGATCGCATTCATAATCTACGTCGAGCAGGGTCAGAGGAGGATACCGGTTCAGTATGCCAAAAGAGTAGTCGGCAGGAAGATGTATGGTGGTCAAAGTACCCATCTGCCATTAAAAATCAATACATCCGGCGTTATCCCGCCTATTTTCGCATCTTCTATCATCATGTTTCCGGCAACCCTTGCAAGTTTTATTAAAATACCATGGATGCAGCAGGCGGCCGCATCCATGCGACCGGGCAGTCTGATATATGAATCGATGTATATCGGGTTTATCTTTTTCTTCTGTTATTTTTATACCGCGGTCACCTTCAATCCGGAGGATGTTGCCGATAATATGAAAAAAAACGGAGGATATATTCCCGGGATCAGGCCTGGGAAACGTACGGCTGAGTATATAGACAAGGTGCTCACCAGAATTACCCTTGGAGGGGCTATCTATGTGTCTGCCGTGTGCGTACTGCCTTCGATACTCATCACCAAGTTGAACATTCCCTTTTATTTTGGGGGGACGGCGCTCTTGATCGTGGTGGGCGTCGCCATTGACACGATATCACAAATTGAATCGCATATGCTGACTCGTCACTATGAGGGCTTTCTCAAAAAAGGCGTAAAAGGCAGAGGGCGGTGATAATTTAGACCGTAACATATTAAATTGCACAAGGCTAGAGGGAGAAAGCTGTATTGTAATACGCCGACGACCGATAACGCAGTGAAGTTTAATATGTGACAGTCTGTAGAATTTTAAAATTCAAACGGAAGTAGGTCGAAGGGGACGTCACAATGCCGAAGGAGGAAGCTATAAAGGTGCAGGGTACCGTAATGGAGACTCTGCCAAATGCAATGTTCAAGGTTGAGCTGGAAAACAAGCACCAGATTCTGGCTCACATTTCCGGGAAAATGAGAATGCATTTTATAAAAATATTGCCTGGAGATACGGTTGCAGTGGAGCTTTCACCTTACGATTTGACCAGGGGAAGAATCACTTACAGATCAAAATAAGGAGTATCCCCAAGACCGGGGTGCCTGAATCATCAGGCAAGCGGCTTACTTTGTAAATCGGGTATGCTTTTGAGAAATAAGGAGCTTTACATATGAAGGTCAGGGCATCTGTAAAAAAAATCTGCAGTAAATGCAAAATTATCCGCAGAAAAGGTGTTGTCAGGGTTATCTGCGAAAACAAAAGACATAAACAGCGGCAGGGATAGGAGGATAGGCTTTGGCAAGAATTGCGGGCATAGATTTACCTAGACGTAAACGGGTTGAGATCGGACTGACATATATATATGGTATCGGCCGAACCACTTCAAAGCGAATACTGACCCAACTTCAAATCGATCCGGACAGAAAAACGGATGATTTGACCGAGAGTGAAGTAAACAGCATTCGAAAAGTAATAGATAGTGAATGCAAGGTCGAGGGGGAGCTTCGAACGGAAGTATCCATGAACATCAAACGTCTCATGGACCTTGGCGCTTATCGTGGTTTAAGGCATCGGAAGTCTCTGCCGGTTCGCGGGCAGCGTACAAGTACGAATGCCAGGACAAGGAAAGGACCTCGTAGATCCGCTGTTAAGAAAAAGGGCGGCGTAAAAAAGAAATAGAAATTAAATGCCGTAATTATGTATATGTGTTTCAGCAGTTTATTTCTACTTTTATAAACGCCAAAAAACAGTAAAAAAAGTTTAAATGGAATTGTCAAATGCCGAAAAAGACTCGTACTAAGAAAAAGGAAAAGAAAAATATCCCAAACGGGATTGTGCATATCCAGTCTACCTTTAACAATACAATTGTGACGATTACTGATCCTGCCGGCAATGTTGTAGCGTGGTCCAGCTCAGGTGTTCAGGGATTTAAGGGATCAAGGAAAAGTACCCCCTTTGCTTCACAGCTTGCTGCCGAGGATGCGTCCAAAAAGGCAATGGAACATGGTATGCGTAATGTCGAAGTCTACGTTAAAGGACCGGGTGCAGGACGTGAATCCGCATTACGATCTCTTCAGGGGGTTGGATTTAACATTTCAATTATAAGGGATGTAACCCCGATTCCGCATAATGGCTGTCGCCCGCCCAAGAGACGCAGGGTATAGTCTTCATTTCGTTTTTTAAATTCGCTTTTTGATATATGCGGATGAACAAGACCAGTATATGTACGATCATCGGCCAAACAAGAAATGGCTGAGGATTCAAGGAGGAAGAATTGGCACGATACAGAGGTTCAGTATGTCGGTTATGCCGACGCGAAAATATGAAGTTGTTTCTTAAGGGGGACCGATGCTACTCGGATAAATGCGCATTCGAACGTCGCAGTTATGCACCGGGGCAGCACGGCCAGGGCCGGCATAGAAAACCTTCGGATTACGGTATTCAGCTTCGGGAAAAGCAAAAGGTTAAAAGAATGTACGGGCTTCCTGAAAAACAATTTAGATCGTTTTTTGAGAAAGCGGACCGGCATCATGGCATTACCGGCACCAATCTGCTGATATCGCTTGAAAGAAGGCTTGATAACACGGTATATCGTATGGGATTCGTCAATTCACGCAGTCAGGGAAGACAGCTTGTCAAACACAACCATTTCCTGGTAAACGGTGGGAAAGTAAATATTCCTTCCTATCTAATCAAGATCGGTGACGTTATCGAAGTGCGGGAAAAAAGCCGTAACATACAGGCCATAGCAGACTCCATGGATGCGGTTGTTCGTCGAGGTATCCCACAGTGGGTCGAACTTGAGAAAGAAAATATGAAGGGGACTGTTAAGAGTTTTCCAGTACGGGAAGATCTTACCATGCCGATTCAGGAACAGCTCATTGTTGAGCTTTATTCAAAATAACAAGCGGTAAGGAGAGTTGAGAAAACAGATCAGCTATCTGATTGTAATCTTGACTCAAATTATTTGGAGATGAAATAATGCCATCAAACGGACTAATGTATATTAACTGGCGGGAAATGATCAAGCCGGAGAAAGTTCAATTGGCGAGTAGTTCCACTTACGGCAAATTTGTCTGTGAACCGCTTGAAAGAGGATTTGGCATCACCATCGGCAATTCTCTTAGACGAATCATTCTGTCCTCGCTTCACGGTGCCGCCATTGTCTCGGTCAAGTTTACCAAGGTGATGCACGAATTCAGCACCATCCCCGGTGTGATAGAAGATGTTTCTGAAATTATCCTCAACCTGAAACAAGTCAGGATGAACAATGAGGATACCAAGACAAGGACGATTCATATTGATGCAAAGGGAGAGGGTGAAGTAACCGCTGGAGACATCATAAGCAGTGACGGTAAAGTTGAGATACTCAATAAAGACCAACATATAGCATCGCTCACTGGAAAAGGTGAACTCGAAATTACGATGACGGTGAAGGTTGGTAAAGGATATTCACTGTCAGAAGCGAATAAGGATGAGGACGCAGTAGTTGGAACCATTCCCATCGATGCTGTTTTTTCTCCTATACAGAAAGTCAATTATGTTGTCGGAAATGCCCGGGTCGGACAGCGAACCGACTACGACAAGGTGACGCTTGAAGTGTGGACGGACGGTAGCGTACTTCCCGAAGATGCGATTGCTTATGCGGCCAAAATTCTTAAGGAGCAGATGTCCATATTCATTAATTTTGATGAAAAACTCGAACCGGAACCCCCTTTGAAAGATGACGAAACGGAAACTCCGAAGTTCAATGAAAATCTTTACCGAAGTGTTGAAGAACTTGAGCTTTCCGTGCGCAGCGCAAATTGTCTTAAAAATGCCGATATTTTAAAAATTTATCAATTAGTTCAGAAAACAGAAGCGGAAATGCTTAAAACAAAGAATTTTGGAAGAAAGTCCTTAAATGAAATAAAAGACGTTTTAAGCGAAATGGGCCTTTCTCTCGGTATGAACCTTGAAGGATTTGTGCCCCCCGAAGAGGAAAGTGCTGAGGAAGGAGAATAACTGATCCTATGAGACATCGTAAAGCCGGTATAAAATTAAATAGAACCACCAGTCATAGAAATGCCATGTTTCGAAACATGGTTACCTCTTTATTCAAGTACGACAAAATTAAGACTACCGATGTAAAAGCAAAGGAACTGAGGCGTTGGGCAGATCATTTGATTACGCTAGCAAAAAAGGGTGATTTGCATGCCATACGCCAAGTTCTTGCGATCGTGCGGGAAAAGGAAGTCGTCTATAAATTATTCGATGAAGCCCAGAAACGCTATGGTAAAATTTCCGGCGGATATACTCGGATTGTTAAAATTGGTAGACGCCCCGGCGATGCAGCCCCTGTTTCCTTGATTGAGCTCGTCGCTCTGGAAGAGGGAAAAAAGAAAAAGGTCAAAAAGGGCGTGAAAAAACAGGAAAAGAAAAAAGAGGCTGCTGTAAATAAAGAGGCCAAGGTTGAGAAGAGCGAAGAAAAGCCGAAAGAGGCCGCCGTTGCAGAAATTGCTCCAAAAGATGCAGAAGCCAAAGCACCTGCAGGTGAAACCGAAGCCAAAGAAACAGCTACAGGCGAAGTCGGAGCTGTTGAAGAAGTAAAGGTTGAGCCCGAGGCTGAAAAATAACCAATTGTTCAAAAAATTGAAACAGAAAAGCCCTGCCTAAAAAAGGCGGGGCTTTTTTTTGTCCTTTTACCGGAGATAGATCCGTTGTTCCATCTTCGTTGAGATGCAGGGGATATATAAGAGGACACGAATGGCTGTTCCGGTGATTCGGCATAATGGATTGTTTTTATGAATCGAGCTTTTATTTAATTTAAAAATGTTATATTATACATTTATGGCCAAAGAAATCGACTTTCTTTTTCAACCTGGATAACGTATTGAGATTTTTCGTGTATTTCGTCCCTGATAAAAATCAGAAAGGATACTTTTCATGACTATTGTAAGGGAATTTTTTGATATCGCCAATGATCCTGCAGGGTATGCTGAAAAATGGAAGGTAAAACATGATGGTGCAGTTGTTGGCTATTTATGCTCCTATATACCCGAGGAGATAATTGTTGCGGCCGGTGCTCTACCCTTTAGAATTTTGGGCTCCGGAAGTACTATTTCCCTGGCGGATTCGCATCTGCAGGCCTATAGTTGCAGTCTGGTTCGGGGGGCACTTGAAGACGCACTGGCCGGGCGGCTTGATTTTTTGAGCGGAACGGTTTTCCCACATACCTGCGATTCGATACAGCGGCTTTCCGATATATGGCGCCTTAATACCCGGTACAAGTTTCATATTGATCTGGTGATGCCGGTTAAACTGCAGGCAAAAAGCGCTGCAGTTTATATGCAAAGTGTCGTAGATCAATTTAAAAATGAACTTGCGCAAGCCCTTAACGTGGGCATATCCGAAGAAAATCTCCGACAGGCAGTTTATACATGCAACCGCATCCGAAAAAATTTAAGAAAACTCTACAAAATTCAAAAAATGACTCCGGATCGTCTCAGCAGCATTGAACTGCATGCCGTTTTGATGGCCGCTATGGTAATGGACAGAAATGAACTGGATAAAAAACTGTCCGTCCTTGTAAAAGCCACTGGTTTGCCGAATATGGACTGCACAAGTGTCGGGAAAAGAATATTACTGGGCGGGAGTGTCTGCACAAGGTCTGAAATCTACAGAGTTCTCGAAGAATCCGGAGGTCGTATTGTCGGAGATGACTTTTGTACTGGAGACAGAAATATTCAAGGTGATGTCGATACAACCGGGGATATGATCGAAGCTGTGTCCCGGCGTTATATGACGCGAATTGTCTGCCCGGCAAAGCATTCCGGGCTTCTGAGCCGTGGAGAGTATCTGGTGAGTATTGCCAGGGAAAACAAGGTCCAGGGCGTGATCCTGCTTTACTTGAAGTTTTGTGACCCCCATTTGTTTGACTATCCCTATATCAAAGCCATGCTGGATAAAGAGAACATTCCCTGCATGCTGTATGAACTTGAAGAGGGGCCATGGTCCGGCGGGCAGTTTAAAACAAGATGTGAAGCCTTTATGGAGATGATATAATTGTAAAAATTTTAAGACGGCGTCAAATCAGTAAAAAGGAGACATTTTATGGCAGGCCACGATCGATCCTCGGATTCTGAAAAACAACAGCGTAAGATAAAATCGGTCCGGAAAATGAAAGAGATCATGACCAACTATTACATTGAGGCAAAATCGGCCGGGCAAAACAACCGAAAAGTTGCCTGGATCACCAGCGGAGGGCCTGTGGAACCGCTCATTGCCATGGATGTTATTCCGGTTTACCCGGAAAATCACGGGGCCATGATCGGTGCTTCAAAAATGGGCCCGGATCTTTGTGAAAAATCCGAAATAATGGGTTATTCCAGCGATTTGTGCTCATACGCCCGCACGGATATCGCCTGCGGTCCCATAGATGGAGGCCCCATCGGCGGTTTGCCGCGGCCGGATATGCTGGTGTGTTGTAATAATATTTGCGGAACGGTGCTCAAATGGTATGAGGTCCAGGCTCGCTATTACGGAGTCCCCCTGTTTATCCTTGATACTCCGTTTTGCCATGAGCGGTTATCCACGGAAGCTATAAAATATGTCAGCAGCCAGATTCAGGAATATATCGTGTTTTTGGAAAAACACTGCGGCAAAAAATTCGATTATGATAAGATGGAGGATGTCGGCAGATTATCCCTTGAAGCTCAGCGTCTCTGGCAGGCCGTGCTGGACACCACGGTTAATCGCCCGGCACCCATGAGCGCATTTGATGCCTTTTTTCATCTGGCCCTTATCGTGACACTCAGGGGAACCCGGATTGCAGTTGATTATTACCGGCAGCTTCTTGATGAGATGAACCAGCGGGTAGATAGGGGCATCAGTGCCGTACCCAATGAAAAATATCGACTGTTGTGGGACAACCTTCCGATATGGTTTCGCACCCGATGGCTGTCGGAAAAATTTTCCGCCCATGATGCCTGCCTGGTGGCGGATACCTATACAACCGCATGGTGCCGGTCACTGAAATATATTGATCCATCTGATTTCATCCGGTCCATGGCTGAAAGTTACTCCATGATCTATCTGAATATCGGGGTGGATCAGATGGCTGACATGATCATAGAGATGATCGACAAGTATGATGTCGACGGATTTGTGATGCATTCCAACCGTAGCTGCAAACCCTATTCCCTGGGCCAGTATGATATTCGCAGGATCATCCAGGAAAAAACAGGCATACCCGTACTGATGATAGAGGCGGACATGGTGGACAGCCGCAGTTTTTCAGAAAGCCAGATTGAAACCCGGATCGATGCATTCATGGAAGTGCTGAAGGTAAATGAGTGAAATGCCATTGTGCAAAAATTAACTTTTGTTCCGGTTTATCCGGATCAGGTGGTGAAATATGATTACAGCCGGAATCGATGTGGGGTCAATAAGCGCCAAAGCCGCAGTGATAAAGGCCGGCGTGCTGCTCGGAACCCGGGTTATCCTGACCGGATACCATGCCGGCCGGGCCGGGAAAGAAGTGTTTGAAAGGCTTTTGACGCAGCTTGAGATCAACCCAAATGACATAAAACAGCGGGTGGCAACCGGTTACGGCCGCAACAGTGTTAATTTCGCCGATAAAACCGTTACCGAGATTACATGCCATGCCGCCGGTGCCCATTTTTTGAATCCTGAAATTCGTTCGGTCATCGATATCGGGGGGCAGGACAGCAAGGCCATTGTGATGGACGGAACAGGCCGGGTTTTGGATTTTGCCATGAACGACAAATGTGCCGCCGGTACCGGAAGGTTCCTGGAAGTCATGGCCCGGGCTCTGGAAGTCGATCTTGACGGATTCGGCGATCTTTCCCTGCAAGCCGAGCATCCGGCATCCATCAGCAGTCTGTGTACGGTTTTTGCGGAGTCGGAAGTGATATCTCTGATCGCCAGGGGTGAAAAACGCCGCAATATTATTGCCGGCATTCATGAATCCGTTGCGTCCCGTGTTATGGCCATGGCCCATCGGATAGGCGTCAAAAATCCGGTTATGATGACCGGCGGTGTGGCAAGAAATATCGGCGTGGTCAAAGCCATTGAAAATAAAATCGGTGGTCATGTGGTGGTGTCAACAAAAGCTCAGGTGACTGGGGCCATCGGTGCGGCACTGATCGCCGCCAGACAATAAAAACCTTGACTCGGTTATAATATGCAAAAACAAATAAGATTTGCCTGCCCCCTGGATTGCTTTGATGCGTGTTCGTTGATTGCAAGTGTTGAAAACGGGCGTGTGGTCCGGATCAGGGGGGACAAAAATCATCCTCTGACCCGGGGTATGACTTGTTCAAAGGGGCGCCAACTGCTGGAGAGGCTTTATCACCCTGACCGCCTGCTTTATCCGTTAAAAAAAAATGGCCGGAGTTGGACAAAAATTACCTGGGACGAGGCCATCTGTGAAATCGCAGATCAGTTGACACGGATCAAACAGGCCTATGGTACAGGAGCTGTGCTGCATTATGCCGACGCGGGCTATGGCGGCATCACCAAATCCGTCGATGAACTGTTTTTTAACTGCTATGGAGGTGTCACCGTTCCCCGGGGGAGTCTCTGCTGGGGTGCGGGAATGGCTGCCCAGAAGTATGATTTCGGTGCTGCTCTGGGCCATAGCCCTGATGATCTGGCAAATGCCGGTGTTATTATTATCTGGGGCCGCAATCCCGCAGATACCAATCCCCATTTGATTCGTTATCTGCACCAGGCCCGTAAAAACGGGGCAGTTGTTATCCTGATCGACCCGATCAGGACCGCGACGGCAAATCTGGCCGACATTCATCTGCGTGTCAGGCCTGCAACCGACGGTGCCCTTGCCCTGGGGATGGCCAACCTTATGATTGAGCGCGGCTGGCTGGATCAGACTTTTGTCCAGGATCATGTGCTGGGGTTTGGGCGTTTTCGGACCTATGCACGAAAGTTTACTGTGGAACGGGTGGCCGGGATCACCGGAATCGATCCAGCCCGTATAGAGCAGGTTGCCGGAATATATGCCCGTCGAAAACCGGGCTGCATTGTTGTCGGCATAGGACTGCAGCGATACGGTAACGGGGGCGGCACCATCCGTTGTATCGACGCTCTGGGTGCCATCACCGGCAATATCGGCATCTCCGGCGGTGGCGTAAATTATGCCAACAGGGCAACCTCCCGCTATCTGGCAGGAGAAGTTGTCGAGAGTCGTGGCCTGGCCGTCAACCGCCGCTCCTTCAGCCTGCCGCAAATGGGAGAATTTCTAAATACTGCATCCGATCCGCCGATTCGCTGCCTTTTTATTACCAAAGCCAATCCCCTGGTCCAGATGCCGCATCTGCGCAAAACCATAGATGCCTTTGATCGGGTGCCGTTCAAGGTGGTCACGGATATGTTCATGACCGATACGGCCCGGCATGCCGATCTGGTACTGCCCTGTACCAGTGTTCTGGAAGAGGAGGATATCATCTGCACAGCCATGTATTCGCCCTATGTGAATTATTCCGCCAGAGCTGCTGAACCGCCTGCCGGCATCATGGGCGTGTACGGTTTTTTTGCGGCCCTGGCCCGCAAAATGAGGCTGGATAGCTATCCACATATATCGCCCCGGGATTTTCTCAAAAGGGCCGTTGGGCCGCTGCTCGCAGCCTGCGGCAGTGATTTTGAATCCCTGACAAATGGGCATTTAAAACCACCGGGTATGGATATCCCGTGGCAGGACAGGTCTTTTGCTACCCCATCGGGGAGATATGAATTGTATTCGGAATCCGCCTTACAGGCCGGTCTGAATCCGTTGCCCCATTTCAAAGCGCCGCTGAAAGGTCCGTCCGGCTTTGATTTGAGATTGCTGACCCCCCATTTAAAGAACTCCATGCATTCCCAGGGTTTTGCGTTTATCGATGAAAAGCCCACAGCCCATGTAAATCCTCTTGTTCTGGCCGAAAAAAAACTTGCCGGCCAGGCTAATGCACGGGTCATTTCCCCCAACGGCCGGTTGCAGGTCAAGTTAAAACCGGATTCCGCCATTCCCGAGGGCATTGTCATGATTTACGAGGGGTGGTGGCATAAAAGCGGTGCGGTTAATTTTTTGACCGATGACTCTCTTTCCGATATGGGAGAACAGGCAGCCTATTATGATACTTTTTGCAATCTGGAATCTTTGGGTTAACGCGTTTTTTTTGACCGTTGAACATGAAATGTTGAACATTGAATGATGAACTTCAGTGAGGTTATATTAAAATGGTAGTTTATGAAGTAGGTCTTGAGGTGAGGAGGCGCTTCGTTGGCGAAACAAATTAAAATAAGCTAATCCGGCGTAGTTTATGCTTTGAGTAAAGGGGAGAGAATAGCCAAAGAGAGGAACTATCAGTTGCTCAAATGAGTTGCTGATTTACCAATGGCCGCCCCCATAGTCCGCATAATTTAGGAGATTGACTTCATGAATGCAGCAAAGACAGAGGCATCAGGCTACAGATGGGTTGTACTTTTTGTATTTTCCATAATCAATGCAGTGATGCAGATTCAGTGGCTCACCTTTGCGCCTGTCGCCAGGGAGGCCAGGCTTGTCTACGGCGTTACGGCACTGCAGATTGATCTCCTTTCCATGATTTTCATGGGAGTGTTCATTTTGATATGCATACCGGCCTCATATATTATTGATAGGTTTGGTATCCGAATTGGAGTCGGCTTTGGTGCGATACTGATCGCTATTTTCGGTCTCCTGAAAGGACTATATGCACATGATTATACCATGGTTGTTATTTGCCAAACAGGGCTCGCGGTTGCCCAGCCGTTTATTCTCAATTCCGCCACCAAAGTGGCGGGATGCTGGTTTCCGGTAGAAGAAAGGGCAACAGCAGTGGGAATTGCGACCCTGTCACAATTTATCGGCATTATATGTGCCATGATTGTGACGCCCTTACTGGTGACCCGGAATGTCGAAGGTGCCTATCAGTTAAGTAATATGCTTTTAACTTACGGAATTATCTCTGTTGCCGGTGCAATACTTCTTTTGGTTTTTTTAAAAGAAAAACCTGCTGCTGCACAGGACACAAGTGGTCAGGGTGAACGGATTAAATTTTTTGAAGGATTAAAGCACATACTCGCCCTGAAAGATATGCGCTTTATGCTGCTGCTTTTTTTTCTTGGTTTGGGCATGTTTAACGCCATCAGCACATGTATTGATCAAATTTGCCAGATAAAGGGCTTGTCTACCGAACAAACCGGACTGGTAGGCGGAATGATGCTGATTGCCGGAATCATCGGTGCCATCATCCTCCCCATTCTCTCTGATAAATTTCGCAAAAGAAAGGCGTTTATCGTTATCGGAATGGTTTGCATGACCCCGGGTCTAATCGGATTAACCGTTGCCACCGGGTATATACCCCTCCTTGTATCTTCCTTTGTCCTTGGCTTTTTTCTTTTGGGTGCATGTGCACCGGTTGGCTTTCAGTTTTGTGCTGAGGTCGGTTTTCCCGCGCCGGAATCAACATCCCAGGGCTTGATATTGCTTGTCGGCCAGATCTCCGGAATACTTTTTATTTTTGGAATGAACCGAATCGGGATGATTCCTTCCCTGGTTGTTTTTGTCGGATTTTCAATCATTGGGGTCATCCTCAGCGTTATGCTCAGGGAATCACCAATGATCCAAAACTTAAAGATGTAAACAACAGAGAATACGGGAGACATCCATGCCAAAAGGAATATTCCGCTTTTATGAGGAATTAAATGACTTTCTTCCAAAGCATAGAAGAAAAACTGATTTTGAAGCAAAGTTTAAAGGGAAAAGGTCAATAAAAGATATGATAGAAGCACTCGGAGTTCCTCATACGGAAATCGACCTTATT
>Ga0075121_1001223_pt1 | contig 16175 bp, 13 predicted proteins | sample AntAceMetag02UKG_FD_69793 | JGI IMG/M metagenome (GOLD analysis project Ga0075121, IMG submission 69793) | Saline lake microbial communities from Ace Lake, Antarctica - Antarctic Ace Lake Metagenome 02UKG | ecosystem: Environmental > Aquatic > Non-marine Saline and Alkaline > Saline | place... | reverse complement strand
GACAAATATGAACAATTGGAAATTAGAGATATCGGAATATCTGGGAGTAAATGCCAGTTCTGTCACCGATTACGAAAAATTGAACACTGGAACATTTCATTGTTTGTCTTTTGTTCCGCCTGACAATGTTCCAATGTCATATAGGTCAGGCTATGGCTGGAATTGCAGTTTTAACAGTGGAACCAGAGCATTCGGATACAGCGACACTTCTGCTGAATTCCGCAAAAGAATGAAAATTTCCAATGTGACAATGCCATCTGAGTCATTGATTTGCGGAGACACAACAGACTGGCTTAGCGGCGCGACCAATTATTGGGATTATAGTTATATAGTAAATTCATCGTCAAACGGAAACACTTGGTGTCCAAACCCATGCATTGGGAACAGGCACTCCGGCGGCATAAACGCGGCCTGGGCTGACGGACATGTCAAACGGATGTCTCAATCCGAGCTTCTAAGCGGCAAAAATGGAGACGTTGACTGGTATTTTCGAGCAAAAAGGTAATTGCCGCTTTTAAGCCACTGCTATTATTAATACAGCAAAAAATACAAAATCTAATAAGGAGAAGAAGTGAAAAGAAAAATTTTTGGAATGTTTATGGGATTGTTCTTTGGAATTAATTTCCTGGCTTGCGCCACAGATGAAGCGGTCGATTTTTCCTGGCAATTTGAAGGAGAAAATGACAAAGAATGGGGAGCATGGGGCACAAACGGCATTCCCAAAGAAAAAATAAAACATATTGTGAAAATTTCCACTCAAACGCCTCATTTCGGCGGCAAGTGCCTCCAGATAAACGATGAGCTGGACTCCTTCAATCCTTATCTTTCATTAAGGAAGCCGATAAAAATAAATTCCGCCGCAAAATATCGATTTTCCGGCTGGCTGAAAAGCGCTGGAAAAAAAGCTTTGAAAGTAAGAGTTGGGGTAGCTGCCGAAAAGCAGGGCGGATTTGTCCGATGGCTCGAAATGAAAAAATTGACCTTGTCATCCAAATGGCAAAAATTCACACTTGACTTGAATTTTATTCCCAAAACAGCCACGCTTCTCAGGCCTGCAATATTTCCCGTGGCAGGTAATAATAAAAAATTTAAAAGCGCAATTTTTGCCGATGATCTTAGTTTTATTGAAATTAATAATTCTCCTTTAAGCTTGAAGGAAGTCGCAAACAGAGGATTTAAGGACGAGAAAAGCGGAGATGGAAAAGGCGGATGGACCGATCAGGGAAAAAATGACCTGAGAAGAATGAATATCGAAAACTTTGAGCTTGGCGGCATTCCTTTTGAGATAATCGATCCTGCTAAGAACAAAGGAAAATCAGCGATTGTCCTGAAGGAGACTGAAAACAGCTTTTTCCTCAAATCAGCTCAAATCCCAGTAAACAGAAAATTCAAATATCTCAGTATTCTGAGCTCAGGAGCCTGGATGAAGGCTGGCGCAAAAAGCCAGATAGAATTTAATTATGCCGATGGCTCAAAGCAAACAGCGGAAATAACATCAAGCCGTCAGGTTGCCGACTGGTGGGGCGGTTTTGCCTCCGAAGCCTCCCTTAAAATAGTCGACGCCAATCCAATGAAACCCAAAGCAAGACTTTTTGCGGCATCCATAAAAAATCCATCTCCACAAAAAACAGTAAAGGACATTGTTTTTAAGGCTTTTTCTGACGGAAATGCGATCTGGATGATTTTGGCCGCCACAACTGGCAGCGCGCCATGCTCCAAAGAAACCGCCGCAGTCGAGGCTCTGGACACCTCTGACTGGATTCCATTCAACATTCAAAACTGCAAAACAAAAAAAGACACATTGCTTGATTTGTCTTTTCTGCTTGACGCGCCTGCCGGAAAGCATGGCTTTTTGAAGGTCCAAAATGGGCATTTTGTGTTTGAAGACGGAACGCCGGCAAGGTTTTTCGGAACAAACATCCACTCAAACAGAGGGCTTTATCCCACTCACGAACAGGCGGAAAGAGTGGCGGACACATTGTCGCGGATGGGTGTAAATATAATTCGCTTTCATCTTACGGAAGGTGTGACAATCGACCCAAACGGAAAAACTACCGACAAGCTTGTTCCGGAAAAACAGCTTGAAAAATTTGACTACTTTGTGAAATGCCTGAAAGACAAGGGCATTTATATCCTTATAGATTCCATTACCGGCCTTTCAGCAAGAAAAATAAAGCCCGGCGATGAAGTCCCAGGCTATAAACTCTACAAATCCCATCGTCCCTGGGCATATTACAGCAGGCGCCTCATTGAAATGGGCAAAAAATATATGAAAGAATTCATGACGCGCAAAAACCAATATACCGGAAAATCTTTGCTTGAAGAGCCCGCTGTGTCGATGCTGATGCTGATAAATGAACAAACTGTTTTTTTTGACTGGAAAAAAAACAAAAACGACCCAGTCTATTATCATGAGCTTCTAACGCAAATGTTCAATAAATGGCTTCTGGACAAATATGGAGACAGAAAAAAACTAAAGCAAGCCTGGGGCGCAAAAGATGGCTCTCCTTGCCTGCAAAAAGATGAAGACCCAGCAAAAGGAACAGTTAAAACCCCGGACATCTCCAATATCCAGGGAGAAGGAAAATGGTCGGGTGCCAGAGTCAAAGACGCGGTTGCATTTTACAAAAAAATTCAAAGCGATTATCACAAAGAAATGATTGAATACGTGAAATCCCTTGGCTGCAAAGTCCCGGTGGCGGGAACAAACATATTATACAGCCCTGCTTCATTGGACACTCAAAGGCTTACGGACTACACATCGCAAAACATGTATTACGCACACAACAAAAAAAGCCTAAAAAAGAATGAAAAAATTAACGCAAACATTCCTTTTGTAAGCGTCAATCCTTTGGAATCCAGCCTTATCGAGCCTGTGCTTGCGGCTGTTAAAGTAAACACTATGCCGTTGACAAGCACCGAGTCTGATATGATGTGGCCGCATGACTGGCGCTCTGGATATTTCATGTCGGTAGGCTCAACCTCAGCGCTGCAGGATTGGGACGCCATCTTTCACTATTGTTATTTCGGCGGCTGGGGATATTCGTGGGATGTGGCGGACAACGCCAAGGGAGTTTTGCAGGGGACTGTGGAGTTTAACGACCCTGCCCTGATGGGAATGTTTCCTATGGCCGCGCTTATGTTCCACAGACGCGATGTCGCTCCCGCAAAAAAACTGGCGCAGGTCAAATTTGCCGGAGATGAAAAACTTTCCGCCAAAGGCATTTTTCGAGGAGCTGGGACGGCTCCATGGAACTATATGACTTTTGTATCCAGAGTAGAAAACGTGTTCGACAAAGCTGACGGACGCGCAGACATTGTCATCGGCAAAGGCAATGACTGCGATTTCAAGGCTGACCTGTTGGATTGCGATGACGGCGCAAAGCTTGCAAAAAAACTCGACAAAGCAATGAAAGAACAAGGGCTGATTGACAAAGACAAAGGTTTGCAGGACGGGAAAATAATAAGCGACACAGGAGAAATCGAACGTAACTGGAAAGAAAACATTCTCAAAGTGGACACGCCTCGAACTCAGGGATTCACCGGGTTCCCAAAAGGAACTATAAAATTCAGAGACATTGAAATAATTCCTAAAACTCCATACTGCACAATTGTCCTCAGCTCTTTGGACGGCAAACCATTGGATAAACGGAAAAAATTCTGGTCTCTTCTGTGGGCAGAGTGCGAAATGACGGCGAAACAGCGTCTTTCTCGGCGGTTGAAAAATCGCCTTCCGGCTTTGATTATGGCACAGGAATGATAGTAAAAAGGCCGAGAGGGCCGGGCCGCGGACAAGTCAGAATTGAACCAGTGAAGGCTGCAATAAAGCTTAAGGCTGAATCTGCCAGAATCACGCCATTGAATCCGAATATGACAGCTATGGCATCTGTAAAAAAGATAAAAGGCAAAGGCTCGAAGCCTAACTGGTTTGAAAGAAATATTCTTTTTCAGGACGATGACAGTGAGGTATCTGTCAAGATTGGCGAAAAGGGCCGCGCAAGCGCCTGGTATATAATCGAGACCGGAACAGACTGAAAAAATCAACGCAGGCGGTGGCTGCCAACGCATTCTTCGTTGGATCAAGCCCGGATGAAATCCGGTTTTTATGCCGCCTCTAGCGGGGTCTTTTATTTTTCAAGACTTTTGGCGGAGCCATCGCATTGTCTGTCAACATAAAAACTTAACTTTTTTTAACAGCTACAAAGAATCAGGAATTCTTCGCGATCGATTTTTGCTTGACATTATATGATTTTTATACTTATATCATATTAACTAGGAAGAATTGGGCGTGAAAGACAGCATAAATGTCGGCAAAGGCGGCAATATCGCAGCTTCCTGGAGTCCTGTGTTTTTGCGCAAGGCTTCAAGAATAAACCAGACAGTTCAAAAATTTCAGGTTGGTTTATCTGACATCTTTTTGAAATTTTACAAATTAACAGAAATCCACTTAAATTTATCTCATGCCGATAAGACCTTCGAACATTTCATCCATTTTGCTCATATTGTCATTCAACGCGCTTTGAGTCACTCCATATGCTGAATTAATATTTATATAATTTTATCCTCCACAGAGCGATTGGCTTATAATTACATTATAGGCCAATTATACAACTAAGTCTAGCTCCTGGATAGTCCCCACTATTCCGTTTTCTTTCAAATAAATGCCGCTTTCCCGCAGTTGACCATTCAAATTTTCATTGGAAGTTATGGCAAATTCAGTTTTTTCACGCCCCAGGTATATAGCGCCGACTCCAGTTTGTCCAAGCGCCATCAGAACTTCTTTTCCGCTCGAATCTTTATTCCATACACGCAATTTGTCAAAAACACTGTCATTTTCGTCAATCCATCCATTGCCATCTTCGTCATATTTGGCCAAGTCGTCAAACCCATTGCCTGATTCGGGGCCAAAAAGCTCGCCTCCGTCATTTATTTTACCATCATTATTTTTATCCAAAGCAAGATACCCGCTGTCAGATGCAAGGCGCGATATCTGATCCTTTTTGCCATCCATATCCAGATCAAACTCAATTTTATCATTGTCACTCAATTCAGCCAGATTGCCGTTAAAGTTGATGACAAGGGGATCTATGAGGGCATCGCCGGCTTTTAGTGAAATTTCTTTTCGAGTGTAAAATTCCCTGCTCATGTTAACGCTTACATCAAGATGAATTTCCCGGCCATCTTTTGTCTTGACCACGCCTTGCGCGTCAAAACTGGTCTTTTCGCTTTCGTAATGTTCTTCCAGATAGTGATAATCCAAGCCCCAGCCAACTCGCTGCTCTTCCTTTTCGCCTTCTCCGATCTTTAATGCTTTCTGAAACTTTTCAGAGCTGGCCTCATCACTTAATGAGGCTGAAGAGCTTTCTTTTTTTGACTTAGATGGATCAAATATTTTAATCTTTATTTTTTTGCCAGTTGCGCGGTAAAGCAGTTCTTCAATCAATTGGATTTTCAATTTGTCCATTTCAGACAAAAAGGAATTTGCTTCTGCCTTCTCAGCCTTAATTTTGGGAATCATATACTTCAGCGAGAGAGGCGAGAGCTTCAAGCTTGCTCCGCCATTTCCAATTTCTCTTATGGGCAAAGAAGAATGTTCCTCTTGAAGATTTTCAAGGGCTTGCGAGGAAAGCTTTACACTCACCGGGGTTTCGTAGGCGGCCTGCTGAGCTGTTTCTCCTCCTGTCCATTGGACAAGAGTTTCTTCCTTGTGTGAATATTTGGTCAAATCATGGCTGCTGGCCATGCTTATGGCATAATCGTCGATTTTCATCCTTCAAACTCCTCCCTGAGTAAATGAAATGGAACTTATCACGCATCCAAACTCGAAATACATGGCTTATATTGACGGATGACGGGAAATTGATTTGCTTGTGACACTTGTTTGACGGAACTATTTAATGGCTTTCAAAAATAAAAATCACAATATTTTGTCTCATTACAGACTCCTTTCTGTAAAGGGTTTTGCTCTGTTTCGCATTCAAAAATGCGAATAAACATAATAAAAAAACGGGTTCTTTCAGCGTCCTGCTTCCCTGCATGACTCTATATTTATTAAGTCGGCAGCATCTCAAATTAATTTAGTCATGCTTTCATTTTTTTTAAAAGAAAATTTCTTCGCGATAGATTTTTGTTTGACATTATCTGAGAGGAATTGAGAGTGAAGGACAAAATTTCAACAGAAATGCTAAAAAAAACGCATTAACGCAAGAATAAAAAAACTGGATGAAAGCAGGATTTTCATGTCCGGTTCATTTATTCGCACCGGTCGTAAATGCGGAAATCCCAACTTTTTGTCTGTTTTGCCCGATTGATCGCGCTTGGGAGCTAGACCAAGAAACGCGCCTATATCACGACTTTTATTGAAGCGATCAGGATCTTCAATTGTTAAAACAAAACTTAATACAGTTATTGGCCCAACTCCTTTTATGTTCCTCAACAACTCTGTTTCAGGATATTTTTTAGTGCAAAGCCTTTCTACTTTTTTATCACAAAAATCTATTTTTTTGCTCAGAAACGCTACTGCTTGAAGATTGTCCTTAAAGGCAAAAAGGTATTCAGAAGGCATTTTTTCAAAAGCTTTTTTAGCAAACGATCTGGCGCTACAGGAAGAAATGGCAATTCCCATGCTTTTAAGCATTCCACGGATAGACAAAATTAATTTTCTGCTTCCAACCATGATATCTCGCGCTTTCAAAACGGCAAGCATCGCCTGACTTTCTGTATTTCTATGTTTAATCGGATAGAATAAGTTTTTGTCAAATTGAGCTATTCTAGCAAGCATTTCAGCATCACGTCTGTCGCTTTTTCTTTCAGAGGCCCAGATAGCCCGCAACTTGCGGCTGTTGCCAACCAAAACATTAAAGCACATTTCGGACAGTTTGATGCTTACCCAAGGCAAATGAGTCCCTGCTTCCATTGCGATAAGAACCTTAAGAAGGCTCCTTGAAAGCCGAAAAATAATATTCCAATCCATCAAAAGTATTTGCCACCTTTTTCCTTTCCAAAACTTTGCAGTCTTGGTCAATAACGCAAATCTCACTGTTTTTGTCGCTCATGTCCATGCCTATTACCATTCCTGTGTTACATTTACTCATGGTCAATCTCCTTTTTTGCACTTAAAGTGCGTTAATGTCAAAGCGATATGATTATATTATATCACATGCGAGGAGATTGACCTTCTCATACTATCTTTGCCGGTGTCTTTTCTTTTTCAGGACTTTTTACTCTTCCATCCCTTGCCTGTCAACATGAAAATTCAACTTTTTTTAATCCAAGAGTTGGCTTTTTTGCAACGTTGTTATATAGTTGGGCGCGAATATTTTAATTAATGCGGAGGAGTTTAAATAATGGCTATGATTTGTCCTTATTGCGAGATCGAAATTTCTGAGAGTTCTGTTGAAGCTGAAAGCGGTTGCTGTCCTGAGTGTGGTTCTATTATTACCGCGTCAAGTCTTTTCGGCGATCAAAAAGACAATGACAGTGATGATTACGAAGAAGATGAATTTGATTTAGACAAAGAATTATCTGAATAAATAATATTTTTCTCGTCAGTATTCCGGGTACGGATCCAAACTGGTTTCTACCCATCCCCTGTCATCCAGAGTCCAGTAGTTTGTAAAGCCGCCTCGTTCCACCTCGTAGTGCGCGTCTTTTATGTAAATCACATTGAAACTGCCTAGATGGCTGTCATGGTTTTTATCATAAAGCAGTCTGTCATCTTTTTTGGAGGCAACAACCGCCGCTGTCAAAGGGCTAGGGTTGCTTATGTCAAAATGGTAGGCATTGTTGCCATGACCAGCATTCTGGATGCTGTTGCAAAGCTCAACGTCTTGCATTTTCCCGCCAACATAATAATCAACCTTGTCTTTATTTTCCTCGAACTCGTCATCGTCTCTCTGGTATAAGTCATCCGCTGACGCAAGCGCTTCTTTCCCGGAGCTGGGACAAACATACAATCCAAGGTCTTCGGCATATGGATGCACTGGCGACAAATCTGTCATCCAATACAATTGAGGCGGCATATAGTTGTCGAAGTCATGCATGTAAGACTTGAAGCCCAGCGCTATCTGTCGCATGTTATTCATGCAATACGACTGGCGGGCATATTCGCGAGCCCTCAAGAGGCTTGGGAGCAAAATTGCGAGAAGCACTCCGGCAACCACAAAAACAAGAAGCATTTCGATAAAAGTGAAACATTTTTTGAAAAACAGCAATTTCATCTTTATTTTGCTCATATGTTCCATCTGCCTTTTTTACAATTATACAATAATTTGTCCAAAAAAGCAAACATTCAATTGACATAAGTGGAATTGTGCCTGACTTTATAATATATAAAAAAGGAAGGGGGCTCGTAATGGAACTAAAAACTTATATAAGCCTTGTTTTGCGCGACAAAAAACGCAGGGAGCTCCTCTTGCTTATTGCTTTGTCAATTCTTCTTGTGTTCATTCTCATTTTGACGATGTTCCAAAAGAAACAGGAATTCAAGCGCTTAAGATATGTTTTGTGCCCCAATTGCCATTATAAAGGCATGCAGGAAGTCGGGAAGATTGAAGGGTCGAGATGTCCAAAATGCAAAGCCCAGCTGGGCTATGATTGGAAATGCATTGAATGCGAATATGAATTCTCGCTTCTCAGAACTCCGATTCTTGGCAAAATGACAAAAAAAGAAATAAGCAAATATCGCATAAATGAAAGCTCTTGCCCCAAATGTGGGTCAAAAAGAACTTTTCCAAAAAAACTCCCCGGAAAGTAAATAAACTTTTTTAAGGCTTTTTGCGCCTTCGCCTATTTTTTCATTTTTTTATTTTTTGCAGTCCTCTGTCATATCATTGGTTTTAAAAAGCATTATTGCAGTTATATTGGTTAGTTTACAAAAAATAAAGAACATATTTTAAGGATACTGAAATGAAAGAAGTGAAGATAGGGATAATAGGTTTTGGAACAGTTGGCTCGGGAGTGGCTGCTTGTCTGCTTAAAAACGGCGATGTGATAGCCAAGCGCAGCGGCATCAAGCTGATACTTGCTAAAATTGCCGATTTAGATATAGAGAGCGATCGCGGAGTGGATGTCCCAAAGGAAATACTTACAACCGACGCGCATCAGCTTATTAAAGAAGTTGACGTTGTTGTCGAGCTCATCGGCGGAACCACAATAGCAAAAGACCTGATACTTGAAGCTCTTGAGCAGGGCAAGCCTGTGGTTACGGCAAACAAGGCTCTGCTTGCGGAAAAAGGCGAAGAGCTTTTTGCCGCCGCTGAAAAATCCAAAGCCGATATTTATTACGAAGCCAGCGTGGCGGGAGGAATTCCTATAATCAAAGCCCTTCGCGAGGGACTGGTCGGCAACCGGATCAATAAAATTTACGGAATAATGAATGGCACATGCAATTACATCCTGACCAGAATGGAACGGGAAAATGTGGACTTCGAGCCTGTCTTGGATGACGCTCAGAAACTGGGCTATGCAGAGGCCGAGCCTTCACTGGATATTGACGGCTACGACACCGCTCACAAAGCCGCAATACTCGCCTCTCTGGCATATGGGGAATGGTTCGGCATGGAGCCTGTTCACGTTGAGGGAATTCGCGACATTTCTCTTGATGACCTAAAATATGCCGACGAGCTAGGCTATCGCATTAAGCTTCTCGCTATAATCAAGCAAGTCGAAGGCGATGTGCAGATACGCGTTCATCCCACGCTTGTTCCCAAAAACACCTTGCTTGCGGACATATCCGGCGTGTTCAACGGGATAATGGTCAATGGCGACACAGTGGGCGACTCTCTTTTCTACGGCCGTGGCGCCGGACGCGACGCGACCGCCAGCGCCGTAGTGGCAGACCTTGTGGATGTCGGCTTGAATTTGAAATTTGGCTCTGACAGGCGCGTGCCGGCATTCCGGATCGGACCACAATTTAAAAAGCTCACGCCGATGGAAAGCATAGAGTCACGCTATTATCTGCGTTTTCAGGTGAAGGACAAATCTGGCGTCATTGCAAAAGTGGCAGACATCCTTGGAAAAAACCAGATCAACATTTCGTGCTTTATCCAGCGCGAAGGCCAATCAAAAGAAAATGTATCATTGCTGATACTTACACACAACGCGCTCGAATCATCAGTCAATATGGCTGTCAAAAAAATTGAGGAAATGGCGGAAGTGCGCAACAAGGCAAAAATATTTAGAATTGAGGATATGTAATATGCCAGGAATGCATACAGTAGAGAAAATAGGCGGCTCCTCCATGAGCCAATTTAACAAAGTGATGGAAAACGTCATCATCGGCAAACGCAGCGGGAATGAACTCTATAACCGCATCTTTGTGGTTTCCGCTTACGGCGGCATAACAAATTTGCTTCTTGAGGACAAAAAAACAGGGGAGCCCGGAGTCTACGGAAGATTTGCCGCTGGCGATGAAAAATGGCAGGATGCTCTGGAAACTGTTAAAAATAAAATGTTCGAATGCAATCGCTCTTTTGAGCCCATAGGGCTGGATCAGTCAAAAGCCGATGCTTTTGTCAATGAACGCATAAACGGCTTGAAGGATTGCCTGGAAGACATTATGCGCCTGCGCTCCTACGGGCATTTGAAGCCCACAGATTATCTGCCCGCAAGCCGCGAGTTTCTAAGCGCCGCCGGAGAAGCCCACAGCGCTTTCAACTCCGCGCTTATTCTGCAAAGCAACGGAGTCAACGCAAAGTTCATGGATCTGACCGGCTGGAAAGAAACAGAATCCTATTCCCTTGATCAAATGATATTGCGCTGCTTCAAAGGCTCCAAGTTTGATAAGGAATTGTTAATAGCTACAGGCTATGTGAAGTATGACGAGGGCATAATGACCCGCTTTGACCGAGGCTACAGCGAAATAACTTTCAGCAAAATAGCCGTCCTCACCGATGCCCGAGAGGGGATCATTCACAAAGAATACCACCTGAGCACAGGCGATCCTGTTCTTATTGGCATGGATAAAGTGAAAATAATCGGCAACACCAATTTTGACATAGCTGACCAGTTGTCTGACATGGATATGGAAGCAATTCATTCCAAGGCGTCAAAAGAAATGGAGTTGAAAAACATTCCCATAAGAGTAAAGAATGCTTTTGATCCGGATCATCCAGGCACGCTGATAAGTTGCGATTACGTTTCTCCTAAGCCTCGCGTGGAAATGATTTGTGGCCGCGATGACATTGTGGCCATAGAAGTGTACGACCCTGAAATGGTTGGCGAAAGCGGCTACGACTACAAGGTGCTTGCAAGCCTGCGCAAAGCTAATATCAGCTATATCGCGAAAAACACCAACGCCAACACTATAACTCACTTTATTCCCAAAAAAGCAAAAAATCTCAAGGAATGCCTTAAATGGATGAGCCAGTCACTGCCTAACGCTCAGCTTTCAACAATCGATGTGGCAATAGTGACTGTAATCGGCAGCAATATGAAAATCCCGGGATTTTTATCCAGAGCCGCAAGCGCTTTGGCGGCGGCGGGAATAAACATCCTTGCTCTTGACCAGTGTATGAGGCAGGTCAACATGCAGTTTGTCGTGACAAGGAATCATTTTGAGAAAGCTCAAATAGCTCTCCACAAGGAGTTTGTGGAGAAGGATTAATTTTTGGGCCGCAATGATTTATAGTTTCATTTTTTTCAATCTTGCGCTGATGGCTTGAGGAGAAATTCCTATGAGTTTAGCCGCCACGCTTTGGTTGCCGCAGCCTCTTTTCATGGCTTCTTTTACCAGAGCATTGGTGGCTGCTTTCAGCAAAGGCAAATCCTGCGTCTCATCAAAAAGATCTGACGATGAATTGGAATTATTATTGGCATGAAGACGGCTGTTCATGTCAATATTCATTTCTATGTGTTTTTTAAATATATCCATCGACAACATTTTTGAGTCGTGATTGCTGATTGCGTCATAGACCATCCCCTGAAGCTCCCTTATATTTCCAGGAAAATGATACAACTTCAAGCGGGTAATCAATTCAGGGTGATACTGCGGTCTTTTTTTGTTGAGCTCCTTCGCCGCTATATCAATAAAATGATCGATCAGCGGCTTAATGTCATCTTTTCTTTCCCTGAGAGGTGGAATATGGACATGATGGGTTGAAATCCTATAGTAGAGGTCTTTTCTGAAGTCAGAATTCATTTGCAGGTCCGCCAAATTTTTATTGGTTGCCAAGACCACCCTTGCGTCAGAAATTTTGGGAATGTCGGAGCCGAGCGGTGAATATTCGTTTTCCTGAAGCAGGCGAAGAAGCTTTACCTGCGATGGCAAGCTCAAGTCGCCTATTTCATCAAGAAAAAGTGTGCCGCCATATGCTTTTTCAATTACTCCTGTGCGATTGTCAACAGCTCCTGTAAACGCGCCCTTCCTGTGTCCAAACAAAGTGTCTGAAAGCAGATTGTCGTCAAAACCGGCAATGTTCACCGGAACAAACGCGCCGGAGCGCGTGCTCAGTTTATGGATGACATTGGCGAAAAGCTCTTTGCCAACACCGGTTTCGCCTGTTATCAGGACAGGCTGCCTGCTGGCCGCTACAGCTTCGCAATACTGAAAAATTTTGATCATATGCTTATTGCGTGTAACTATGTCTGAGAAAGCCTCCGGCTGATTAAGATCTTCGGACAGTATCCTATTTTTAAGCATTACATTTTCTGTTTGAAGCTCTTTCATCTCCAGGCATCGCTTTACTCTGCTCAAGAGAGCTTTTGGAATAACAGGCTTTAGAATATAATCGAACGCTCCGCTCCTCATGCATTCAACAGCCGAGTCTATTTTGCTTACGCCCGTCACCATTATTACGGGGACGCCAGGGTATTTTTCGACTATTTCGCGCAATAGCTTTTCGCCTGAAACATGCGGCATCAGCAAATCAAGCAATGCCAGTTCTATATTGCCGCCATTCATTATATCTATAACTTTTCTGCTGTCAGAGCAACATAGCACGTTGTTTATTCCAGCGGAAAGAAAAGCATACTTATAGCTGTTTAAAGCATGATCTTCATCGTCAACGATCAATATCGGATTGACAGGATACAGGTCTTTCTTCATGTTTTGACCTCAGTTCAAATAAAAATATCATTTGCTTTTCAAATTATAAACGACTCTCAAAGTTTCCGTTCCGCTATCGGGATAAGCATTCTCACAGTTGACCCCTTGTCAGACAAAGAATCAATTTCCAGTTTTGCGCGATGCTCATCCATTATATTGGAAGAAACTGAGAGTCCCAGCCCAGTTCCGCCCTGTTTCTTTTTGGTTGTGAAAAAAGGATCTGTCACGTGTTCTATATTCTCCGGGGGTATTCCTTTTCCTTCGTCTTTTACCTCCAGGGCAGCCATTTTCTTTTCAGCGTCAAAATAAGTTCTGACAGCAATTCCTTTGCTTTTGTCCTCCAGGGCATCACAAGCATTTTGCAATACATTCACTATTACCTGTTCAATCTTATGCATGTCTCCCTGGACTTTGGGAATGTTCTCCGCATAGCTTACAGTCAAGGAACTTGTCGAAGTTTTTATAAGGTTGCCAAGAAGCTGCAATGATTTTTTCAATGCATAGTTTATCTCAAATGAAGCTGACAAGTCAACCGGCGTGCGCCTGGAATATTCTTTTAGGCTGTCAACTATTCCGCGTATCCGCATAGCCCCTTCCTCTATTCCGGACACAAGATCGGAAAGGCATCCGTCAAATTCATCAGACTCAAAACCGCCAAGCATTGTGTCCTTGAATGTTTCAGAATTTTCATTTTTGAAGTTTATCAGGTCGCGAAAAACTTCTTTTAAGACAGAAATGTTCATCATTATATAATTATTGGGATTGTTTATTTCATGCGCAACGCCGGACACAAGAGTTCCCAAAGATTTCATTTTATCAGCCTGCAGCAGCTGTTCTTTTTGAATTTCGGCTTTTTCCCGGTTTTTCACGCTTTCAGTCACATCCAAGGCCACCTTCACAACGCCGCCTATTTTGCCATCTTTTTCAATCACTGGATAACATGTCATGTCATATATGCGCCCGTCTGGGAGTGTTATGACTTTCTCTTGCTTTTCTCCCTTTTTATTCGCATTTTCCATAGGGCAATTTTCGCAGTGTTTGTCAGTTTTAAACCAAAGTTCATGGCAATATTTCCCTATTATCTCGCCCTCATTTTTATTAAGGACTTCATGGGCTTCGCGATTGGCCCACATTGCTCGCCAGTCTTTATCATAGCGCAAGATGACTTCTTTCATGGAATTGAGGATGGTGTTGAGTTTTTCTTCGGCGGTTTCAAGCTCTTTTTGTGCCTTTTTGATCTTGCTGATGTCTATTGCCGCGCCAACAATATATTCTGTCTGCCCTTTGCTGTCAGGAAGCGCGGCTTTGTAGACAATAAAGTCATATTTGTTGCCGTCAATGGAAATGTCATTGATCTCAAACCGTGTCTGACCTCCTCCTTCAATAAGTTCTTTGTCGCTTTTTAAAATTAACTTTTCCAAATTTGGCCTCTTGTTTTCATGAGCTCTTTGGGAAAAACTTTTGCCAATTATATCGCTGGTCAAGTCCAATAAATCAGCCATAGTATTGTTGAACCCCAAATACTTTCCATCTTTGCCTTTATAAAAAACAGGCACTGGAATTGCATCGAGAACTTTTTGCTGGAACTCTATTCTCTCTTTAAGCTGGTCCATTCTTTTGTGAATTGCAAGATCCTCAATGCTTCCAAGCGCCTTAACGGCCTTGCCTGAAGCATCTTTGATAAGGCTGCCCCTCACAAGATACCAGAAATATTCCCCATTTGTTTTGCGGATGCGGCAAACGGAGTCAAAGGTGTAGCTTTTATTGTCGGAGCAAGCTGCCAATTGGTTGTCAAGGCGCAAAAGATCTTCAGGATAAACTAAATCCCTGAGATGTTTCATAGGAATTGTTTCTCCATTCTGGAAGCCGAGATCCAGGTACAGCTTGCCTTCTACGCGCATCATGTTGGTTTTTAGATCCAGCTCCCATATGCCGTCGCTGGTTGCGTCCAGAATAAACTTTAAGCGGTCTTCTGTCTTTTTATATTTTGTGATGTCCTGATTGGTTCCAAACAGCTTAAGAGCCTTCCCGTCTAAGCTTGAAGCGCATTCTCCCATCGCTGATATTATTTTCTCTGAGCCATCTTTGGATATTATTCTAAATTCTGCTTTGAAACTGTTGGTTTTTTTGCTTTCTTCTCTTTTGCGAGCTACCATTTCTTTGTCTTCGGGATGAATATGCGAAAGGAAAAAATCAAAATCTATGTCTTTTATTTCGCCTGGTTCATAGCCAAAAATGCGGTACATTTCATCGGACCATACAAGCTTTCCGGTCTGAATGTCTGTTTCCCAATTCCCTATATTGGTCAACTTTTGAGACATGTTCAAAGCGCGTTTGCATTTTCCTAGCTCTCTTTCAAGCAATGCTACTGTATTATCTGATGGGCTGTTTCTGAAGTTATCCTGAAGCTCATCAAGCAGATTCTTGATCTCATCAATTTCTTTTGAGGGTATTTGGGCGTTGTTTAGGGATAAATATAATATTTTATTGTTGAGAGAATGAAGTAAAGTTTCCGGTTTCCCCTGCTCACGCATCTCACTACCCCAATTTTAAATAGCCCCCTTAGTCAACTTAGCTTGTCTAACTTGGTAAGTATAGCATATAATTTTAATTGCGTCAATATTTATTGAGTTTTTTTAAGATTGTATAAAAAGTCAGTGTGTGTTGTATGGGATTCGGCCGCAATTGATTTATTATTATTATAAATTCAAGGATTCAATCTGAAATAGCTGGGGCTGACGCCAACATTCTTTTTGAAAAATCTGGAAAAATACCCCAGGTTGTTGTATCCCAGCCTCTCCGCAATTTCTGAAATATCGAAATGAGTGTCCCGCAAAAGATTTTTCGCGCGCTCCGCTCGCAGGGCATTCACATAGCTTAAAGGAGAAATTCCATAACATTGCTTAAAGACACGGCATTGATGAGCATAGCTCATTCCCTGTTTTTCAAGCGCGTCCGAAATGGAGCCCATTTTGCAAAGCGGCTCTTCCGCAAGCTTATTCAACAAGTATCTAATCCTTCCGCCAAGACGATTCCCTTCCGACTGCTCCTCAAATTGATTGTATCCGGAACAAAGCAGTTCCAGCAACAACTCTAGCAATAAACCGCGGCAGGCGCACCTGCTGTGGAG
>Ga0075121_1001218_pt1 | contig 16197 bp, 11 predicted proteins | sample AntAceMetag02UKG_FD_69793 | JGI IMG/M metagenome (GOLD analysis project Ga0075121, IMG submission 69793) | Saline lake microbial communities from Ace Lake, Antarctica - Antarctic Ace Lake Metagenome 02UKG | ecosystem: Environmental > Aquatic > Non-marine Saline and Alkaline > Saline | place... | reverse complement strand
AAAGCTACGGCAGCTGCAAGTATCCCTCCCCCAAAAGCGATCGTCCAATGAAGCACATATGCCTTGATCTCTTTCTTGATACATTTTTCAAAGGTTGTCGCTAAAAGACCACCCAGAAATATGGTGATGCCGGCGAACAGAGAATATACTATTATTTCGGTTATTTGTTTCATGCTATTTGCACATTCCCAAGCTGGGATTTAGGAATGAATCAGTGTTTATATCACTTCCGATACTGTACTGGGCGTATCTCTTTACTTGGTCCTTTGTATCGTGGATACTTTTTTGTATTTATGCTTTTCTTGAAGATCAACACCGCATTCTTAGGACAATGATTATAACACTTCACGCACATAATGCATTTATCACCAAATATGATCTTACCCTCTTCTGTTTTTGTGATATTGCCTGTGGGACAAATCCGTGTGCACAAACCACATTTAACACAGAGCTCTTCATCTACAGAATAGTGATTTTTCCACCAAGCTTCTGTCCAAACGATACCTCTTTGCGACGCTCCTTCCAGCAGGTTGAACGGACCTTTACCATCTATCTTGCGTTCTTCCTTTAAAATTGAATCGCAGAAACCATGGAGTTTTTGGAGAGCTTTATTGAGAATCTTTTGCAGCTTTTCGCCTTCGGGGACTCTTTTCCATACATTCCAGGGCATCCATGGCATATTGAAATCAGTGGGCATTATTACATGATCTCCGAATATCACATCATACCCCTTCTTTCCCAGAACTCGTTTCCATCGTACTCCTGTGTCTCCTGAGAATGCACAGCAATTCCCTATGAGAAATACTTTTTTCCCGTTGCCTTCAGGCATTTCCTTTCTATATTCCATCATTGGATCAGGCGGATCAGAACCCCAGACTGGATAGAAAATTCCCATGAGATCACACTCGTCCTTTTCAAATGCTTCTCGATCATTTATTATCTCATAGAATTGCACCTCATGCCCTTTCTCTTCAAAATACTCTTTGGCTTTTGTCGCTAACCAGAGTGTGTTTCCCGTAGATGTGTAATAGAGAAAATTAATTTTCATAGAGTAGTCCTTCTCATGTTTTTATTTCACTGTGCAATAGAAGCCAACAACAGCAATAACTTCCTTAAGCAATGCTGGTTGGCGTTAGACATTTTTCGTACAAATCGAAAAGCATCTTCATAGAGCTCAAAACAGGATGTAATTTGTGTCAATTAATTTGGTAAGAAAATTCCCATTATTATTAGGTATTTGTAAATCAGATCATTGATAGCTTCATAAACTTCCTACCATCCTGCAAAAGTTCCTTGTGGGATAATAATGTATGCATCAAATTGTTCTTTGGGTGGAACGACAAGTTCTGATCCTTTATAAATATACCTGGCGCGTATTGAATGATCAGAAAACAAAGAATCTGACAATGCAAGCCAGGCATAATTTGATGAACTGGCATTCCCGATTATCCGCAAGAGATCATCCGGTTTCGAGTTAGTCGGAAGGTCGAAATCCATAGTGCCTGTGTTCGACGCATTGACAATCTCACCCTTCATTGGAATTCCGACGATCGATATCGTATGTCCTGCGCTGTGTTGATTTATATAGTGCAGATATTCTCCAAGCCATTCAATGGGACTGCCCAAGAACTGCCCTTTCTGGACATGATAAGATCCGAAATAGAACAGAAGCGTTCGATCACTTTCCGACAGGTAATAGTCAGCATTTGTTTTGATCAGATCTTCTCTCCATCCAAAACTAGTTGTGTAGTGTGTTTCCCAATTTTCTCTTATCGGAATACTCAATAATTCATTATCAGCCATTCGGGACACAATCTCAATTGACTCATCTCCTTCTGAAAATCCCAGTGAAGCAGGATAATTTTCCAGCATATCCTGTAATTCGCTTAGTTTTGAAGAATAGTTCTGCGAGCCGCTTTCAGGAAATGCCTGACAATAATTCCTAAAGGGAATATTATTCTGCAGATAATCAGCATAGCCCCTGAGACTCGAGAGAAAAGTCGTTTGGTTAAGATTCGCATCGATGCAGTTCAGATATATTCTCTCGCGGTGCGCTGAATTGTACTGTCTCAATGAATCAACAAGCGGCAACAACTTTTTATACTGAGCCCATGAAGGGATTGAATCGAGTTGCAGATCAGTGAGTTTCACATAGACCAAATCCAATGCTTGCGGACATTCTGCACAGATAGAATTGGTCACACCAATTGATTGCAACTGCACAGAAAGATGAGCGATCATTTCTCTTTCTTCAATTATCGTATGCATCTCTCCAAACGCGACTGCCCTGTAAGTTCCGATTGAATCGAGAACAGCACGGAGAATCGTTTTATTCTCGAAAATGATAATATCCCTCTCTACAACCTCGCGCAAAGGTTCAATAATCGCCCAATTGATCTCATCTTCAGGATTCGAACAGGAAAAAATTAAAAGTAATAATTCCACTAAAATAACAAAAAATGAAAAGACCATGCCATTTTTTCATAGAATCTTTGCGCTTATGTATGATAGTACCTCACACTCACTTGCTGAATAATAAAAAATAGGTATATGAGGAAAACTTTTCTAAATTCCTGCAATTGATCATACGAATACCCATAGTTTTACTTGCCATGAAAGTAAGGTGTTATCAGAAACCTTCCAGCTTGATCCTATCGGTGAGATCTCTCACGAAACTCCCTGTGCCGATAACTTTTCCTTCAGTATCTTTTATGACCCAGCCTGTTAACGAAATTGGCACCCGACGCCCATCCTTGTGCACATACTCTTTTTCAAAACTCACATACGGAACAGTACTCGCAGCTTGGACAAATCCTGATTCGCCTTTATGCCATTTCTCAGGTGTGAGTTGCTGGTATGTGAGTTCTCTCAATTCATCAAGCGTATATCCCGTGATCTGCTGATACATGTCATTTGCTTCGAGAACGTTTCCATCTACATCGGTCAGGACAATGCCAAAAGGAATCTCTTCTGTTATTGTGATATAACTTTCCGGCAATTCTGGAGAAGGTATTTGTGTAAGAAGTTCTGTTTGAAGATTCATTACTTGTTTCATCATCTCTCCCCGTACAGATGCTTCGACAACTTGATTTTCATTCTCCTTATGCTCCGCACATCCTGCAAATAATATGAGCAGGATAACGACTGCTGCTGAATATTTTTGTACCATTCTGTATCTCCTGAATTTTTTATATAACGTGTATTTAGTTATCAACATAGATTCACTGGTTTATACCATTTTACTCTGCCATAATATTACTCTTGATACATAAGATTACTAAAACAAACAATGCTTTTTGAATATGGATATACAATTCTTTCATACATTTACCATAAAATGAAGGAAAATCTATTCGTTTTACTGTCAATTTTTATAGGAAATGTCTTCGTAATAAATACTACTCTCCCCCCCTTCATTATTGGATATTCCTTGATTGCCACACCATATCCACCAGCTGGTGGAGAAGATGGGTTTGATATTGCATATTCTCTTCGGTCATTGGATATTCAGCCCGTAACGAAAATTGTATATAAAACTTACGGATCCGTGATCGTCTTTCCTTCAAACACCTTACTCGGATCATCTGTTTCAGTCGCCACGAACGTGACTGAACCTGATTCTGTTGTTGCGCCGGGATTTGTAACTGCTGTGTAATCTCCTGTTGCTGTTACCGTCCCACCCGAAATACTAAAAGCAGAGAAGTTGATGGTAATATCTTCGGTATAGGTCACGCCATTGAATTCATATTGCACCTGAAAGCTGGTCGTAGTAACAATGAACTGATCTCCGTTGAGAGCTCCCTGGAATTCAGCTTCGAAACTTCTTTGTCCCACTGCGATAGTACCTGTGATAGTGGCATGGTCACCGTAATCATACATTGTTGCATCCCCATTCCCATAGTAAGTACACACATTCGGATAAGTGGCATTATACGTAATCTGTACTTCATAGTATTTAGTTTCAGATGAATCATCATTTCCTTTACGTGAGCAGAATGATACACAAAAAAACATCAGCATTAAAAAAAGTACCGTAACTGTGGCACACCAACTCCAGCGATTCTGACCTATTATCTTATTTTCATACTTCATAATGCACTTCCAAGATATTATTTTAAAATAACAAAATGAGAAAATATTATTCCAATTTGATGTCAACTTTTTCACAAAACAGGTCGCGGAAGTTTCGAATCTACTTTACGGTAGGATGTCCATTTCTTTTTCGATGATCTCATAAAGTTCCGGATTTTGTTCTGAAAGCGAATCTGCTATTTCAGATGGTTTCATGATAAGCGGGATTGTATCAGAACCCATATAGAATCTGGCTTCACCACAGACGTGAAAAGGGAGTATATAACTCTTTAAAACCGGGATTAATCTCTTGTCCAAGCAGGCCCAAATAATGGACTTATTTAACGCTTTTGTGCAGTGCCTGATAGCTCGTAAGAGGTAGGGGAAGACTTTTGCTCTGCATTTGGGTGCCCAGCATAATGCGGTAACTTCACATTGATTTTCCAATGGCACGTTTTGGATTTCAGGACATTCTTGTTGCCATAGATCAAAATGCAAATTAATCGGGAAAGGAGCTGAAAGGATCAATCGAACGACTCCAACCACGTCCTTTTTCATCACACTATTTCCAGTTTCTGACTCCGTGACAAGAAAATATTTAGAATGCTCAGACCATTCATCAAAGTATTTTTGATCTGGATATGGGTCTATATATCCAGCCTGAACATACCAATCATGGTGACACTCTGCGGCAATATCAAGATGTTTGTTTGTGGTGGCTTCAAAAACATAAAGGTTCATGGTGTTTCGTCCCGAGCTTTCATTTTGCTGTCCTGGTCCATGCCGGAATTATATATGATACATGATGTTCATCGCTTTGTTGCAGCCCGTCTTGCGATTTCATTCTCTATATTTTCTAACTGTATTTGGGGGAGGTGCTTCCATAGGGAGCAATGCCACGTGTACCTGACTGCCGGGGATATCGGACTCGATGCCGTGCCGCAGACGTTCAATTGTTTCCACTGCCTTCCCCACCGGTTTATCGTGATGAAAACTCAATGCAATCTCAATGAAAATCCTTCCACCAGATCGTCTGGAACGAACGCCGTGAAATCCAGCATAACCGTCGAAATTCTCCGCGAGATGACGATCAATTTTTAATTGCAAATCCTCCCGCAAAGTCTTGTCGAGTAAGTCATTGATTCCATCCGCTAGTATTGGGAGAAATGAAATTCCAGCATATATAATAAAGACCAGTGCACAGAGCGGATCCAGATAGACCGACCACGCAAATTTGCGTAACACCAGTGTGATAGTTAACCCCAGAAAAACCGCCAGACTCAACAATGCGCCGGCACGAGATGCTCGCCACTGCATTTCCATGACCGGAGAAAATGCTGCGCGTGCGAGCTTGCGTTTGCGTATCCATAACCAGGTGCATACAACAAATCCACCAAATTGAAACAAAGCTCCGAGAATAGTGAATGATTTAACCAACTCTACCGGATGAAACAGGTAGCGGATTGATATGCCTGCCATTATCAGCAATGTCCCCACATAAAGAGCCGCTCCAACCATTCCGCCCATGGTTTGAAGTTTACCCGTTCCATAATCGAATCCGTGCACTCGACCCTTGCGAACTGCCCGTAGAATGCGCCAGCCCAGTAGACTGCTAATGATAACGCGTACGTAGTCGAGCATATCGCTCAGCAGCAACATTGAACCCGAGAGCAGCGCCAATACCAGGATCGGAATAAAAGAAGACGCCGACAGCACCAAAGTAAGCAAGACCACCCGTTCTTGTTTGCGCAAAATGTCAGAATTTGGTGTCGGTAAGTTCATAGGAGCATGCTTTCAATCGTTGAATTTTTTTTGTGAACTTTATCCTGATGCGAAATCACTTTTCGACGGAAAGACCTAAAGCAAATTGTCATCTTTATGCTTTCTGAATCTGTGAATCAATTTAGGAATAAAAGTGCATAACGAGGTATTAACACGCCAACAGGCGTGATAACATCCTTATATCCATGCTTCATTATACACATCCGTATATTATTTAAATATGACATTGTGAAAAAATAATATCCCAATCGCCTGTCAACTTTTTCACAAAAACAATTAAATGAGGGCATTTTAGTAAAATATTGGGACAAAACCTTTGTGAATTTTTGTGTTAATGAGTGGCTGAAAATTTTTATCATACTTGCTATGGTTATTCGGTTCAACCGAAATTGGTTTCCGGGATTATGTATATTATTTAATTCCTTCTGCTTAAAATATAATTGATTGCTTTAGTGAAACCTTTGATGACTTTACCCAAATTTTCCTCAAAGATAATAATTCTGATATCGTCAGACCGACCTTTTTCGTCATCCCTTAACTCACTAAAAACAACGTACTTTGATTGGTTTTTTGCTTCCCTTACTTCTATACGGAAATGTTGCTTGCCTGATAGAATTGATTCTGAAAAGAGTGCTATTTTCTTTTTATAATCTATCTGTTTCTTATGAATTTTATAATGACAGTCCTTACATAGCACTTGGAGATTATTAAGATTGTCATCTTTGAAATTCGAGGGATAAGTTTTATGATGAACAACCTGTGCAGGTTTACCGCATATTTCACAAGTATAACTCGCTTTTTTCAATGCAGCATTATTTAAATCTTCCCATTTTTTTGATTTTCTATATTCTTTATACTTTTTTTGAAAGCTGCGCCTGTTTTTTATATCTGAATCAACTGGAACAAATTTTATTATTCGTGCTCGCACTCGCAGATAGATTATTAATGCAGCAATTAATAGTATAGCGCCTATGATAACGAAAAGGATTGATGTATTATTTAAAATATAATTTAGTAATTCCATACTCACATAAAACGGTTACTGACACTCTTATAACATTATATTGTAGAGCCAAATCATCCTTGCTTAAATCCGAGAGTGCCTTCAACGTTAACTCCTTATATTATTTATTCTTGCAATTGCCTGTTATTTAAAGAGATCAAATCTTCGTTGTCAATTTTTTCGCATGCCGGGATACTTATCAGAAAAATTAGACATAATTACATATTTCGTGAATTTTCGTGCCAATTCGTGGTTAAATATTTTGGCATACCTACAAAATCTTTCAGGAGTATGATACTTTTTAATTATCGGATTGTATCATATTAAAGCAGGTAAAATGGAAACTAACGGTGCTAATCAGTGCTTGGCTTTTTGCGTCAGCTGAATTGCCCTGTTAGATTGTTCTTATATATTGTGCAACTCCTCAAGTTTGCCAACTTGGTTAACCAATACCATCCATGTATCATGTGCCTTTTTTAGAACAAAGTTTAGTTCCTTCTTGGTCATCTTCTTTGTTGAATGCACCAGCTTATTTCTCTCCATTCGTAGTTCAGTAAGTTGATTAATTAGGTCCATAGAGAGTATTTTCTTGCTCAAGACTTTTTCCCATTTGTAAGTCCCTTTATCATCTATGCCGGCAAGGTAAAATAACTCTTCAAGTTGCTTTTCAATTTTATTCCAAATTAACAACACATCTTCTTGTGAGGGTTTTTTCCCAAAGCTTTTCCAAGTATACTCAATCCCGAAAAGCTTTAAAAGTAATAGTTTTGCAATTGTAATGTATGCAGATATATGACTTTCATCAACAGCAAGCCCAGTACCATCATGATATAATTTGTTTCGCAGACGGTGATAGAATTCAATATCCATAGGATCAATGCCAACGAGCCGATTGGCCGCATACTTCACAAGAAGATCAAGGAGTCCAGGGAAACTATTGGATGCAGCTTCAATTTCTTTTCGTGAAGGTTTCGCTCCTACAAAGTGTCTAGCTGGGAGCCCTAAGAATGTTCGAATTGTAATTTCAACTGAATTATCAATGCTGATGAATGCTATTCGATTGTCAAAAGCACTTTCTTCATCCATATGCGCTTCTGCATGTTTTAATAATTCAAGGCTTCCTGATGCCCATGTTTTTTTCATGTTTTATTAATCTAACTAGGGATTAACACGCCAACAGACGTAATAACTTCCTTATTTCCATTCTTCATAACACATCCAAATATTATTCATTTATAATTACAACAATGTGAAAAAATAATATCCCAATCGCCTGTCAACTTTTTCACAAAAACATTGCCAGGAATTTGCAGGGCTTTTTGCTTCATGCAATCAATGCAAGCGAGTAACTATGATGGAAGAAAAAACTCCTCTTAAACGTGCACTGGACCTCTCAACGAACAAGATAGTATCTGCCTGTGAGGTTTTTTTTGCAGGAAAGACCTTTGCGCTCTCCAAACGCTACTGCAAGATCATAGATGAATTCACAAAGCACAACTTGCACAAATCCAAAAATGAATGGCTTGGTTTTAAGAATATTCTTGTCATCACGTTCACAAAGAAAAGGCTATTAGATTTTTGTATATAGAGCTAACTGAATTTTTTTTGCTTGAGAATTTTCGACCTCAGCCCTCTTTGCATAATATGTCCACTCGCTTATTACTTCGAAGACACGATTTATCATTTTTTCAGCATTTACTTTCTTAATACCAGCCGTATTGGCTAGGATGAGTAAATCCTCACGTTTAATATTGCTCCTCTTTCCATTTATACTCATTTGATGTCGACCTGTCCATTCTCCATTCGGATTCCATGCATAAGAGATATCAAAAGCTGGAGCCAAGTACCATTTACCTCGTCGATCCATAAGGAAGGCAATGTTCTTAACATGGTCATCACAATTTCGACCAATAACATTAAAAACAGCTCTGAGAAACATTTGAATTATATCTTGTCTGGTGAGATTTAAACGTTGAATCACTTGTATTGCCTGCTCGTATGAGTAACTATCCGGTTGTTTATAATCATAATGTGCAAGAGCTCCCAATGATTGCATATGTATTTTTCCACCATTTGCAGTTCTATCAAATCTTTTTGTCATAAAATGGTTACGACCACCTTCGTTATGAAGTCTGCATTTTGTCATTTCAATACCAATTTCAATAGCCATTAGATGATAGGCATATTCGATTTTTCCATAACCTATAGGTGTTCGAACTTGTGTGTCATGGCTACTTGTAATTCCATCGAATTTCATCATCCAGTATTCATAATTATCATCAGCATCAACTTGTCCTGATTTGAATTTATTGGTTTTTGGATTCCATGCGAGAATAGCTTTAGCCCTGGCTCCTCCAGCTGAAGTTCCCACTCTAAGAATATCATTAATTGCTTGATGATCATCCTCACCAGTAAAAATGCCGCTGATTTTCCTTCGTTCATCTAGTATCTTGTTCGCTAATCTAACAAGTTTATCAACTTCGACTGAACTTGTGCTCGATGGAGATTCAAGTATCGCAGGTTGAAATTCAAGAGCCCCCATACCTCTAATGCCAACATAACAAAGACGATCGACCGGATGAAAACTTGCAGCAGTTTTTGCTTCAGAAGCTAACCAAGCATCAATGATTGCATTGCCATATTTATCAGGAAGTGAATCTGCAAGCAAACCCGGTAGACCTCTGAAAGTATTCCTTGCAAGGGCTGGAAATTCATATGGCGATAATCTCAAGGGCATCATGAGTGGTGATACTTGAATTCCGCTACCCACAAAATCTGGACCATATTGAAAAACACCAATTTCCCTATCTTCTAACCAACTAACAGCACCTATCACACTTCCCCAAAGAATCACTTTAGCATTATTATTCATTATCTGCTCCATCACCCCACTTCCACGTTGACGGTTTATCATTGGATGCACTTGAACTAGCTCGCTTACGTTTCGTTGGGTTAATTCCTACTCGCTGTATTGGTTGTACATTTGGATCAGGCAATAAAGCCTCCAAACTTTGCTGTATACCAAGGGCTTTCATAATCCGAATAAAGGTATCAAAAGAAACTCCCTTCCCCTTCTCAAAACGACCAACGGTTCTTGCTGAGATACCAGCTTCTTTAGCAAGTTGTGATTGTGTTATATTGCGAGAAAGCCTAATCTCTTCCACACGCTTACACAATGCGGCTTCGATTTTATTACTCGATGCTACTGAGAATTCAATATTATAAGACATTAATTTCTTATTAACCTCCCTTTATTATATTAACTAGCAATATATTACTCATAAAATAATATTTATTATAAACCAATAACTGGCAATACATTACTGATTAAGGTATTTTATCATACCTAAGCGGCAATATCTTACCACTTCATCTATGCGAAAATAAATTGAATATAACAATTTTTCTGTCTAAAGAAAAAAAGTTATATATAAACTAACTATATTTTATTTCACTAATTCATGAAATAAAATCATAAACCTATCTGCAAATAACTCACTTCTATAATTATAAATTTAAATTCTCAAAATAATATCCAATTTCCCCTGTCAACTTTTTCACAAAAACATTGCCAGGAATTTGCAGGGTTTTTTGCTTCATACAATCAACGTATGCGAGTACTTATGACGGAAAAAAAATCGCCTCTTAAACGTGCCCTCGACCTCTCCTCTAATAAAATAGTATCTGCATGCGCAGGTGCAGGAAAAACCTTTGCGCTCTCAAAACGCTACTGCAAGATCATAGATGAATTCACAAAGCACAACCTGCAAAAGCCAAAAAATGAATGGCTCGGTTTCAAAAATATTTTGGTTATTACTTTTACTAATAAAGCAGCAGCAGAGATGTCCAAGAGGATCTATCAAGACCTTCATATGCTTCTGCAAGGTGAGGAAATACCGGAACTGAATGAGCAGGAAATATCACTTGGTGAGCATATACGCACTGCACCAGAGAAATACAAGAACTGGCTCCGCTCCACCTTCTCGCAGAACTGCATCATGACCATAGACAGTTTCTGCGGAACTATACTCCGAGAAAATGCATTTCTCCTTGGGATAGATCCGCAATTCAAAACATCGGATGAACTACTCGCTCAAAAACTGTATCGGGAAACGTTGAACGATTTCCTGAACCGCCAGAGTAAAGAACTGCGTCCCGAGCTCAAGAATATCCTTCAGTTTACGGACAAGAACGGCATCATCCAATTTTTCAATTATTTCGAGCATAAGAATGCCTTCCTCGAAAACTGGCTCGAGTTCATGGAAACTCAATCTGTTGAGGAAATCTATCTTTACTGGCTTGAGAACTACCTTCCCCAATTCGATGTTGAAGCACTTATCGAAAAAGTAAGAAATATCATCCCTTATCATGTGCACATCAAGCAGGATGGAAAAAACTTCCTTGCAGAACTGAAAATTAAAATCGAGGAAATTCCCGAAGAGTCCGAACCCGAAAGGCGACGATACTTCATGGCAGAGGTGCTCCCGTTTTTTCTCACCAATAAAAACACATACTATAAGAAGGCGTGGTCTGTACAAACAAAAAAAAGTTTCATTAAACCTGCACTTACCGAGCAATTTAAAGACAGGGCGGAAACCATTCTTGAACTCATTCCCCAGTACATTCCGGAAGAGCAAGTACTCCTTTTCCCGGCTCAAGAAGACATCAAATCCATCAGTGTTTTCAAGGACTTGATAACACTCTACTCAGAATTTGAAGATGCTCTGTGGACGACACAGCTTCAGAAAAATTACCTCACATTTAATGATGTGATCATACGAACAAGGGAATTGCTACGGGAAAACAATAGTATTTGTGAGCGTTATGCTGCGCAGTTCCAACACATACTCGTCGATGAGTTCCAGGACACGAACAATCTCCGTTGGGAGATAATCAAGCACATCGCTACAGGACCAAATAGCAGGATACGCAGGAAAGGTGTTTTTATTGTGGGCGACAAAAAACAGTCCATCTATCGCTTCCAACAGGCAGATGTTGAGGTGATGAACAGGGCAAGGGAAGAACTTGAAAACGTCGCCGATGAAGTGTTGATTGAATTCAATGATAATTACCGTTCTTCAAAAAAATATATCGAACATGTGATCAATCCTCTTTTCAGGAAGATCTTCACTCCACCGGAATTTCCATTCGAGGCATCTTTCGAGGAAACAACATTTCCCGTTTCAAAATCTCATAATGATATTGATGAGATAACCGGGAATGTATGTGATATAAGCATTGTCCGGGATATGGGAAATGGTACGATATACACTCCTGCGCTTCATGCGGCATACACTGCAAAAAAATATCTCGAATGGGCAGAGAGCAGAAAGCTTCCAGACCCGGTCGTAATTGGTGTTCTCCTGCGCAACTTCATTCATATCAATGATTATCTGCGTGCTTTTCAGGAGTTTGAGATTCCCTTTCAGATCATTGGAGAAAAGAATCTTTTCAATCAGCAGGAAGCATATGACCTCTTCCACTTTATCGGTATTATTATCAATCCCCACGATGATGCTGCATTGATCGGATTGCTGCGCAGTCCTTTTTTCTGTGCGCCGGATACCCTGATCTACAACTGCAAAAATAGAAAGAAAGATGAATCCATTTTTTCCTATATTTCCCGCAACGAATCCTATCAGGAAATTGTATTGATGATCAACTCGTGGCGACAACTCGCGCAGACAAAGCCCATCACCTATCTTGTGGAAAATATACTCACAGAAGACAATCGCGAGTTTGGCTATATTGGAGAAATCGGCGGCACTCAGCATCTGGCAAATATAGATAAGCTTATCCGCCTTGTTGCAGACCTGGGACTCGATGGAAGTAATGTTCAGGACATTTATGATTACCTCTCATACCAGATACACTACAAAAGCGAGGTTCCGCAGGCAGACCTTCCGATGCAGGCAAAAGTACAGATCATGACGATCCACAAAGCAAAGGGACTGGAGTTCCCTGCGGTGATCATTCCCGATCTGAATAATATTAAAACAGAAACCCAAAGGGGAAATATCTTTCACAGCAGAATAATCGAACAGGGACAGATAGAAGTCGGCATCTCTGTCAAAGAGGGGGTGGATGCAAAAAAATCGAATTTCCTGGAAATCATCAAAAAGAGAGATTTGATCGAGCAATCTGCAGAGGACAAACGAATGTTCTACGTCGCTGTAACCCGCGCGAAATACAGAGTAGCTCTCCTCGCAGATATTCAGGGATCGGTCAAAAAGACATCATGGTTTAACGATTTTGTTATTAAGCCTCTGGAACTTGCAGTCCCTTCAGAAGATGAAGAACCCCTCTCTATCTCTCCCCCCTCTTTTTGGAATTACAAGCTGCTCACTGCCGATGAACTTAGGAATAATCTTGATCAAAATCAAAATACTGAGATGCATAAGGACTGGAACCCGCCATTAGTTCAGGAAACATACCCACGTTACAAGAAAGTTACTCCCCACGATCTCATGAAGAGTGTATTTGTACAGCAAGAGACATACAGGGAGGATGTTGGAGACCACAATAATGAACTTGATCTTGCTTTCGGTTCTATCTTTCATAGCATCATAGAAAAAGAATGGTGGGATTGGAATGTACGCAAAGACTCCATAAAACATTTGATTGAAATCACTTTTCCGGCAATTTCTTTCGCTGATATTGAAGATAAACTGAAACTCCACCTCGAACATTTTTCCACTTCAGATATATATTCTCTACTGCAACAAGCTTCCAAACAGGATGTCTTTCATGAGCATCACATCACGGGCTGGCTCGATAACGGGGAGCTCTTCCTCGAAGTGAACGGAGTGATCGATCTACTCATCAAGATTGGAAAACAGTGGTATATTGTCGATTTCAAAACAGATCGTACAACATCCAACTATGAAGCGTACGTCCTGCAGCTTCAAACATATGTGTGGATTGTGAAGCAGCTTTACGACATCGATGCAAAAGCGCTCATATACTATTCTGCAACAAATACATTAAAAGAGGTCCCCTTTCCCCAAGAATACTTTTCGGAAATTTTCCCAGATGAGGAACATCCCTTCAGACCTTCTGTACTTGAAGATTTCGGGATCGACGAAAAACTTCTCTCAATTGTCTCCGCTCATAAACCGCTTATCATTATTAATCTTACGGATTATCATTCAAAGAAAATACTCCAAGCCCTTGCATGCAAGAAGATGCTCACTCCGACAGTTAAAACTACAACGCTTCATCAAGTGATCGCTCATTCATCTCATGCAGCAAAAAGATTAACACCAGATATTGCTCGTATTCTGACAAAGAAAGCTTCGGGACAATATTCAGTACTGGACGGCACTATCGAACTTTTGTCGGAAGCTTTTTATGAGCACTTCATGACAGGAAAGGATTTTGTCTCTTCTCATCATGACTTCGAAGAAATCTATCAAAATTTTGAATCCCTGAGAAAGTCCTATCATTATTTGTATGATACGGAAATCCTTGATCATCTCATTGAAACTGAGTTCCGGGACACCGCAGTGCTTCTGAATGGTTTATTCAAAGATTCAAAAGCGGATTTCATCTCGATGCAAAAACTATCCCGCTTTGCAAAAGATTTTTACTATATTGATAATTTTAATAAGGATCAGATAGAGAATGGCTTCGACCATTCTTTTAAGATATGGAATAATATTCATCCCGAAAAACCCGATTCCCAAACTGTCTGCAACTTGTATTATTCAATCGAGACAGAGGTCGAGGGCATCGCACAGCAAATTTTGGAGTATAACAAAATAGGGATTCCGTTTTCAAAAATCCGAATGGCAATATCGAGCATCGATGCTTATGTGCCTATGATCGAGAAAATTTTCAAAGAATATGGAATTCCATATCGCGTTCTTGCACCGACCCCGATCATCAATCATCCACTCACGTCATTCCTGTCTGGACTTCTTACTATTATGCTCTCTTCGGAACACCTTACATGGCAGACTCTTTCGTCCGTATTACTCCATCCGCTGTTTGAAGATAAAGATAAATTTTACACATTAGATGCTCAAATAAGAATGACGAATATCAAGTTTTTTAGTGACATCGTGCACCTGCCGGATGTTCAGAAATACAGTGAGACTATACACATTATTTCAGATATGATTTCCGAGCTTAGACTCGATTCGCATAACGAAAAAGAGGATGATCTTCTTGATAAATTTTCAGCATTCTTTCATGTTCATGAACTTGATAGAAAAATCGAGCATGATGACATGCTTGGTTCTGTGTTTTCCAGGTTACATGATATTATTCGTAATATTGTTGAAGCATATTCGTTACTCGATATTCATCACAAAAATGATGATACTCTTAAGGAAATAAAGAAGCAGTTTAAAAAGGCCGAACTCCCGCGCAGAGAGGGTGATAACGGCGTTCTGATAATTAGTTACCTGGAAACCTACAATGTGTCTGAGGAAATTCTTTTTGTTGCCGGATTAGCAGACAATTATTTCCCGGTTCATTTAAAACGGAATCCATTCACCAAATCGATACCGCATTATGAATGGCAGAGAAGCGCACTTCTGCTTAATGGCTGGGTCAGAAATACCGGAATGATTCATTTATCATACCCTCAGCATGCCATGAATGGAGACACACTTAATCCATCCATATTGCTTGAAGACTATAAACAGAAAGAGATTCATTACGAAAACCCCGCACATCCGATCACGTTACGCCAGTATTATCCCACCTTTGATGATAAAATGATCAACAGCCCCACACTCCCGATCCTTCAGCGGCATAATGACTATCTCGAACAAAATGTTGGTCCCTTCACCGGTCAGGTGTGCTCCGATGGTAGCAATAGGATCATTACATCTGCAAGCAGAATGAATCACCTGATCCAATGCCCTATGAGATACCTGTTTGAGGATATTTTACAACTCAAACCCCTGCAATACGATGAAGATGCAGAACTGCGGATGCAGCTTGGTAATGTGATACATGCTGCGCTTGAACAGTTCGGCAGGAATGACGGTTTTCTGATACTTGAGAAAAATTTTCAGCAGTCATGTGCCATGCTTTTTTCTGAACTTGAAAATGCTTTGAAAAGTCACCACATATCCATCGAACGAGATCTTTTTCTCCAAAGATTGTATTCGCCCTATCTTGAAGGACTCAAAGATGCAGATGAAAACAATCTCCTTGTACAACTTCTTCAAGTACAGCAGGATTATTTCCGGGACTATACCCCTATCATCTTTGAACAGGAATTCGGCATGCACAAGAGAAAAGAACAGACTTCGTGGCCAATTCTTGAGATAAAGAACGATGTTGTTATTCTGCATTTCTGGGGCAAGATTGATAAGATATTATTGAAA
>Ga0075121_1001212_pt1 | contig 16247 bp, 10 predicted proteins | sample AntAceMetag02UKG_FD_69793 | JGI IMG/M metagenome (GOLD analysis project Ga0075121, IMG submission 69793) | Saline lake microbial communities from Ace Lake, Antarctica - Antarctic Ace Lake Metagenome 02UKG | ecosystem: Environmental > Aquatic > Non-marine Saline and Alkaline > Saline | place... | reverse complement strand
CTTTCTTTCGATTCTTCCAAAAGATTTTTCCGACTTTTTACGTTTACAGAAAAAAGACGAGACAACCCTCACAGACTTCCTTATTCCAATTTGTACATGAAAAACTTAGGACTTTTTAGTTGGAACAAGGTTGACACTTTTCCGAAAATGGTTATTTTCTACTCAACTTAGAATTCATGAGAGAAAATAATGAAACCATCCAAGTTCTAGAAGAAAGAAAGATGTTATTTCTTTTGGGGGAGGCAGCGGAAATATGGAACAAAATAGAGTTTGAGTTATTTGAGAATGCATTTGAAAACGATGAAGACAAAGAAAAGTTTTTAAAAGAATGTTTTGAAGGGAAGAGAAAATTTCCTTGGCATGCACAAGGACAGTCAGTCAAAATAACAGACACAAAATTAGTAAATGCAGCTATTTCTGCAGGTGGAATTGGTATTCTTGGTGGAACCGGAGTTGGTCGTCCTGAGTATGAAAAAGAAATGGCGGTTCCAGATAAAGAAGTTCCACCATCACGGGAAAAACGAATCGAAATTGGAAAGAGACAGAATAAAAAAGCGATCTTGGAAGAAATCAGAGAAGTACGGAAAGAGTATCCACATGCCATTTTAGGAGTAAATGTTCTTCATTCTGTCGGAGATTTTGAAGAAATAGTGAGAGCGATTGGAGAGCAAGGAATTGTTGATATTTTGTATGTAGGAGCAGGCCTTCCTTTCGATCTATCGGAGATAATGGAAGATTATCCAAAGATGCGATACATGGCCATTGTGAGTAGTGCTCAGGCTGTAGGATTTCTTGAAGATACAAGTGAAAAAAGTAAAAGCAAAGGAAAACGACGACCGGATGGATATGTTTATGAGGACAAAATAGCTGCCGGACATAATGCAAAAATAAAACCAAGACATAAAAACGCAACAGCAGCTGATCATCTTCGAGAAATAAGAGAGATTACGTCAAAACCAATTATTTTTGCAGGGGGTGTGAAGTACCAAGAAGATGTTCAAAGAGCGCTTCTTCCCGAAGAATACGGAGGGTTGGGACTCAATGGTGTAGGACTCGGAACACGTATGACGATCACAGAGGAATGTCCTATCCCAAATGAAACGCTTAAATCAGTCCATCTCAATCCCAATATTCCTGTTGTGCGAAAAGAAAAATTTAGTCCAACGATGCTTCCTTCCACAGGAAAAATTAATGAAAAAATATTCTGGGAAAAAGTAGATGAAATAGCGCAATATACCAAAATAAGGTGTAACCATTGTATCATTAAAGAACTGATAAGAGAAAAATATCCGCAACAGGCTTATTGTGGATTTATGGGGCCAGATGAAGATTTTAGATTTTGTATTGGATTCTTTTTGGATGCGGCGATTAAAGGAGAACCATGGGGTATTTATTTTATGAGTGTCATAAATGAAAAAGACTTAATCTATATAAAAAATGGGAAAGCTTATATTCCTGTAGTAAGGGAATCGGTTGATTACACGATTCGAGGAAAAACCCCTGAATGGGCTACAGAGGAGAAATGATGGGTTATTTTGTAATCTTTCCAAACTTTCGTTTCCCAACCTTCAAAACTTCACCACCTGTAACTTTTACAATGGTATTTGGATCGTCTATTTTTTTGCCATTAAACGTTACGCCTCCTTGTGCTACGAGTCGTCGTGCTTCTGATTTTGAAGGAGAAAATTTAGTCACGTCAGTAATGAGATCGAGAATTCCGATTTCCCCTTTGGTCTTGAGTTCAGGGTCGAAAGAAGATTTCCCGACTTTAAATTCCGGCATATCGTCTGGAGTTTCTTTCTTCACAAACTTCGTGATGAAATCTTGATCTCCGATTTCGGCTGATTGCTCGTCGTGAAGCCATGTAACGATGTGTTTTGCGAGGGCGACCTTGGCATCTCGTGGAGCGTCTTTGATTTTTTTCTTTACATCTTTCATATCTTCTTCGGTGAAGATTTCGTAGTACTGCTCCATAACATCGTCAGGAATCGCCATGAGTTTCCCGAACATTTCCTTCGGTTCTTCATCGAGCGAAACGAAGTTGTTGTACGACTTACTCATTTTTCGTCCGTCGGTTCCATTGATAATCGGCGTTGCGAGAACAAACTTCTCACGATTGTTGTAGGTTCTTTGCAAGGTCCGTCCCATGAGCATGTTGAACGTCTGGTCGGTTCCACCCAGTTCCAAATCCACATCCATCACCACAGAATCGTATCCTTGAAGCAGCGGGTACATGATCTCATGCCCGAAGATCGGCTTCCCGTCTTTGAGTCGCTTTTGGAACATGTCTCGTTCCATCAATTGTTGCACGGTCACCTTTCCCATGAGCTTCACGATGTCGGCGTAACTGAGTTTATCGAGCCAGTCGCCGTTGTATTTCACTTCGATTTTTTTGAAATCCAAAATTTTGCCCGCTTGTTTTTTCCAGTCTTCGAAGTTCGCTTTGATTTCTTTGTCAGTCAAAACTGGACGCGTCGTATCCCGTCCTGTCGGATCTCCGATACGCACGGTTCCATTTCCCACGAGCAAGATAACGTGATGCCCGAGATCGGCGAATTGTTGCAGTTTCTTCAATACCACACCGTGTCCCAACGTGAGCAATGAGCCCGTTGGATCAATCCCAAGATACAATTTTATCTTCTTGTTCTCCATGAGTTCTGCCAACTTTTCCCGCTTTGGAAGAACTTCAGCGACACCTCGACTTAACACATCTTGAATTTCTTTTTTGCTCATTTTAACTAAGATAGGACGGTGAAAATACTGCCACACAAGTTCTCGAAAATCAATTTTAATGCGCTCAAAGCCGAGCTTTGGTTTTGGGTTGGGTTCGGGGTTTTCTTGTTTGCGATTGGGAAAGTGATGGACGATCAAGTTTTTGGGTTTATTGAAACATACCTTCGATGTCCGCTGATTGATCACTATATTCTCTTTTTTACAGAAGAATTACTGTGGTGGATTTTGATTCTTTTTGCCCTTGTCACAGGGTATCGAATCTGGACGAACCCTGATAATCAGACGAAATTATTGCCAGCCCTCTTTGCCCTCGTGGCAACGGGGATTTTGGCATTTGTGTTCAAATCATTCTTCGCGATTCCGAGACCATTTATTGAAATGAATCTGATTCCGTTAACGCATGCTCCATCGATGAGCTTTCCATCGTTTCATACGGCGGTGGCCTTTGCCCTCTTGATTCCGTTTATGAGAATCTCGCGGGTTATTGGAACGACATGGTTGTTGTTTGCGCTTTTTATTGGATTAGCACGGGTGTATGAGAATCTTCATTATCCTTCTGATATTGCGGGCGGAATATTTTTGGGGGGAATTGTGGGATCGTTTTTTTCACATCCTGATATCAAAAAAATACTTGAAGTGTTGTGGGAAGAACTCGAATTCCGAAGGCAGAGTCTCCACTTTGTGGCTGGATTTATGGTGGTGTTTGCCCATTGGGCAGGGTTCTTGCGATTGCGGCACATTGCAGTTTTGCTTGTTGTAGGACTGATGATTTCTCTGCTCACACAAAAAGGAAAACTCTCCTTCGTACAAAAATTATTGAAGTTCTTTGATCGACCGAGAGACAAAAATTTTCCAGGACGGGGAGCGTTCTATCTCTTGTTAGGGATATTCATAACATTTCTCCTTTTTCCGATAAAGATTGCGTATGCCGCAATTCTCATTCTCTCGGTAGGGGATTCACTCAATAGGCTTTTTGCGAGCAAAGTTCCCGGGCATTTGAAATTTCCATGGAATCGTCGAAAAAACTGTCTCGGAGTGAGTATTGGGATTATTGCAGGTACACTCGTTGCACAGTTTTTTGTTCCTATTGTGCCCGCTTTTTTAGCATCAGTTTTTGCTATTGTAGGAGAAACCGTTCCGGTGCGATTTGGAAAATTCTATATTGATGACAATATATTTGTGCCCCTGATTGCAGGTGGTGTGTTGTGGGTGTTAGTTTAGGAAATGTTTAATGTTAAATATAAAATGTAAAAAGAAGCTTTAAATCTAAATTCTAAAATTTGAATTTAGGATTTTTTTTAACATTTAACCTTTTACCTTTTACATTTCCTTCCTCACTTCCTTGCAAAGTATTCCTTCAAGAACATTCCCGTGTAACTTTTTTTGTTTTGTGCGACTTCTTCAGGTGTACCGACAGCCACCAGTTCACCACCGAGGTTTCCTCCTTCGGGTCCTAAGTCGAGCAGGTAATCACAGGATTTAATCACATCGAAGTTGTGTTCAATAACAATCACAGAGTTCCCTTTGTCCACGAGTTTCTGGAGTACAGTTAACAGCTTTCTCACGTCAGAGAAGTGCAATCCCGTTGTTGGCTCATCGAGCACGTAGATTGTTTTTCCGGTCGCTTTTTTCATCAATTCCGTTGCGAGTTTTACACGTTGTGCCTCCCCTCCGGAGAGCGTTGTCGCACTTTGTCCGAGATGAATATATCCGAGTCCCACTTCTACAATTGCTTTGAGTTTTTGTTCGATGTGCGGGAAGTTCGCAAAGAATTTCTCAGCTTCTTCCACCGTCATTTCTAGCACGTCTGAGATTGATTTTCCACGATAGGTAATCTCCAACGTCTCTTCATTGTATCTATGCCCAGCACAGACCTCACACGGCACGTACACGTCCGGCAAGAAGTGCATCTCGATCTTCTTAATTCCGTCTCCAGAACACACCTCACATCGTCCTCCTTTTACATTGAAACTAAATCGTCCTGCATTGTACCCTCGTACTCGTGCTTCTGGCACTTGCGAGAATACTTCTCGAATGTCAGTAAAGACTCCGGTGTAGGTGGCAGGATTCGACCTGGGAGTTCGTCCGATAGGACTCTGATCAATAGAAATGAGTTTATCGAGCTGATCCATTCCTATTACTTTGTCGTGAGCTCCGGATGGTTTTTTGGCACGATTCAGTTCTCTCGCCAAGGTCGGTGCCAAGATTCGATTAATCAAGGAACTCTTTCCACTTCCAGAAACTCCTGTCACTCCTACCAAAACTCCTAGTGGAATATCGGCATCTATATTTTGGAGATTATTCTCTCGGGCATTGGTAATGGTGAGCTTTCCAATCGGTCGACGACGCACCTTTGGAATACGAATTTTTTGTCGTCCAAAGAGAAAGTCAGCCGTTTCTGACTTTACGTCTTTCATGTCTTTGAGCGTTCCCGCGTAGACTAATTTTCCTCCGTGCATTCCAGATTTTGGTCCGATCTCCACAATGTAATCCGCAGATTTCATCGTGTCCTCATCGTGTTCCACGACAATCACGGTATTCCCGAGATCTCGTAGATGCTTCAGTGTCTCAATCAAACGATCGTTATCTCGTTGATGCAGTCCGATTGATGGTTCATCCAGAACGTACAGCACGCCTTGCAATTGCGATCCGATTTGAGTTGCGAGTCGGATTCGTTGTGCTTCTCCTCCTGACAACGTGTTGGCTGCTCGTGAAAGGTTTAAATATCCCAGTCCTACGTTTTCCAAGAAGCCCAGTCTATCCAAGAGTTCTTTCTGAATTGGTTTTATAATGTTCTCCGTTTCTTTTGTTATTTTAAGTCCTTCTGCCCATTTCTTCACATTTGGGACTGGCATCTGTGTAATGTTCGCGATTGTTGTTTCTCCAATAAATACATTTCGTCCGTACACATTGAGCCGAGTTCCGTCACATGTTGCACAGGTTTTCTCACTCATGAATTCGTTCAATTTCTTTCTTACAAAATCAGAATCAGATTCGTTATATCGTTTCTCTGTTTGCTCAATGAGTCCAGGGAAACTGGCTTCAGTCGTCCGGTTGTGAAAGGCTCCTTTGAGTTTCACATTAAATTTCTCTTTTTCAAATCCAAGAAACAATTTCTCGAGAACATCCGGTTTAATATCTTTGATTGGTTTATCGATTGAGAATTTGTATTTTTCTCCAATTGCTTCCAGCAAAGAGAAGTACCAATTTTGTGCATTTGTTCCCAAACTTGCCCATGGCAAGATTCCTCCTTCCCTGATAGAAAGGTTCGGATTGAGCGCGTTCTCCCTATCTACTTCCAGTCGGTACCCAAGTCCATGACAGGACTCACACGCTCCATGAGGGGAGTTAAAAGAGAAGAGTCGAGGTTCAATGGGAGGGAAAGAAAATCCCGTTTCAGGATCTGACAAATGCTCGGAGAACAAAAAGTCACCCTTCGTATCCACGTTGTGAACAATCAAAATTCCTTCTCCAAATTTCAATGATGTCTCTATCGAATCAAGCACCCGAAGTCGATTATCATTCTTTTCTTCAACTTCTTCGCCCGAATCAAGTTTTATATATTTTTTTGCATAATCAGCTTTCACCAAACGATCTACAATCACTTCGATATCATGCTTTTTCTTTGGATCGAGTTCGATATCTTCGTTAATTGTTGTTTCGTGTCCATCCACTCGTAGACGAACAAAACCAGCTTTTTGAATTTTATCCAACACGTTTTTGTGCTCTCCTTTTTTCCCGCGAACCAATGGTGCGAGCACCATGAATTTGGTTCCATCTTTCCATTTATCAAGTGCATCGAGAATTTGTCCTGGGGTTTGTTTTTCCAAGACGCGTCCATTTTCAGGGTTGATAGGAATTCCTACTTTTGCGTAGAGCAATCGCAAGTAATCGTACATTTCGGTCACCGTCCCCACTGTTGATCGTGGATTTCGGGGAGCTGTTTTTTGGTCAATAGAAATAGCTGGAGACAGTCCATCAATGGAGTCCACCTCAGCTTTCTCTTGCAGTTGTAGGAACTGCCTGGCGTAGGTGGAAAGACTTTCAACATACCGTCGTTGTCCTTCAGAATAAATTGTATCGAATGCCAACGAAGATTTTCCAGACCCAGAAACACCAGTAATTACGGTGAGTTTCTCTCGAGGAATTTCTATATCAATATTCTTTAAGTTGTGCATACGAGCGCCACGAACAACGATATTTTTAGTCATACTTTTTTGTAAGTAACAAAAAACCGCAGACACGAGTCCGCGACCGGCGAAGCGTAGCAATCGGATTGATTTTTGTCAAAAGTTTTGGTATAATAAGGAGATGGGTATTGAAAATTCAGACAAATGGAAAAAAGCAAAAAGCAACACAGATAAGTTGTTGAAAAATGCTAAAAATGCAGAGAGTCTTGCGGGCGATATTAAAATAGAGATAGCAGATGATTTAGAACACCTGAAATTGAAATATTCATGGAAGGAAACAAGCGAAGCAAGTTCCTCAAACAAGTTAAAGAATCTTTCGAAGGGTAATCCCGACGCACTCGCATCAAACGAAGCAGATCATGAGGTTAAAGATAAAGATGTTAAGAACGCAGAAGAACTTATGGAGAGCATTTTAGAAAAATCTGATTGGAAATCTCGATACGAAAAATGGTCAGGAGAAGACATTGCATGAGGAATAATTAATTTGTCATCCTCGTGAAGACGAGGATCCAGTTCTCACCTTTTTAAAACAAGCTCTAATGTTATATTAGATCCTTTTTTCTAAAAAGAGAGTCCTCGGTTCCCGCCTACGCGGGAATGACAGAGTATTATTTCTCCAAAAACACGGTGAACAATTGCTTTCGCGTTTCTTGAATAGAGAAGCGCTTTTCAACAAATTCGCGTGCATACTCAGTAAAGTGTTGAACAGCTTTCGGATGATCAGCGAAGAATCCGATACTCTCTGCCAAACTCATGGCATTTTGAGATTCTATAATAAGCGAGTGATCGAATCGTTTCTGCGTTCTGGCTTCGAGGAATTGTTCGTAGCTTCGCATGATGTCTCGCGGTCCTGTTTCATCAAAGACCAGTACGAGCTTATTCATCACGAGTCCCTCTATCACCGTTCGTCCAAACGTCTCTGATTCGGTCGGCAGTACGAGCGCACAATCATATTTTTTGAGTTCTTCAAAGGGATCATCTACTTCTCCTACGAAGTGTACGTTTTGAAGATTTCGATCCTTTTCGAATTTCTTAATCTTTTGCTCATAGGCTTCTGTTCTCGGATCTTCGGGGAAAGAGCTTCCGACGATGAAAAACTGAAGATCGGGATTTCGTTCTTGCAATAAGTCAGCGACATGGAGTGCGAACATCTGTCCTTTTCGTGGATCGATTCGTCCCATTATAAGTATATTCTTAATTTCTACGGGAACGATTCCATCGGGAATTTTTCTGAAATCAACACCGTTCTCAATGAGGCGCATTTTTCGATAATCGGATGTTTGAATATGTTTCCGTAAATATTCTCGACACGGTGTGGAATTGGCAATAATGATGTCACACCGACCTGCAATATTCCAAAGAAGGAAGTTGGGAATCGTGAAATCATGAACCATGACAATCCATTTTCCAGGGAGGAAGAAGAAGGTTTTTGCCAAAAACATTACGAAATGCGTTCGCGGGGTGTTGGAAAAAAACTGTCGAGTATTATGTGTCTTTGCTAATTTTTGCAACTGCCATGCTGATTTTAATAACAGAAATACTGCTTTTATTTTTTCAATAAATCTTCCTCGTACAGAAGGAAAGACGAAGTCCTGCACGTCTACGCGATCGGGAAGTAAGTCTCTGTATTCCTTTGTTTTCGCGCCTACCATGAGGGGAGAAAGTTGCCTGAGTTCAGTAGGACTGAGACTATGAAGGAAATCGATCGTGAATCGTTCCGCTCCACCTACGGTCTCGGCTTGCTCAAGAAAAAAGGTTTTTCGTCGCATCGGTCTGGATTCTTAGGTTTTGTGGCAGAAAAAGCAAGAGATTGCAGTTCGCTTTTCTCAAAAAAGGAACGCGCAAACCATCGTGAGAAACTTGCCCAGAGGAAAAAGAGAAGGACACAAACAAGAGATCCGTTTGCAACACTTCTCGGGACGGGCATGGGTTCGACCTGTCCAAAGAAGTGTGCCACCTGTAATAAAAACTCAATCAAGATAAAGCTCGGAATACCGACCAGACGGGCGATAAACTCCGGCAAGACGCCTACGAGTGAGGAAGTAAAGGAGAATACCATGCTGAACGGAACAATAGGTTCGGCAAATAAGTTGGACAACACGCCAATCACAGGGAAGTTTCCAAAGTACAAACCCAAGAACGGAAAGACTGCGATCTGTGCGGACAACGTTACTGAGAGCATAGTTCGCAGTTCAAATTTGTTGGGAATCCATTTCAACCACTGGTCCATTACTGGCGTACCAAAGATGATTCCCAAGGTTGCGGCACTACTGAGAAAGAACCCAATGTCGGTTTGTATAATCCTTGGTTGAGCGATTCCAATGAGCACCATCGAGAGAAAAATAAGATTGCGAGCATCTGAGAATCGTCCGATATAGACTGCCCATGCGACAATTCCTCCCATCACCGCTGCACGCAATACAGGAGCATCTGCGCCCGTCATTGCTACAAAAAAGAGGAGTGCCAGCAGACTTCCTCCGAACGCAATTCGCCGTCCAAATCGTCCCAAAGCGAACGTTATAAACAGCAGAACAACGCTCACATTGAATCCCGACACAACGAGCAGGTGTTGGAGTCCTGAACGCTTGAAGTCATGTTGGAGGTATTCTGGCAGCTGATTTTTTACTCCTAATAGAACTCCCATTGCAATAGTTGAATGGGGAGAGGGGAGCGAGCGTTGGAGATTACGACCGAGGAATAAGCGCATCCGTTCTGCACTTCTGAGTACGAACGATCCCCCTTGTTCTTTCAATAATTCAATCGACATCGTTTTTTTTACAATCGTCTGCACGCCAAATCGACGAAGGTATTTCTGGTAATCAAATCCCGAAAAGGTTCTGGGTTTCGTAACAACGCCCACTACTTCAACTTTATCGCCATAGTGAAATATGCGTTCGTCAGGAGTGATGAGAAGAAAACGTCCTTCCTCTGATTGCACAACATACCGTGTGTCGTTTTCGCGCATATCAGGAAAACTAACAATGGTCCCTGTGAGTTCAACCATCTCATTTATCTTTTCTACCAACGTGTCATGCCAGAAATCAAAATCATTGCGCCATTGTCCGTAGAATAAGCTGATACACAGGGCACAGAGAATCCACAACCAGTATTGCCTCCAGATTGTTGCAAGTACGCTCGCTAAGCTCCCGACAAGAAGACAGTACTCACGCCCAATATCATATTGTCCGAGAAATATACCTACAAAAAGAACGACAAAGATTCCGCGCAGTTTTTCAGATTGGGAGAGGGGGAACATTGGTTCATTGTGAAGAGCCTATGTGGAAAAAGCACGAGTGGAAATTTATAAATATTTAAGAAAGACCCTCTTACTTCAGTCATTCCGGCTTGCCCGGAATCGGATAAAAACTTGGAAGCAGTCTTAAAGCGTTAGCGGCGAACTCATGCTAATTTTTCGCTTCGCTCTTTGTCCATATCAAAAATTCAAGCGATTCTGGGCAAGCCAGAATGACAAGGTGTATATTTGAGAGAATTTTTTTAAAAGTAATTGAACGGATTTACCTTCCTTCCGCGGATACGCAGTTCGAAGTGCAGGTGAATTCCTGTTGGACCCCAAACACGACCACTATTTCCCATAAGACCGACCAATTGCCCTGTTTTTATTTCATCACCAACTTCCACTTTTCGTAGGTTGTTGTGAGCATAAAGAGTTTCAATGTCATTTCCATGATCGATAATTATATACTTCCCATATCCATAATTCCATCCGTCTTGAGACTTAATAACCTTTCCTCCCGCCGCTGCGTAGATCGGCGTATTGAGTTTATTTGCAATATCAATCGCGTAGTGACCACGGTGGAACTTTTGTGTAAGCACTCCTTTGACTGGTCGGCGGATTCGGATTCCAATAGATTCCATCGGAGCACTAGAGTCATATATGTCTTCTCCAGAGAATGAAGTTCGCTGAACAAAGACCTTTTTGGCATCAGGAAGAAATAGATCCTTTCCTACGGCGATAATATTGTTTTTCACACTTGGGTTGTAGGCATGTATTTTGGAAAGTTCAATGTTGTGCGTTTTTGCGATTTCTCCCAGAGTATCAGACTGTTGAACGGTATAATAGATTCCATCAGAGGGTGGAATTTTAATCGATTGTCCGACATGTAATGTCTGTTTTACGTTTAAATCATTTCCCCAAAGTAAGGTGGTTACCTTAATTCCGAATTTATGCGCAATTTTAGAAGGGTTATCTCCTGACTTTGTGGTGTAATTAATCGTTACATCTCGTTTTCGAGGTTGCACACGGAACACCAAGTTCCCATTCTCATCCTCAACAAGAACCTCTCGTAATCCCGCGGTCTTCACTCCAGCAAAGTTATCCAGAAATCCAACTTCTGAAATAGGAAAGGAAATTGATTTTTCTCCCAAAAACTCATCCCCAAAAAGTTCTTGTTCTTGTGAAAAATAGGGCGGACGGAAACTCATAAGAAACATTACCAAAATTCCAAAGGCCAGTGCTTGAAAAGCGAAGGGGGAGTGTAAAGCCCGACGAGAAGCATCGAGCACGGTAGTCCAAAGAATTTTTCCCATAAGTGAATCAATTCCGTCCGATTCTAGACAGAATTAGTGCTCCGTCAATAAGACAATGTTATCTTATCGACTTAATACCTTTTGTGTTTTTTTTGTTTTAACAAAGTTTCAAGTTGTTCGCTTAGATCTTTTTGTGCAGTAGCAAGAGGGAAACTTTTATTCTGAAAAATCGATTGACTCTCTTCAAACTCAATAGATTCTAGGATTTTCTTGTCTTGATTATAAATAAAACTGAGAGTAAACTTGTTTTTGAGTCGAGCATCTGATACACGGAAATGAGACATTTCTGTATCCAAAATAAGTATTTTTCCTCGCGATACAACAAATCCATTCAACGTCAAGAGTTCTTGTAGAAATTTTCTTTCGAGAATTGCTTGAGGTGTTGTTTGAGGAACGAAAACAAGTTCCTCTTTTTTTTCTACAGTTTGTTTGACGGATTTTTCTTCGATTCGAAGAAGGAATCCTTCTAAGAACTGAGCATTGAAATTTTCTTCAGTTTTATTGCCGATAGTCAATGTTAAGAAGAATTGTCTTGTATAATCAAATGTTCCAGACAAAGGGAACCCTCTCCATTTTCCGTCTCGAAACGTCGTAATTCCTTTTGCACGATTAGTTGAAAAATAAATCGAATCAGTTGGAACACCGATTTCTTCAAGGAGACTGTAAAGGTATTTTACATTTCGGAGTTGAGGTGAACCTGTGTTTTCAGAAGCATCTTCTTGCTGTTCCTGTACTTCGTCGATTCTTTTTCCGAGTGATGCTTGTAATGCTTGCTCTTTTTTAATGAGTTGAATTTCTTCATGGGTAAGTCCGGTATTTCCCAAGAGAACCAAGAACGAAAAGAGTGCTTGTTCTTTTTCCGTTAGTAATTGAGTGCCCTTTGTTTTTAGAAGTTCTTCCATAGATAATTCTTGATACAATTGAAGCAGTGTTTGTGAAGTTTTAATTTTCGTTTGATCCTCCAAAAATGCTTCCAAGAAAGGAAAGGTACGATGCATAACTTCAATCTTTATTTCGTTTACGATTTGATTTTCTTGATAAAGATTGACTTCGATTCCTACCAAAAGAGCAAAGAGTTCAAATGAATTTTCGTCGTGTAAAAGAGTGTGTTGTTTAAGACAGTCCCCAATAAGCCTTCGAAGATTGGTTACATCTCGAGCATCTTCAGCCGAGAATGATTCTTGTTCGAGAATGGTTTTGATTTCATCGAGTGCTTTTCGTGATTTTTTGATAAATCCTTGTGTCATCAGGTTTTCAAAAGAAAAGAAGAGCGTATCAATTTTTTCCATATCAGTTTTTTCGTCCAAGCTTGTCCAAGCTTTCAAGAAGTTTTGCGCATCGTCTTCAAGATCGTTTTTCATCCACGTATTATGTGCCATAAAAAATGTATTCCATTGATATGAAAAGTATGGGTCTTTTTGGATAAGTCTTCGCCAATTCACACTTCTCATAATGGTTTTAAACTCAGTGAGTGATCGTGTTCCGAGTGCTGTTTTTCGATTTCGAATGAGATCATCTGTCTTTGTGAAAGAACGAATAAGACCATCAAATTCACGTTGATCATCCCTGGTCTTGGATAATCCAATCGCGACTCGATCTTGGAAAATACCAACACTCGTGATGAACTTCCCAACAAAATGGGTTTTTTGTACGGTATGATCCCATATTTTTGGAAGGTACAAAGAAAAGTTTTTCATCTTTTCTTGCTGATTTTCCAATCGTCCAAGAGAAAAAAGAAGCTTCTCTTCTACAGAAGAAAGCTCGGTGTCTAGGGAATCTCGAGTAAAAGGAGTCCATTGAAACTCTTCTTGAAGCTTTTCATATGAGAGACCTACAATGTCAGACAAGAATGAATCGGCAATACTTACCTTTGTTTGAGCAGGGACAATAAACTGATAACCTTCCCCCCACGAGAGAAGAATCTGGTGTCCCCATACATAGATTTCAGTTTGACGTGGACTCTCGGCGGTATGAATAAACACCGTTGATTCCGGTGCATGAACAATGAGATCTCCAATCTTCAGTTGCCCTTCAGACAGTGTTTCTTGTTTTGCGAGGAGTGTGGCAGATTTTCTTTTATCAGGATGAAGGAAAAGCGAGCTATAAAAGACATTTCCAGACTCCATGATTCGTTTTTCTTCTGTGAAATCAAGTTGTGTCTGCGGAAAGACAATCAAGAATTCTCCAAACGTGGAAAGGATCTCTTTCCCCTTCTCATTTCGTCCAATTTCAATTACTTCTTCCAGTTTTATAGCTTGATCAAAAGGATTTGTTCCCTGGGAAAACAAAAAGAATTTTGTATTCTCAGACACGAGTATTGCCCCAAAGACTAAGAAAGCCATTCCTGCGGCAATAAGATATTGTGTAAATCTTTTAAGTGTCACCATCCCTTGATTATATCATATATTTCGCTTTATTGCAAGGGAAAAGAGCTTATAGTTCAGAGTTTAGAGTTTTTGGAATTTAAAAAGTAAAGAAAGAAAATGTGGTAAGAGAGTAGAGTGACACTTGAAAAATGTCTTATTAAAGCGCTTACTATCAACTATTAACTATCAACTGTTAACTTTTTTGCCAACATTGAAAAAACATTTTGCTTTTTAAAAAAAAATGGCACAATACCCGCCGATGAAGGGTGTTATATTAGCAGGCGGTACTGGATCAAGACTTTTTCCCAGCACAAAAGTAACGAATAAACATTTGTTGCCCATCTTTAATAAACCGATGGTGCAGTATCCAATCGATACGCTCAAACGGTCTGGGATTCGAGAAATACTTATTGTGACAGGAGCAGAGCATGCGGGAGACTTCATGGCGCTCTTGGGATCGGGAATGGATTTTGGGGTGCAATTTACCTACAAGGTTCAAGATGGATCAGGAGGAATCGCACAAGCCTTGAGCTTGGCGGAGAACTTTGCCAACGGAGAATCAATTGCGGTGGTGTTATCAGATAATATTTTTGAAGAAGATTTCTCAAAAGATGTTGAGTGTTTTGAAGAAGGGGCGAAGATCTTTGTGAAAAAAGTAGAGAATGCTTCTCGATTTGGAGTAGTGGAAATGGACGAAGAAGGCATCGTGAAACACATTGAAGAGAAGCCTTCAATTCCAAAATCAAACCTCGCACAGACAGGATTTTATCTCTACGACGCAGAGGTTTTTAACTTGATTCGAAACCTTGAGCCCTCAAAACGAGGAGAACTTGAAATCACAGACGTGAATAATTTGTACATTAAAAAAGGAACGCTTCGTGCTTCAGAAATTTCTGGAATGTGGGTCGATGCGGGAACGCATGAGTCATTACTCGAGGCGGGTATCTTGGCACAAGAAGCCTTCGATCCGGAGCGAGTTGCAAAACGACGACCTGATTTAGTAGATCGGAAACTTTCAGACCATATGGCAAAGATTACGGTCGGAGTATTGGCGCATAATTCAGAGAAATATCTCGAACCATGTCTTATGTCGCTTATCGGACAAGATTATGAAAACATCGAAATCGTTGTCTTTGACAACGCTTCTACCGATCACACGGTTGATATCATGGCGGAAAAATTCCCAGAAATTCGACTGATTGAATCAGCAGAAAATCTTGGATTTGCACGAAGTCACAATGAAATTTTGAAAAATACAGACTCTGATTTTTACGGATGTGTAAACATCGATATGATTTTTGAACCCAACTTTCTTTCAGAACTTATTAAGTCGATTGACCAAAAGCCAGTCTATGGATCGGCTGGAGGAAAGATTAAGCGATGGGACTATGATGCTTTTGCCAAGAGCCTCAAGGGGACTCGTGAAATGGGAAAAACAAACTTTATGGACTCAGCAGGAATTCGAATTCTCAAATCTCACCGGTTCGAAGACATCGGACAAGGGGAAGTGGATTACGGACAATTCGATGAACCAAAAGAACTCTTTGGAGTTTCTGGGGCAGCGGTTTTGTACCGAAAAAAAGCACTGGAAGATACAGCGTTTGTGAATGAAGAAGGGAATAAAGAATATTTTGACGAGTCTATGTTTATGTACAAAGAAGACATTGATCTCGCTTACCGACTGCAATGGGCTGGATGGAAGGCACATTTCTCTCCACACGCGACGGCGTATCATGATCGAACGGTGCACGCGATTGGACGAAAGGCGTGGAATTTGATTCGAAACAGATCAAAGAAACCGCGAGCAGTGAACCGATTGTCATATCTCAATCACCAGATTTTGCTTCAAAAAAACTTTTCTGAAGATTTCTCTCGAACGATTCGTGGAGCGACATTCATGTATAACATGAAGGTGTTTTTCTACCTTCTCATCTTCGAAACAGAATTGTTGTCGGAATGGTGGAAAGTATTCCGAATGCGTTCAGAAATTTCTGCACGAAAAAGAGCCATGCCACGTCGTGTGAGTAAAGCGGAAATCGAGAAATTTATGGAAAGCTAGTGGAATTTTCAATTTTCCATTTTCAAATTAAACACTCAAAAATTGGCAATTGGCAATTGAAAATAATTGGAATTAAAGTGATTTAAGAAAACAAAGCCCTCAGTTTTTGCGATACATCAAAAGAATTCCCTTCCCACCCCCCCCACTTCCGTACGGGGATAATTTCTTTTGTGGTGTTGGTGAGAAATATCTCATCGGCTGTCATTAACTCTTCTCGAGAAATCTCTCGTTCTTCAAACGGAATATTATTTTCTCCGATTAATTGAACCACCTTCTCTCGCGTTATGCCGAGGAGAATTTTTTTCTTAGGGGTCACGACTTTCCTGTCAAAGACAGCAAACACATTGGAAA